>ENA-UOYA01003584-UOYA01003584.1-activated-sludge-metagenome-genome-assembly--contig:-NODE-3584-length-13716-cov-5.506551_pt1 | contig 13716 bp, 13 predicted proteins | sample MGYA00238163_ERZ764804 | MGnify/ENA primary metagenome ERZ764804 (study PRJEB28919, sample SAMN05720223) | activated sludge metagenome | isolation source: Anaerobic digester | place: Hong Kong...
TTAATAATTTTTTATCAGATCGGGAATGGCGAAGCGTGCGTCTGCCATCTGGAGACCTAACTGGACCTAATAAAATATGTCTGAAATCATGAGGCACAAGAGCCTGGAAACCCCGACGCTGGTCATCGATGAACAAATAAAATCTCTCGGTCGTGTTCCGGAGAAAGAAGAGATCATGGAATGGATGGATGTTGATTGAAATCGTCTACATGCAGATTAACCCAATCATAAAAAATTCATAACTCGCTGTTAATCTTTTGAGGTTATAAATAAATTATGGAAAAAGAACGTGTCTTATTTCTCTGCACAGGAAATTCAGCCCGCAGCCAGATGGCTGAGGCTTTGCTGCGGAAAATGGCCGGTGATCGCTTTGAAGTTCACAGCGCCGGCCTTGACCCCAGCGTCATTCACCCCATGACCATCCAGGTTCTCCAGGAGATCGGAATTGACGCCAGCGGTCAATATGCCAAACCATTGACCACTTATCTGGGGAAGGTCCATTTCAGTTACCTGATAACAGTATGCAGTAAAGCGGAACAACGTTGCCCGATCTTCCCGGGGATTGGTCAACGGCTGCATTGGCCTTTCGACGATCCGGCGGCATTCGAAGGGAGCGAACACGACAAGCTGGAATTCTTCCGTCAGGTACGCGACCAAATCGAGATCAGAATCCGCCAATGGTTATTCGAGCAGGAATCGGCCTGATTGCAGGAATAATTTAATAATCTTTTTTACTGTTTTTCCGATACAATCGGAGCATGTCCGCATTGATCCATCTGGAGAATGTCCATTTCACCTATCCCAATGATAGTTCTCTTTCTAAAGCTGTCCTCACCAATATCAAATTAACCATCCATGCCGGAGAATTCGTAGCGCTCATCGGAGCTAATGGTTCCGGCAAAAGCACATTGGCCAAATTGTTGAATGCGCTGCTGCTGCCAGAGCGCGGCAGGGTTTTGATCGCGGGCATGGACACGCGCGAGTATGGTTTTCACACATTGATCCGATCGCAAGTTGGACTTGTTTTTCAACGTCCGCAGAACCAGATCGTCGCAACTACTGTAGAAGAAGACACTGCATTCGGACCGGGAAACCTGGGGTTGGAACCTGCCAAGATCAAAGCCAGGGTGAATGACGCGTTATTTCGCACGGGGTTGGCGCATTACCGGCAGCGGTCATCTTTCCAGTTGTCCGCCGGTGAAACCCAACGGCTGGCTTTGGCGGGCGTGCTTGCGATGCAGCCGCGCTGCGTTATCTTTGACGAAACAACCGCTATGCTGGATCCGATCGGGCGTGAAATGGTGATGGCGCAGATCAGGGATTTGAACCGGCAGGGAATCACCATCATTTTGATCACCCATTTAATGCAGGAAGCTTCGCAAGCAGAGCGCGTGATTGTCCTGCATCACGGCGAAATCGCGTTGGATGACAGCCCATCCAAGGTTTTTTCCAATAACCGTGATTTACCCGCGCTTGGACTGGATCTGCCGCCGGCAACAATGGCAGCATCAAAATTGATCAGGTATTTTCCTGATCTGCAACCAAACCCACAATCGGAAGAGACCTTACTTGAATCCCTGCCAGGCTATACAGGAGAACAGTCTCATTCCCGGTCCACGAAACACTCCGCCACATCCAACCAACCAATTGTGTCAATCGAGGATTTATCCTTCACTTATATGGCTGGCACTCCCCTCGCCCAGCCTGCTCTGGATCACTTGAATCTACAGGTAGATCAGGGCAAAGTGCATGCCCTGATCGGAGCAACCGGGGCAGGCAAGTCTACCATTCTGCAGCACATTAACGGTTTATACCGGCCTCAATCCGGGCGCGTAATGGTCGCCGGATTGGATACCAGCTACAGCAGGCTGGACATCATGGCACTGCGCAAAAAAGCCGCGCTGGCCTTTCAGCAACCTGAAGACCAAATTTTCGAGCAATATATTGGAGATGAGATCGCTTATGCGCCTCGTCATCTAGGATATCAGGGGCGCCTGGAAGATATCGTGCGCAGTGCCATGCAAGTGGCCGGCCTGGACTTCGATGAATACAAAGACCGCCTGACCTCCACGCTCAGCGGCGGCGAGAAGCGGAAGGTGGCTTTGGCTTCCATCCTGGCAATCCAGGCGGATATTCTGTTGTTGGACGAACCACTTTCCGGGCTGGATCCGAAAGCCTCCCGCGAATTCCTGCGGACAATGGACGATCAAAAAAAAGCAGGCAGAACCATTTTAGTTTCCACGCATCAATATGACGAAATGCTGCCTCTTGTTGATTGGGTTAGCACAATTTACAATGGAAAAGACTGTTTGCATGGAAATTCTGAGTTCGTATTCAGCCAGATTGAAACATTGGAAGAAATCGGATTGCGAGCGCCGCTGCCCGCCAGGATCGCGGCACGGCTCATCCAGCTTGGATGGCCAATCATACGCGATACGGCAACTTTCACGTCCCTGGAGCATCAACTGGCCAGCCTGACAAGCAGGGGGGCGGTATGAGCGAATTCGAATATCTAAGCAAGATAGCGTTAGGGCAATATCTGCCGGTCGATTCGCCAATTCACCGCTTGAATCCAGGTATAAAACTGGCAGGGTACATCCTCTTGATACTGGCGGTAACACTCAGTAAACAAATTGCCGGATTGGGGATCGCCCTGATCGCAATCTTTCTGCTATTGCTGGTGAGCCAGATACCGATTCCCTTTGCCCTGCGCGGCTTGCGCTCGCCGCTGCCCTTCATCCTGATTTTGGCGATTTTCCAATTTTTCATGATATCGCAGCGCAGCAGTGACACTCCATTTTTTACCTGGCATTTTTTACGTGCAACCATGGATGGTCTTCTATCAGCCGGAATATTATGTCTCAGGTTCTTCGAGTTGATCCTGCTGCTGAGCGCCGCCAGCAGCACGTTATCTACTCTGGAGATCGTTTACGGTTTGGATATTTTGCTGCGCCCATTGAGCTGGCTGGGCTTTTCAACCGCTCAAGCTTCCATGATTATCCAGATCATGCTGCGTTTCCTGCCCAGCCTGGCATTGAGCGCAGAAAAGATCGCAAAAGCTCAAGCATCGCGAGGCGCTGCCTGGGGAAACCCCAAAGCCGGGTTGATTCAAAAGGGCAGGCAGCTCCTGCCGTTCCTGGTCCCTCTATTCATCATTAATTTGCAGCAAGCCGACGCGCTGGCAAACGCCATGCTGGCGCGTTGCTATGGATTCAATCAAAAGCGTACCTCCCTGACCGATTATTCCTTTGGATGGAATGATGCGCTTTCATTGGCCGCAGTTCTGGTTTTTTCTGTTCTGATCTTGTTCTTTACCGGTACCCGCTTCGTTTTTTAATAAAACCTGATCGTCAATCTTTCAGGTTGGCGCCCTTGCGATTTCCAAGCGGAATATGCCAATAAGCTGCAACCACGGCAGTAGTGATAAAAGCTGAGAAGAGCATTTCCGGCAATCCGTTTGCTATCACAATTGCGCCCAGCGCCGCCCAGGGAAGGTATCCCAGCAAGCCGATCATCCCCAAGACCAAAATCGTATTGGTGAGACTGCCAGCCGCACCGGCCAGCGGTAACGCCAGCGCCGGCCACGCTTTTAAGGTCCGGCCAACCAGCCAGGCAATCGGACCGATGAATAAACGCGGGAGAACTGAGAGTACAGGGTTGGTGAACCAAACGTCAGTTGGGCCGGTAGGGGCTACACCGGCTTGGATCATGCTGAATATACCGAAAATCAAGCCCACGATCAAACCCGAAACTGGCCCTACTATGAGTGCGGCGATCACAACCGGGACATACATGATTGTAAGTGAAACTCCGCCAAACCAGGGGATGAAACCCCAGTGCGTCCAGCCCAAAAATATCGCGATGGCAGCCATCAGCGCCGTGATCACCAAGTTTCGTGTATTCTTGAATTCTTGCATGACAATACCTCAATAAGAATTTTAAAAATCATAACACTATCCTTATAAAAAGGAATCCGCCAATCAGCGGATTCTTATTTCAAATTCTTTATGGCAATAAAGTTCTTTTTAGCTCTTGTTGGAAAGCCACTTGACCACATTCTGCCATAAACGGGCATATCCATCCCATTCGGCAAAACTGGCCGGGCACCAATGCGGTCCGATATCTGAAGCCCAAATCAATGAGCGGCCTTTGGCTACTTGCATGGCAGCCAGCAACGGATAATCGGCCACCTTGGCGATCAGATGCGCATCAGGTTTGAGCATCAATTCATTGAAACCTAAAAGTTTGGGCCAGTCCTCACCCATTCCGGTGACCACTGGGTGACTTGCATCTATCACTTCCGGTTTGGCGCCCTCCGGCGTTTCAATCCGGTCGTCAAACGTGTAAATATTCACCGGAAGAATGTCTTCAATCGGGCTGCGGTAATACTTGGCAGCACCGTAAATTCCCGCAAAAGAATAATAACCGCCGCACATCAGCAGTCCGCCGCCGTTGCGCACCCATTCCGCCAGCAATTTCAGGCGATTTGGAGTCGATTTGCCGCCCACCCAGGTATCCGGGTGCAGAAGCAACGTATTGGCTCCCAGATCGCTCAAGGCAATCACGTCATATTGCTGCAAATCCTCCATTTTCATAGGGAACTTTGTAGCGGCCAAATGGCCGGGCATATGAATAAATTCCACATCGGTATTATGAAACACTTTTTCCAGGTATTCCACGCCAGTTTCATACATAGTGCTGGAGAAAAAATCCCAACCTTTATAGTGGGTACTGTTGGAAACCCATGATTCACCTGCCAGTAAAAACTTCGTTTTTGCCATAGCTGCTACCTTTTAATTTTTAAGAATTTATTAATTAATTTATTGATATCACTTAATAAAAGTATTATATGATTAATGCACCATGATGACCACGAAAAGAAAAACAGTAGTGGCCTGCGCCCTGGGGGAATGTGTTCACGTGGCGGGTGTGATGAACTTTCTGCGCCTTGCCGAGCAGGCCGGTTGGAAAACGGTGTTTCTGGGACCCGCAACCTCCATTCAAAGCGCCATCCAGGCAGCCGAGGATAATCAGGCTGATCTGCTGGCGGTCTCATACCGGCTCACAGCGGAGACCGGTGAGCGCTTGCTGGCGCAATTCGCCGAGAGCGCCGACCATCTACGCGAGCGCGGTGTGCTCTTTGCGTTCGGCGGAACGCCGCCGGTGGCGGAGCGGGCGCGGGCAATGGGCTTCTTCCAGGCAGTGTTCGACGGCAATCAAACCTACGAGGAAGTACTGGCATTCCTGAAAGGCGAGGATTATCAAAGGCGCACGGCGGAGGATTATCCCGACAGTACAATCGCGCGCATCCGATGGAAAGCTCCCTATCCCCTGTTGCGCCATCATTTTGGATTGCCAACCATGGAATCTACCATTGAAGGCATCCGCAGCATTGCCGAAGCGCGCGTTCTGGATGTAATTTCGCTGGGCATCGATCAGGATGCTCAGGAGAATTTTTTTCACCCTGAGCGTCAGGACGCCCGCCGTACCGGCGCAGGCGGTGTGCCAGTGCGCAGCGCTGAAGATTACCGCGCGCTTTACCAGGCCAGCCGCCGTGGCAATTACCCGCTGCTGCGGACGTATTCCGGAACGGATGATTTCATCCGCCTGGCGGAAATGTACGTCCAGACAATGCATAACGCCTGGGCGGCTATTCCGCTTTTCTGGTTCAACCGCATGGACGGACGCGGCCCCTGGGATCTGGAAGGCAGCATCCGGGAGCATCAAGCCGTGATGCGCTGGTATGGAGCGAACGATATCCCGGTTGAACTGAATGAACCGCATCATTGGGGGATGCGCGACGCGCCGGACGTGATCTATGTGACCGCCGGCTACCTGGCCGCTTACAACGCGCGGGCCTTCGGCGTGCGCGATTACATCGCGCAAATGATGTTCAACAGCCCGCCCGGCACCAGCGACGCCATGGACCTGGCCAAGATGGCTGCCTTGTTGGAACTGTGCGGTGAATTGGAAGATGATTCTTTCCATATTTGGCGTCAAACCCGCACCGGCCTGCTCAGTTACCCTCTGGAGCTACCTGCCGCGCGAGCGCACCTGGCAGCCAGCATTTACGTTCAAATGGCGTTGAAACCGCACATCGTACACGTAGTTGGCCACACCGAAGCTGATCACGCCGCCACGCCAGAGGATGTAATCGAAGCATGCCAGATGGCACGGCGGTCCATAGAAAACGCTCTATCCGGGCAGGCGGATATGTTAAAAGACCCGATCATCACCAGCCGTAAAAACCACCTGGTTCAGCAAACTCGCATCACTTTGAAAACCATTCGCAGCCTTTTTAACGACAAAGACGGCGACGCTTTTACCGATCCAAAAAATCTGGCGGAGGCTGTAAATCAGGGTATACTGGATGCGCCTCATCTAAAAAATAATTCATTCGCGCGCGGGATAATCCAAACCCGCATCCTCAACGGAGCCTGCGAAGTCGTTGATGATCAGGGAAACAACTTGAGCGAAGAGAAGCGTTTGGCAGCTTTTTTGTAATCAAATAAGGAGATCAACATGACATACCCAACCCGTTATACCGTTGTCGGCGCCGGCCACGGCGGAAAAGCTATGGCTGCCCATTTGGCCTTGATGGGCAAAGAAGTCACGTTATATAACCGCACCCCAGCTCACGTTGAAGTGGTCGCCAAACGGAAAGGCATCGAACTGGAAAGTTATTTGGATGGGCCGCATGGCTTTGGCTGCATCAAACGCACCACCTCCAATATCAAAGAGGCGCTGCACAACGCTCAGGTGGTCATGCTGGTCGTTCCTTCCTCCGCGCATGCCGATCTCGCTAAAATCATGGCGCCGCATCTGGAAGACGGCCAGATCATTCTGCTGAACCCGGGACGCACATGCGGAGCGATAGAATTCGACATGGTTCTACGCCAGGAAAAATGCGCGGCCAAGGTCGTTGTGGCGGAAGCCGAAACTTTTATCTACGCCGCCCGGTCGGACGGGCCGGCGCAAGCGCGCATCTTCCGTATTAAGGAAGCCGTTCCGCTCGCTGCGCTGCCCGCCACCCAAACCCATCTGGTTTTGGAAGCCATCGAGGACGTCTACCCGCAATTTATCGACGGCGTGAACGTCCTGAACACCGGACTGAACAACATGGGCGCCATTTTCCACCCCGCCCTCACGATCCTGAACGCCGGGCGGATCGAATCGACCCATGGCGATTTCGAATTTTACATTGACGGCGTGACGCCATCGGTGGCGACGGTGTTAGAAGCGCTGGACCGCGAGCGGGTGACAGTGGCTTCGGCGCTGGGTATCCGCGCGCGTAACGCCATGGAATGGCTGGAGCTGGCTTACAACGTCTCCGGCGCCAACCTGTACGAGGCGATCCACAATCAAAGCGGCTACTACGGGATCAAAGCCCCATCCACCTTATATCACCGCTACATTTTTGAGGACATCCCGATGAGCCTGCTGCCAATCGCTTCGCTGGGAATGGCATACGGTATTTCCGTCCACGCCATGGATAGCATCATCCGGCTGGCATGTATCATTCATAAAACCGATTACAACCGGCGCGGCAGAACGGTGGAAAAGCTGGGAATAAAAAACCTGAGCGTTGGGGAAATCACTCGCTACGTGAATGAGGGAGTGCTGGAACAATAAAAAAATCGGAACCCATACACGCTATTGAATTTCAAGGTGTTAATCGATATAATATGAACGAGGTCGCGCGGTTATACGCATTAATTCCGTTGACCAAATTTACATAATTGGCATTGTTCTTGCAACATACAGCGTAGAAAATTGAACTCAATTTGGTCATTAAGTTAAGGAGGACCTATGAAAAAGAAATTTTCACTCTTGATCGCCCTTTCCATGCTGCTGCTGGTAGCAATACCCGTGCAAGCCGCGCCGAGCATGGATACCAGCGTCTTCAGCGTGGAAGAAAACGAGTATGTCACCATGGTGCTGGAGAAATTCCCCGCCAATGAGACTTATTACGTTTTTATGGGTGAATATGGAACTTACGGCATGGGCGGCGAGCTGGTCTCCAAGCTCACCACCAACAACGGCGGTACATTCCTGGCCACCTTCCCCATTCCGGATGAACTGTACAACGAAGACCGCATTGCCATTCGCTTCCAAAGCGCCAGCGGTAAATCGGTGTGGTGGAACTGGTTCTTTAATGACACTTCCAAAGGTTCCTACTATTACGGCGGAAAATTCCCCTACGGACCTTCGGATGACGATGACGATTACGATGTCGATTACAACCAATTGGGCAATGGCTTCCCGACCTTCGTCTTCACAAAAGTTGTCAGAGGCCAGTCAGTCACCGTTCAAACTGTGAACTTCCCGTCGGACGTGAGGTGGGCGGTCTATATGAAGGACGGCGCGATGGACGATACCAACTGGTATGAAGTCACCGGCTTCAACAGCGATGGCAGCGTACAGACATTGACGCTCAGCATTCCTGCCGACCTGCAATTTGTAGATAAATTGGCCGTCAAGTTCTACTGCCTGGATTATGTACTGGGCACCAACGACTTCATCACCTACAACCTGGTCGATAACCGAGACTATCCTTAGACCAACCGGCCAAGATCGGAGAAGTAGTATCCTCCAAACTTTTCAAATTTGATTCAAAAGCCCCTCTGTTGACCAGAGGGGCTTTTTCCTAATTGCTATTTCTTTAATCACGGGAAATCAACTTGATCTCTTGCCCGCGCATGGCTTTCAGAGCAGTCCCGCGCCAATCGGGGATCTTTTCCAGTTCCGGCAGCATGGCGCTATCCACCAATAAAAGGTCTGCTGCGCGGCATCCGGCCGCCAGCGCAGATGAATGACCTTCAAAAATCCATACGGAATGGCCCAACGTTGAAAAACCAAGCAGGTAATCCACAAAGGGTATGGCCTGCCGCAGATCTTTTTTCAGCGCTTCCAGCAGTGTATAGGCGATCACACTGATCTGCAGCACCGGATGGCGGGGTACAAATTTTTCCAGAAGGGTAATTTGCTCAGGGTTTAATTGGGCCGGCAAGGGGCAGTCTTTTCCGATCAGCAGACGGCCGGGCGTGACGATGATGATCTGGCGGCGGTACACGCCATCATCGCCAAGTTTAGGTTCTCCCGCCGCTGTCCTGGCGCGCGCGAAAACCGTTTCAATGTCGCCATGGTCGTAAACTTCCGGCATGCGGGGAATGAATAAACCTTCATTAGTTTGCGTCATCAGCGCAAATTATAATGAAAATTTCAACAAAAAAAATACTGAGAGCAAATTTCAGGAATTCAGTCTTTTATAAATGCCGCTCATCTTCCTATAGATTTCCTTAAAAACCATAAACTGCTCATCATAAACGCCGCGGTTGACGGCCTGGGGCGAAAAGATGGACTTATATCGCGTCAATGATTCGATATCGCGAAACTGGATTTCGCCCAAACCTACCGCGCCGATCCAGGCCGCGCCGCGCGCGTTGGCGCAGACCGGATCCTGCACCTGGCGAATTTCCAGATTCATAATGTCGGCGAATATTTGGCACCAGACCGCGGATTGCGCGCCTCCGCCGACAATATTGATACGGTCCACTTTGCGTTTGATAAATTTTTCGAACGAATCCAGCAGCCAGCGCGTGTTGTAAGCGATACCCTCCAGGAACGCGCGGATGATGTCCTGGCGATTATTGTCGAGGGACAGGTTGTATAATCCCGCGCGCAGCGTGCGCTCGTCCACCGGCGCGCGCTCACCCCAAATCCAGGGCGTATACAGCACGCCGTTGCTGCCGGCCGGCACCCGTTCAGCAATCTGGTCGAGCACTTTAAAAATGTCCGGTACGTCCGCTTCCTGCAGGAGTTCATCCTTATGGTACAGGATCTTATCACGTAGAAAAGTGAGGTTTCCGCCGGCTGTGGCTTGCAGGGCAGTCAACAGGTAGCGATCCGGCAGCGCGCAGGGCACGGATGCCAGCGAGGAAACCACGTCGGTTTTCTTGTAAGGCACGTGCGCAGCCATCCAGGAAGAAGTGCCAATATAGAGGTGCACGGCATAATCCGAAATGGTGCCGGCGCCGATGGCGGCGGCGGTGTTATCGATGGAGCCCGCCACCACTTTGACATCAGGCGGCAGCCCCAGGCTCTCGGCCACATCCGCCTTGAGCGTGCCGATCACGTCGGAGCAAGCTACGATCTCGGGCAGTTTCTCCCGATCCACGCCCAAGGTCCTAATAAGACCATCGTTGTACTCGATCTTTTTGGGGTTGCGGTTATCGGTCACCCAGGAAGTGAGAATGGAATCGACCGTTGCAACGTAATGCCCGGTGAGGCACAGGTTGATGTAATCCAGGACGTTGAGAAATTTATAGGCTTTTTGGTAGATATCCGGCTTCGTCTCGCGCAGCAGCAGCATATGGCCGGCGGGATCCTTGCCGGTCATGGAAGGCATGCCACCGGTGAGGGTGACAAAGCGCACTAACTTGGAAAGGCCGACGCCATTTACGTTAATCAACCCTTTCAACTGACTGGCCAGGTACGGGGCGCTGCGCATGTCCATCCACTCCACACAATTGCCCAAAGGCTTGCCGTCGCGGTCAACCGCAACGGTCCCTTCGCCCTGCGTGGAACTGCAAATGGCAGCGACCGATTTGGCTGCCCCCGGGTTTTTGGAAAGAAGGCGCTTGCCGGTCCTGAGGAAAGCCTGCCACCATTCTTCGGGGGATTGTTCCGTGCCGCCGTCCGCCGTGACGATTAAAGCGATTGGTTCGCTCTCCCAGCCCAACACTTCGCCGTGGATATCCACCAGCGCCAGTTTCAGGCTGGAGGTTCCCAGATCAATTGCGAGGATATTCTTCCCGGTCATAGCGCCTCTTGTCATTTTTCGTGATGGGGGGATTCCTGCATACGCGTGACCAGGAAAGCACCCACCAGCAGTAAAGCGATCGCCAGCAGCAGCGACGGCGCAAAAGAACCATCGGATGTGCGCATGGCCTCCATGATGTAGACAAATACCACAGAAACCTGCCCGAAAAGCTGGATCAGGCCGTTGGAAGTGCCTTCAGGAGTCGGGTAGGTGATTTCGGCGGAATATTGCATGCCGATTGGGTTGACGCTTACCAGGAAAAAGCCCATTTCAAAAGCCGAAGCAAACAACAACCAGGGGGCGCGGGCATAAATCAGTCCAATGATCCCCGGGATCGCCAGGAGGATGCCAATCAACATAAAAGGCTTGCGCTTGCGGCTTTTATCCGAAAAAGGCGGGATAGCCACCGCGCCGATCACGCCGCCCACCAGCATCAATGCGCCCAGCACGCCGGCATCGGTGGGGGTGAAACCGCGCGGCTGGATGATTTTTTCCACCCAGGTGGTCACGCCGTTGTAGATGCCCAATCCGACGAACATGATAAACAGATAATACCAGAAGGATTTAACGGTCAGGGCGTGCTTCAAACCGTCCAGCATCAAAGCCCGTTCTTCCTTGCCGGCTTCGCAAGGCGGTGTGGGAGGCGTTTCGCGCGCCAGGGCTATGAACAGCACCGAGGTCACCGCCGCGATGATGCCGAACCACAATTGCACCTGGGGAATGGACATGCCGCCTTCCACCAGGATGGGCGGTATAACCATGCCGATGCCGGTGCCGACCAGGCTGGAAAGCGTGACCATGCCAACCGCCGTGGCGCGTTCTTCAATCGAAAACCACTTGGCCGGAACGGTTGTCCAGGAATTCAACAGGAATGGCTGCGCGACCGCTATGCCGATGGTGCTGCCCAGCACCAACCCGTAATTACTGCCGGCCAATCCGCGCAAAATCCCGAATACACCCATCAGGATCGCGCCGAGGCCGACAGATTTGTGAAAGCCCCAGGTATCGATCATCCAGGAAATGGGCAACGAAAGCGGGATATAAGCAATCATGAAGGTCATGGAGAGTAGCCCGATCTTGAGGTCTGTCACGCCATAAAATTTGGTGGCCAGGCTGGTGACCGGCGCGAAGCTGATCCACAACATTTGAATGGTGATATTGATCAGCATGAACACCCCCAACACAACCCAACGGTAGCCGTAAAGTTTTACCTTCTCACTCATGGAAATCCTCCTCATTTTTTATCGTACGTACCACTGTCGATTATATAACCCGCGCGGTGGAAGAAAGTACCGCTTCAAAACGGTCCAACGCGTCATCGATGATAGCGTCGCTGTCCGCCATGGAGGTATACATGCGCGAACCGGCCAGGGTGATCAAGCCGTGCGCCATATAAGCTGCGCCCATCTCTTCCATCATGTGCTTGCGGGGTTTGAGTTCTTTCAACAGGCGCAGCGGGTTGCGCAAATCCAGCAGCATCACACCGGACGTTTCCAGATGAACGATCGATCCCTGGTTGAACACCACATAAGGCAGCGCGTGTTTCTCAATGATCGTTTGCAGTCCTTTAGTCAATCTATCCCCCGCCCGGCCGGCGATGATGGGGGCGTTGGTGCGTTCCATCTCCTGCAGGGCATAATAACCGGCCGCGCAGGAAAGCGGGTTGGCGGAAAGCGTTCCGCCAATATACGCGCGTTCTCCGGTGCCGCCGAGACCGGCCGCAAAGGTGCTGATCACGTCAGCCCGCCCACCCACGCCGCCTGCCATGGGGTAGCCGCCAGTCACGCATTTGCCAAAAACCGTCAGGTCGGGTTTGATCCCGAAATAGCCCTGCGCGCCGCCCATGCCCACGCGGAAGCCGGTGACGACCTCGTCGAAAATCAGCAGGGCGCCGAACTCATCGCAAAGCTGGCGTACTTGCCGGTTGAAATCGAAAGGGACCGGGCGCGTGCCGGATTCCGGACCGAGCGGTTCCAGGATAACCGCCGCCGTTCCGCCGCGCAGGCGGTTGAAGATCAGGTGGCGCCGCAGGTCGGCCAGCGAATTGGGGAAGAACTCCTGCGTTGAAGCGGTGGCTCCGCGCGGAATACCCTTGGATTCCAGCCGGCGGGTGCCGGGCACATGCAGCGCGTAAACCATTGAATCGCTCCATCCGTGATAAGCGCCGCCGACTTTGATCACGAATTTTTTTCGCGTGAATGTGCGCGCGGCGCGTACAGCCGCCATCACGCTTTCTGTGCCCGAGCCCAGCATGCGGAACATTTCCACCGAGGGCATGTAACCAGCGATTAACTTCGCCAGCTTCAATTCATATTCATGGAAGAGCCCGGTCACCGGGCCGCAGGAAGACAACAGCTCAAAGATCTTTTCGCGCAGCGGGGCGTAATTGCTGCCCAGCATGGTAGGCCCGCCGGCCTGCAGAAAGTCGATATAGCGGTTGCCATCCACGTCCCATAAATACGCGCCTTCGGCTTTTTCGATCGCGATCGGGAATGGATAATTGAAGGCCAGGTTATGCTGAACGCCGCCGGGAATATACCGCTTTGCTTCGTCTGTCAACGCTTTCGAACGGCTGCACTTCTGATCGAAATAAGCCAGGTTGGCTTGCATGCTTTCAGGCGTGATTTTATGCATGGGCTGGCTGATCAGGGCATTCAGGCGCCGGTACACATCCTCCACATCGGGATATTCACTGATGGCATATTTTTGGTTATCGTTCATTCTCAGATCCTTTCAGGTTCTTTATTCGCTGGAGTTGTGCGGCTCGCCTTTAATGACTCGTTGTTGATCTTTTTTAAGTTTGATTAATGCGATTTCGCGGATGGCGGCCGGGATGCGGGTGACCTTTTTCTCGCTGCACAGCGCGATCAGGTAAGCCAGCGAACATTTTTCCA
>ENA-UOYA01003587-UOYA01003587.1-activated-sludge-metagenome-genome-assembly--contig:-NODE-3587-length-13711-cov-5.284490_pt1 | contig 13711 bp, 13 predicted proteins | sample MGYA00238163_ERZ764804 | MGnify/ENA primary metagenome ERZ764804 (study PRJEB28919, sample SAMN05720223) | activated sludge metagenome | isolation source: Anaerobic digester | place: Hong Kong...
GACGTGTGCTCTTCCGATCTATGGATGCCGCAAAATTAGCTAGAGAGCAAATGAATGCAGTATCTCCAGTCAAAATTTCATTTAATGACATAGTGATTAAAGCATGTGCACTTGCACTTAAGAAAAACCCTTATGTGAATGCTTCGTGGCTAGGAGATAAAATTAGAATAAATCATCATGTCAATATAGGAATGGCAGTAGCTGTCACAGATGGCTTGGTTGTACCAGTGATAAGAAGTGCAGATATGCTCAGTCTAAGCCAGATAGCTACTACTAGTAAGAGTTTTGCCGAAAAAGCCAAAAACAAACAAATACTTCCAGATGATATGAAAGGGAATACATTCTCGATTTCTAATTTAGGTATGATGGGAATCGAAGAGTTTACGGCTATTATTAACCCACCTGATGCTTGTATCTTAGCGGTAGGAGCTATGAAAGAAACGGTAGGTGTCAAAGACGGTGCATTCTATGTGACTTCAGTGATGAAATTGACCTTGAGTTGTGACCATAGAGTCGTCGATGGTGCAGTAGGTTCCGCATTTTTAGGTGATGTGAAGAAATTTATTGAGAACCCTGTGAATATGCTTGTCTAGTAGATCAGAAAAACGAAATGGGTAAATTCAGTTATCTGATTCATTTTTCTTAGAAACCTAAATTTGATTATTCTACTCAAGATGACATCTATTCGTTGAAAAAAGTTATAGATTTTTTTACGTTCAAAAAATTGGATTGGTATATACTAAAGCAGTATGTAGGTCCTTTCTTAGTCACTTTTTTTCTAGCATGGTTTGTGCTTATCATGCAATTTTTATGGAAATATATTGATGATTTAATTGGTAAAGGTATCGAGACAAAGGTTTTGATAAAATTCATGTCCTATACTTCTTCTACATTGATACCGATGGCTTTGCCACTATCTATACTATTGAGTAGTATTATGACGATGGGTAAATTTGGCGAAAATTCTGAGCTAACCTCAGCTAAAGCGAATGGTATATCGCTGTTTAGATTTTTTAAAAGCACGATTTTCTTTTCTGTATTTGTCTCTATTTTTGCGTTTTATTTTTCTAATTATATCTATACTAAAACCAAGACGGTCGCTTTGACTATGCTTATGGATATTCGGAATCTAAAACCGACATTACTGATAAAGCCAGGTCAATTCTACAATGGAATAAGTGGTATGAGTATTCGAGTAGATAGCAAGGATGAGAAGACGGGCTTATTGCATGGATTGAAAATCTATGATCACTCTAAAGGAAACGGAAATGAAAGTATTCTACTCGCGAAAACGGGCAATATGGCGCAGAGCGAAGATGGGAAGATTTTGATATTTAAAATGGATTCTGGCGTAATGTATAAAGAGGATGCTTCTAATTCCTTTGATAATTTGAAATATCCGCTATATATATGGAAATTTGCTCATTATGAAAAGCGATTTGACTTGACTCAATTCAAGCTAAATGACCATCTGAGCAAGAATCCAGACGAGGCTAGATTTACGATGAATATCAAGCAACTCAACATTTCCATAGATTCATTGAAAAAAGAAATCGTGAAAAAGCAGGGTATATTTGATACTAATTTTTATAATATCAATCCTGTTTTTAAAACCTTCAAGCCAAGTAATATATCTGTCAATATGAAGGATAGTATTGCTAAACTTGATGCAGAGCTATTAAATAAATTTAAAATTATTACTGGAAATCGAATGCGAAATGTAAAGAATAGTCTTTTTGTTTTTAACTCGGATGTGGATTATAATCGTAGTACCAATCAATTATATAAAGTAGAGTGGCATAGAAAATTCACGTTAGCGATTTCTTGCTTGGTCTTGTTTTTTGTAGGAGCACCTTTGGGAGCTATTATCAAAAAAGGAGGAATAGGACTTCCCATGTTTATTTCTGTGATATTATTTATCATATTTTTTATGATGACCAAAGTCTTTGGAGAATTAGCAGAAAATCAAAAATTAGTCCCATTTATAGGGATGTGGGCTAGTACGATTTTGTTTTTACCATTTGGGATATTCCTTACTTATAAGGCCATGAATGATAGTAAATTGATGAATATTGATGGGTTTTCGAATTGGATTTCGGATAGAATACATAAAATCAGAAATGCTTAATTCTTCCAGACGATTTTTCTTTTTGCTGGTTTCAATTTATGTATTAATCATGCTATTTGTCTTATTGTATCTAGATAAAGGAGAAGAGATTAAGTATCTCTGCGTACAAAGAACGGGACTACTCACGAGTGTATTCAAACTAATCACGCATTTAGGAGAATGGGCGCCAATAGTAGCATTAGGTTTATTCCTCCTGCTTCAGAATAAAAAAGCATTTTTCAGCGCTTTGGCTTCTTTTCTGCCTTTAGATTTGATTATGATTTCTATTAAAAATGCCCTAGAAATGCCGAGACCATTGTCCTATTTTCCAAAAGGAGTTATAATTCCTGTCGAGAATTTCGAGCCGTTGTATCAGAATAGTATGCCTTCTGGTCATACGTTTACGGCTTTTTTTGTAGCTACATTTATTTGCTTTTTTTATAGTTTAAATAAATCTTGGCAGTTGATTATATTCTCCTTAGCTATCTTGGTCGGAATTTCTAGAATGTATCTGATGTGTCACTTTGTCGAAGATGTATTTGCAGGAAGTATTTTAGGAATTATCGCAGGAATTCTGCCCACATTTATATATAATAAATGGATACAAACAAGATGAATATAGATAATATCAATGCGCTTATAAAGCCAGAATTGGAGGCACTTCATCTGAGAATGAAACGAGAGATGAGAAGCGATGTAGCTCTTCTGAATTTGATTACAGATTATTTATTGAAATCGAAAGGAAAGCAGATGCGTCCTATGCTTGTATTTCTCTCTGCTAAGATTTGTGGCAATACGACCGATGCTACGATAGTAGCTGCCACGATGATAGAATTGCTTCATACGGCTACATTGGTGCATGACGATGTCGTAGATGAGGCAGATACTCGAAGAGGATTGCTTTCTATCAATGCTAAATGGAAAAATAAAGCTGCTGTATTGCTGGGTGATTTTATGCTGTCGAGAGGACTTCTCATTTCGCTTGAATCCAATCAATATGAATTGCTCCAAATCATGTCCAACGCAGTCAAAGAAATGAGTGAAGGCGAATTACTTCAAATCGATAAAGCGATGAAACTCGATATTGATGAAGATGTATATTATGATATTATTTCTAAGAAAACGGCTTCTTTGATTAAAACGGCCTGTTTAGCGGGTTGTCACTCGGTGTCAGATGATAAAAATATGCAGGAAAAAATGGCGGAGATTGGATATAATATTGGTATGGCATTTCAGATTAAAGACGATTTGATGGATTTAGGAAAGGATGCTATAGGTAAACCTTTAGCTATTGATATCAAAGAGCAGAAAATGACTTTGCCATTGATTTATACCTTGAGAAATGTTTCATTTATTGAGAAGACAAAACTAATTGCATTGATTCGTTTTAGAAATACAAACAAGAATTCGATTCAGACTATTATAGAGGCAATCTATAACAATGGAGGCATAGCTTATTCCGAGAAGAAAATGTATGAATTTGCAAATAAAGCCAAAGATATTCTGTCGAGTTTTGAAGAAAATCAATACCGAGAAGCTCTGATGAGCTTAATAGACTATACGGTCAGTAGAAAGAAATAGATTTTATTTCCCAAGATAGATTTTGACTTTGCTAGAGCCCATTCCTATGGTTTTATATACAATTTTGAGAATCAACATAAATGCTAATCCCGGTGTGCCAAGATTGCATAAAATTAATAAATTTCGAAGATAAACGAAGAAATTGTAAGACTCTTCCAACCCTAAATTGATGCTCGAACGACCTTTGTAAATCAAGTCTTCGAGAATTTGATTTTCTGCGATAAGTAAAATTTCTTGACCTTTTGACCATACGATAGCACCAATGGCAAAGGAGATGAATATACTCAATAATTTCCCATAATTTCTCTTGAATAATAAGACATGATCATAGAAAACAAACCAACGAAAAAATTGAATCATAAATATTATAGCTATAAATCCATGCCAAAGATGAGCATATGGAATCGTAGTATAAACTGGATACCAAATAACAGCGGCAATGAATATGGAAATAAGCCAAATGATGACTTCTCTAAAAATTATTTTTGACATTGGAGCACAAATGTAGTTGAGTTTAAAAATATCAACTACAAAACATTTGATTTCCTTATTTTTACATATCTAAACCATTATTGAAAATATAAATATGATTTTAATAGCCGAAAGCGGTAGTTCTAAGACACAATGGAGACTAGTAGGGACAGATGGACAGATAGCTATTGAAACGAGAGGCATCAATCCTTTTTTTGTAGATGAAAAATTTGTTCACAATGAATTGGAGCAATCTGATTTGAGAAATTATAAGTCAAAAGTCGGTAAAATTATTTTTTATGGTTCAGGATGCTCAAGTGAGGATAGAAATGACTATTTGAAAAATATTTTTAAAAAATACTTTGAATCTTGTGCTGAAATTACAGTGGACCATGATATGATGGCTGCTTGTATTGCCTTATTTGGAGATAAAGAAGGCTTGGCTTGTATTATAGGTACAGGCTCAAATAGTTGCGTGTATGATGGCTCTAAAATTATTCATAATGTACCTGCACTTGGATATGTTCTAGGTGATGAAGCTTCAGGCTCATTTATTGGAAAAGAAATTTTGAAGCATTATATTTACAAGACTTTGCCAGATGAGATATATCAGTATATTTACATGACATATAAAATTGACAAAGAAGATATTTTTGAAAGTGTGTATAAGCAAATTTTACCCAATCGTTATTTAGCGAGTTATGCTACAGTCGCTTATCAATATAGAAATACAGATTTTATTCAATCTATTCTCAAGCGTGGATTTGATGAATTTGTGGATTATCATGTTGTGTGTTACCAAGAGTCAAAATCTTTTCCGATAGCTGCCGTAGGATCGATAGCGGCTGTATTTAAAGAGGAATTTGAAAATTCTTTATCGAGGTATGACTTAGTTTTAACTAAAATAAATAGAAATCCCGTAGATGCTTTGGTACATTATTTCATCAATAAATAAAATAACGAAAGGAGTCATTTGAATACCCCCTTATGGTACAAATATGACTCCTTCAGTTATGTAGTTTAGTAATAAAGTGGACGTGTGTCGAAAAACCAACTTTAACACACGTCCTAATAGATTAAAAGAGTATTTATAACCCTTCTCATCGAAAACAGAGCGAAGATGATAAATACAAGAGTATTTTTTTTGACGACTTATGGTCAAAACTCACTTGATTTTTTATTTTACTTCGATGTAAATAGTTGAAAGTCATAAATATGTGTTTTAATGAAATTGTTTGAATTATTAAATATTCTAAATCCAGATGAGAAGAAGAGAGTTAAGAAATATCTACAACCTTGTAGTGAGCAGTTCCAAAAATTATTGACAGAAATATTAAATCGAGATGAAGAGTCATTCAAAAATTCAAAGCATATTATCTATAGAAAAATCTATGGGAAACCATGGTCAGATTCTCAATCCAAGTATTTTAATAATCAACTGAGTGAGTTATTTGATATTATTCGTGATTACCTCTCTCAATATTGGATTGAACAGAAAGAAGATATTTTAGAACTCAATAAAATTGCAAACTACCTCTGTATTCTAAGAGATAGACTTGACAATGATTTGTTTGAAAAAGAGTTTAACTATTATCATAATTTATTTAAGCAGAAGTTTTACAACGAAGGATTAAGTGAATTGTATATGATTCGGTATAATTTTTTGATCAGAAATCCCAAATGTGCTGCTGAAGCTCAAGTTTGTTTAAATGAATCTTTTCGATATAAGATACTTGCTCATCGAGAAGCCATAGCCAATTTAAAATATACGGCTTATACGCTCAATTACGCCAAGGAAATTTATGGATTAGGCAAGCTTATTCGGAAGAAGATTTTATCGAACAGGAGCAAGATATTATAGCTCAATTTAATAATCCAATGGATTTGGCAAATAAAATTTTACTTGAAAAATCTGATGATAAGAAATGGGAAATGGTTCAGGAGATGTTTTCTATACTTTACAACTCTGAAAATAAAATAAAACTGACAAATAAATTTAGACTATGTCAATCGATTTACAATTATGCAATTTATCTTTTGTATGAAGATAAAATTGAAAAATCTAAAGAAATATTTGACTTTATCTACCAAAATAATCTAACTGAATCGGCTGCTACTAATCAAGTTATTTTCTATTTTAACTATTCTACTTTGTTCTTGAAAATTGGAGAGACTCAAAAAGCGATAGAAATGCATACCTATGTTATGAATTCTTTTCAAGGCATTCACGAGTCCAAATTGACACTATTTATCATTAGAAATATTTACCTCAATCTTTTGAACAATAAATTTGAGAATGTATTTCAAGATATTAGTGAAATCACTCCACGATTGTTTAAGGAAGACCAGCAGTTATATGTTCGAGCGCTTTTGATAATTTATCTAATAGAAACCCAAGATATTGAGTCTGCATGTAGAGAATGTGAAAATGCAAGAAAAACGAGCATGTTCAATTCAGAATTGGCTGCAGAAGAATCTATGATTATTCAATTTATCCATTCATTGATTTTGCTTCAGATAAAGGAGAAAATTTCACTCACTAAATTCAATAAAGTAGAGGTAAATATTACTACGAGTGATTTATGGAAATCCTCGAATCATTTACTTAAGATTTGGCTAAAAAAATACTTGGAAAGAGTTGGTCAGATAGTGAAGACTTAGAAGGACTTATCTATTTCTATCGTTTGTATATAGTTCTCGTTTATACATCGAATCCCATGCAAATTTGCTTTCATTTTTGAAAAAATAATCAAAAAGTGGAACGGCAAAGCTGAGGATAAATAGCGAAAATAAAGGTGCTCCTTTGATAAATTTAAAGGCTTGTAGATAAAATGCAAAAACAGATATCAAGAAAACCCAAATGATTCTAGCCGTTCTAGAGTTTGGAGTAGAGGATGGGTCGGTTATCATAAAGAAAGTAAATAATACCAAAGACCCACTACTAATATTGTGAATAAAAAAATCTATAGACCAGTTTTTATAGATAATATTCCACATAAAATCAAGCCCAAAAAAGAATATAATAAATGAAATAGCTAAGTCTATTTTTCTCATATTCGTAAGGATTAATAGCGCCATACTACCTACGATGAAAAATAAGATAGTCGAATTGCCCCATTGTGCTGGAGATATCCATGCCACTCCTGTAAACAAAATTATAAATACAACTCCAAAATTAGCAGGATTGAAAAAATGCTTATTCTGAATCCTGAAAATATACTTGGATGCCACAGCGAAAAAACCCGCCATACCATAGACAAATAAATGATTTGAACGCATAATAATACTAATACCTAAGGCAGTTATTAAAGCACTTTTTATGGCATTGACAGGGATTTTAAATGCTAGACAAAATAAACCTTGGGTCAAGACCGAAATAATTACAATAGTAGCTATCTTATCACATGAAATATCCCAATCTAGGTATCGGATACCATAGGAGAGAAAGCAGCTGAGAAATAATATCTGTAAATACCTTAAGTCAAAATTCATTTAGATAATTTCGAGCACAAAAATAGGAAATCTTTCCAATGGTAGCTACAAATTAGCAATTATTCTTTTTAAACCAATGGATTTGTAGAAATCTATATATTTACTATTCAATATTTAGAATGAATTTAGAAAAAAGGCTCGAGAATCTAAAGGAAGCAATCGATTTAGAATATAACTATGAGAAAAAACGCTATGAAGAGACCCTCAAATCAAAATCTATAAAAGAATTAGCGGAAGATGGTATGATTTGGTATCCACTCCAAATTCTTGAATCTGGCTATACTGTGGGAGAATATCCTTTTTTGACGCTTGAACTGGATGAATCCAAGTTAGTACCCCATCAGTTTAAAAGTGGGTCTATGATTAAATTTTTTCAGAATCAAGATGGAAATATCCATTTAAATTCTGAAAGAGCCTCGATTTATTATATTTCTAATAATCAAGTTAAAATTATATTGGAATGCGATGAATTCCCTGATTGGTACAGAGATGGGAAAATTGGTATTGCCTCCGATTTCGATGAAAAATCTATCAAAGAGATGAAAATAGCTTTGAATGAAATTACAAATGCTAAAAATAACCATCTAGCAGATTTGAGAGATAAATTTTATGGAATAAAACTGACTTCAAGTATTCAACCCATTTCTTTTTTCCCTAAAAACCAATCATTAAATTCTTCTCAGATAAATGCAATTGAGCATATTCTAGGATTAGAAGATTTTCTTATTATTCATGGACCACCAGGCACGGGGAAAACGACTACCTTAGTAGAAGCGATTTATCAATTGTCTAAGAAAGAAAAGCAGGTCTTAGTATGTTCTCCTAGCAATAGTGCTACTGATTTATTGGTAGAAAAGCTCTTTAGTATTGGGCTAAAGGTACTGAGACTTGGCAATATTTCAAGAGTAAATGAGTCAGTTCTTTCACAGACTTTGGACTATAAGATAGATAAATCGTCAGAGATGCTGGAAATTAAAAAACTGAGAAGAAAAGCAGATGAATACAGAAAAATGGCAAGTAAATACAAACGCCAGTTTGGAGCTGATGAAAGAGAGCAGAGAAGACTGCTCATAAATGAAGTTAAGGAAATAAATAAACATATTCGATGGATTGAAGATTTTTTGGTCAAGAAAATAATGGAAGAATCTCAGGTTATCTGTACAACTTTGGTCGGAACGCGTCATAATTATCTTAAAGATATGCGTTTCAATACAGTTATTATCGATGAAGTATCTCAAGCATTAGAGCCTGCGACTTGGATTCCAATTCTAAAAGCGGATAAAGTAATTCTAGCTGGAGACCCCTTTCAACTGCCTCCTACTATAAAAAATATTGAAGCAGAGAAGCTTGGCTTTAATACGACCTTACTCGATGTAGGCTATAAAATAGAGAATAGAGTATTTCTACTAGATACGCAGTACCGAATGAAATCTGAGATAATGGGGTTTTCAAATATTTTATTTTATAATAATCAACTAAAAGCAGCAGAGAATACAGATGCTCATTTTTTTCAAATTGATGAGATTGTTTTCCCACCAATGTTATTTGTAGATACTGCAGGATGTGGTTTTGAAGAAAAAAGAAATATTAATACAGAGAGTTTATATAATCCAGATGAGTGTAAGTTGCTTTTCGATTATATGCAAAAAATCCTAGTCGATTTGAAGTATCAATATGATGATTTTTCGATAGGAGTCATAGCTCCTTATCGAGAACAAGTCGAATATATGAAGCGATATGATAAAGAATTTTCGCAATTATCCCTAAGTTATAGTATAGATATATCTACGATAGATTCATTTCAAGGGCAGGAGAGAGATATCATTTTTATTAGCTTGGTTCGGTCAAATTATGAAGGCTCTCTTGGATTTCTGAAAGATTATAGAAGAATCAATGTAGCATTGACTAGAGCAAAAAAAATGCTAAGAGTATTTGGCGATGGAGCCACGCTTTCTCAGGATAAATTCTATTCTCAATGGCTCAATTATACCCAGTCCAATAATGCTTATCAGAGTGCATGGGAGGTTATGCCTGATTAGGGCAAAATGTATTATAAATCAATCTTTTTCAAAAAAAAAGGATAATAAGATTTTTTCTTATTATCCTTTTTTAGTTGACCGACAAGGATTCGAACCTTGACAAACTGCACCAAAAACAGTTGTGCTACCGTTACACCATCAGTCACTATGATTTTTGGAGGTGCAAATATAAATATTTTTTTATTATAGGGATAAAAAAAATGCACTCAATTTTGAGTGCATTTTATATTTTAAATTATTTTAATATTCCCAAAGATCACTTTCGTAATTTCTGATGTCATTATGTATTCTGTCAGACTCATATAATAAATCTAAACCTGTAGCATATGCATCTATTCTTCTATCAAATACGTTTGACTCTTTCATGATATAGCTAGAGAAATATCTCATCTCAAAAATATCCTCCCAACTAGTCGTATTCGCATCATTTTTAATATTATATACTTGGTTTTGAGCTAATATTTTTCTCACATCGGGATAGTAAACCCAATACATAGGAATATCCCCAACTAAATCTCCATTTTCGCTATATTTTTCTCTCATTAAACTAACTCCTAATATTCGAACTAACATAGTGGAAGTTTCAATATCAAATAACCAATCTTCTTTGATTCTCATTTTAGTCACAGATTCAGGATTAAATTCATTTACGGCAATCTTTGTTACCGCAGCACCTGTTTCCAAATCTGTTGTTTGGATGGTATCATTAGAAGCTCCAATAGCGGCTACATCTTGAACATTCATAGATTCTTTGAAAACTTCTCCACCTTCCGTAGCAGCATAAACTTGAATTTCTCCTTTTTTAGCAGCATCGTGAATAATAGTAACTAACCCCATTTTTGGGTGGGTAAATGGGAGATTTAATTTTTCTTTGAAGTCGATAACTCTCCAAACTCTTTTTTTCCATTTGATATCAGCTTCTCTCAAATGGTCATAAGTAACTATTTCTCTTTCTTTAAGAGTTACTTTTTCATATGCTCCATCTAGTTTTTCTTCCACTTCTTCCAAAGCATCTTGAGCATAAAATGCATTATAATTTATAAGTGCAAATGCTAATAAAAACAACTTTTTCATATAACTTAAATTTAATTTATATTTTATTTTGAAATCTGAACAGAAATACCTTGAATTTTTCTTTGAGTCTTATCTGGTCCAATTACTTTTACATTTTCTATTAAAAATACATCGTTTGGTTTACAATCTCTTACAGCTCTAGTCCATTGGTCACTAAATTTTGGACCTGTACATTTACCTTCCTGTGGGTCACCATTTTTTGGAACATAAGTGAAATCAAAACTAGCTACTTCAAATCTAGCATCAAAGTCAAAATTTTCTAATAATGCGATTAATCCTTGTTGAACTGACAAGGTTCCTTTTGGGACTTTACCGCCACGAATAGTTCCTCCAATTGTAGTTATAGGGCTTGGAACCGTTTTTACTCTATATTCCAAAGGCGTATTTTGCTTACCATCTGAAATAGTTATAGTCGCTTTCCCTACAGTAGTAGCTCTAACGGTATACTTTCCTGGCGCAGTATTGGTGAGTGTTATACCTCCACCAGTTGCTGATAGCTTTGTTTTTTCATGACCAGTACCTGATGATACTGTAATTGGATTATCTAATCCAATATAGAATACATTCATTTTATCAAGCATTAATGCAGCACCCGAAGGAGTTCCTATAGTATATTTAATTGTTCTATTTTCAGTTTTTACTTCACCATCTGGTGTAGTAAATCTTATAGATACGGGTATTGTTTTTTCCCCACTTCCACTTGCTACAAATTTAGTAACCGCCATACCATCTTTTAACGGAATAGTAGATCCATTTATTGTAATTACTGGTTTTGCTTGGTCATTAAATGCACCAACACCTGCAGATACTTCTATCTCTTCGCCAGGCATACAATATGTTGTATTAGCTGCAGCTACTGCTGCAAATTTGTCATATATGATTTTTACTTTACCTAGCTGTTGAAGACAATAGTCTGAAATCTGTCCTTCAGAACTTTTAATATCACTTTGCAGTTTAGTTAATATTGTAATACAAGCTATAGCAGGTGTAGAATAAAAATTGGCTCTAGCCCAACCTTCAGCATTCTGAGGATATGCTTTCCCATATTTATCTTTTTTAGGAATATCTAAGCTAATAGGTAATTCTTTTTGAAAACGCTCAACATCTTTGATTAGTTGGTCTTTATATTTTTCTTCAACTCTTGCACTAGACAATATGGCTAAAATATCCTTTTTGTACTGATTTACTTTATTGTATAATTCTATACCTTTTGCGCCTTTATTATCCTCAATCATCATTTTTGTAGCAATATTTAAGTCGTCTTCTTTAAATACTTCTTCTCCTTGATCATTGAGTTTAGCTTTTTTGTCTCTTCCAGCTCCATCTTTAATTTTTTCTTTATATGTCTCGATATATGCAGTTAATTCATCTGATTTAGCTTTAATTTGATCCGCTACAGGTTTCCATACTTCTGCTTTTGCTTTCTGTTGAGGGTCTTGTAACGCATCGCCTAAAATACTATATGTATTTGAATTTTTTTCATTCATAACAGAAATAGTTTTATTTAAACTTCTATTTACAGTTTTGAAAGCATTTAATATTTCCGCGGACACGTTCATCGCCAAGAGTGCAGTCAATACGAGATACATCATATTGATCATCTTCTGACGTGGTGATAACTTACCTGATGCCATTTTTTATTTTCTTTTTCTTAATTACTTAAATTACGTTTCTATCAGTTTTGAAAATATATTATGCAGTTCTCATTGCTGTGAGCATACCACCATATATATTATTGAGTGAACTTAAGCTTTTAGAAAGAGCGTTCATGTTATCTTTTAGATTTAGAGCATCATTTTTAGTAGATTCTAAACTTGACATTGCTTCAGATAAATTCCCTACAAATCTATTCAAGTTTTTAATATGATTATTAGCATCTTGAAGTTCTATTTGATAAATAGAATTTAACTGAGTTAAATTTTTAGTTACAAGTTGTATTTGTTCTTGATATTCTTGTGTACCACTTGTAGAAATCGCTAAATTTTTAGCTGACTCTGCACTTTTTTCAAACACACTTTGCAAATTGACCATAGAAGCAGAAGCGTTTCTTGCAGCTTCGCTATACCCCTCTGTAGCATTTGCTACATCCGCTACACTATTCATGCTACCGATATTTAAGCTCAATTTCTCTAAATTGCTGCCTAATCTCTCTAGCATATCTCCATCAAAATTAGCTTTGGATAATGCGTTATCTAATGCCATCAAAGAATTTCCGTTTCCACCACCTATAGCGCCTCCACCAAATCCGCCAGCACCGTTTCCTCCACTGCCAAATCCTGCACTAGCATCATTGCTTTTAAATACTTCTATAGAACTTTCGTCCATTAGGTGAGGATATACTCTTTCCCACTGATATTCTTCATATGTAGGCTCAAATGCTGAAATCATAAATATCAAAACCTCTGTTCCCATACCAGCGATAAGCATTTCGTTAGCACCTGGCCAGTGCATAATTTTGAAAAGTGCTCCTAATATAACGACAGCAGCTCCAATTCCATAAGCCATTGCAACAATCTTCTTAAATCCACCTACTTTTTTAGCCATTTTCTTTAATTTTTAAATTTAGTTTTTATGTTATTAATTAAATGTTTTTTCTTATTTGAGCATTGATGTGATACATCTAAAGCCAATATATGATTTTGATGTATCAGCATATTCATACAATCTTGTACCATTTTGAATAAAGTATGCTACATCTTTCCATGAACCACCTCTGATAACTTTTCTTTTCATTGTTTCGTTATCTAATTTTGAATGGTCATATTTAATGTCTGGGTTATGATCATGAACAAATGCATAATTGTTCTCATAATATGCAGAAACAGTCCATTCTGAAACATTACCAGCCATATTATATAATCCATAATCATTAGGGAAATATGAATCAACTTTTACTGTTTTGAAACCACCATCTTCTTGATAGTTTCCTCTCGTTGGTTTGAAGTTA
>ENA-UOYA01003590-UOYA01003590.1-activated-sludge-metagenome-genome-assembly--contig:-NODE-3590-length-13707-cov-3.512379_pt1 | contig 13707 bp, 11 predicted proteins | sample MGYA00238163_ERZ764804 | MGnify/ENA primary metagenome ERZ764804 (study PRJEB28919, sample SAMN05720223) | activated sludge metagenome | isolation source: Anaerobic digester | place: Hong Kong...
GTCCTTGGCGGCTATGAAGCATGTAGGTTTGAACGTGGCGGCGGACCCCTTGTTCACTATTGCATATGAAGGGGTGAACGGGGGACTGGTGATTGTCACCGCGGATGACCCGGGGATGCACAGTTCCCAGAATGAACAGGACAACAGGCTTTACGCCCCTTTTGCCAAGGTGGCCATGATTGAGCCTTCCGATAGTCAGGAGTGCAAGGATTTTGTAAAGCTTGCTTTTGAAATCAGTGAAAAATTTGATACTCCCGTTATTTTTCGGGTCTCCACCCGGATTTGCCACAGTAAAAGCCTGGTGGAAACAGGTGCAAGGCAGGAAGCGGGGGTAAGGGAATATCAGAAAAATATCAAAAAATATGTGATGATTCCGGCGCATTCCCGGGCTAGGCATTATGAGGTGGAAGAAAGACTCCTTCAACTTCAGTCTTATGCCAACAGCTCACCTTTGAACCGAATTGAGTGGGGCCGGAAAGAAATCGGCATTATCACCAGCGGCATTTCCTATCAGCATGCCAAGGAGGTTTTCGGCGACCAGGCTTCTTACCTGAAAATAGGTTTAAGTTTCCCCCTGCCGGACCGGATGATCCGCAAATTTGCCCGCATGGTGGACAAGCTTTATGTCATTGAAGAAAACGAGCCGTACCTGGAGAATTATGTACGTCTTTTGGGTATTGACTGCGTGGGCAAGGAATTTATTCCCCGGTGCGAGGAATTGTCCCCGGAGATTATTCGCCGTGCCCTTTTGCCGGAAGGGGAAAGCAAGTCTTATCAAATTGATGTCAAGGCGCCTTCCCGGCCGCCGGTCCTTTGTCCTGGCTGCCCCCACCGGGGGATTTTCTATGCTGTTAGCAAGTATAAGGATGTTGTGGCCACAGGGGATATCGGCTGTTATACCCTTGGCATGATGCCGCCTTTAAATGTCACCGATGCGGTCATTTGCATGGGGGCTGGAATTTCCGCCGGGTTGGGCTTCCAGCGGGCTGTTATGCAGGGTGGCCGAAAAGAGAAGGTTTTTGGCTTTATCGGGGACTCTACTTTTTTCCATTCCGGCATCACTGGGCTGATTGATGCGGTTTACAATAATACCCCCATGGTAATGACGATCTTGGACAACCGGGTTACCGCCATGACCGGGCACCAGGAAAATCCGGGTACCGGGAAAACCTTGATGGGGCAGCCGGCGCCGGTGATTGACATAGAAAGTATCGTCCGGGCAGTGGGTATTAGGGAAGAAAACATCCGCGTGGTGGATCCCTATGATTTAAATACCACACAAAAGGCGGTAAAAGACGCTTACGAGGCTACAGAGCCTTTTGTTATCATCACTAAGCAGCCTTGTGCCTTGATTAAAGAGGTGCAGAAAAAACGAGCCAGTCTTTCCTGCTCCATCAACCAGGAAAAATGCACCAGGTGCCGGGCTTGTATCCGTACCGGCTGCCCGGCAATTTCTTTTAAGAACGGCCAGGTATTGATCGACCGGGTGATGTGCAACGGGTGCACCTTGTGTCTCCAGGTGTGCAAATTTGATGCAGTGGAAAAGGCGGGTGAGTAAGATGGCAAAAAGCATTTTATTTGTCGGCGTAGGAGGCCAGGGGACGATCCTGGCGTCCAAGATCTTAACGGAGGGGTTACTCAGCCTGGGCTATGACGTCAAGATGTCTGAAATTCACGGCATGGCTCAAAGAGGGGGCAGTGTGACCACCCAGATCAAATTCGGGAAAAAGGTCTATTCCCCGTGCATTGGCAAGGGCGAGGCGGATGTGGTCCTGGCCTTTGAAAAGGTGGAAGCGGTCCGCTGGCTGCCTTATTTAAAGGAGGACGGTATACTCCTGGTCAATGATTACGAAATTTACTCCCTGCCGGTGCTCCTGGGCCAGGAAAAGTACCCGGAAAACATTATTCCAAAGCTAAAAGAGCAGGTGCCGAAGGTAAAAGCCATTAACGCAGCGAAAATAGCGGAGGATTTGGGTAATATCAAAGCCCAGAACATTGTCCTCTTGGGGGCTTTAATCAAGGCTCTGGACCTGAATGGCATCGATTGGGCGGAAATTTTAAAAGAGCAGCTTCCGGAGAAGCTGCACCAATTAAATATCAAAGCATTAGCGGCGGGGCTGGCGATATAGCTCCTGCCAGAGTTTTTGAGGAATGATATCCTTGATCAGTACTTGATGATAACGGCTTTTTCCGGTAAAGGGATTGCCGGGGTAATCATCCAAGGAAGGGGCGGCCTGGTTATTTTCATGGATCACCGGGAGAACGCCCTTTTCTTTTGCCTCCAGCAGGTAGCGGTGCACCAGGTCGTCCTCCCCGGTGTTTAATATGACATCTCTCAACTTCCCGGCCCCTTCCCCATGGGGCAGGCAGACAAAAGACTGGCAGACAAAGGAACGGGAACGGTGGTTGGTGCAGGTTTTTTCGTCCCGGTTTAAAAAAATACAGGAATAATCCGGGTTCCTTTTGAGGGCGATATCCAGCACCGGTCCGGTACCCGATACATAACAATAGTTTTCGATAAAAGCAGAGAGCGGGGACTGGCCTTCTTTTTGCATCGTTTTTAGCTCAGCGGCCACCTCCGGGTCATCCAAATACTGCAGGACATCAATGGAGGTGAGGGGGATGCGTTCATAACAGCAGCCGTCGCATCCTTTGCAATTGTCCACATACTTCTCCTGAAACTCATTTAATCCATCCAGATAATCCTGGACCGAGGCGCGTTCATCCAGGATTTCCAGGTCATAACCGACGGCATCGTCAAAGCGGGCTAAAAAAACATGAACCTTCATGAAAAATATATTTCCTTTCCGGTATTATTTAAGATATCAAAATACTAGTTTCGACTACCGTCTTTTTATTTCCTGCCAAAGGAGTAATATTATGATTCGCTATAATTTCTCAGCGAAAACAAGGAAAATAATCATAGAAAAATACGAAAAAAAGAGGAGCTTAACCAGCTCCTCACGATTTTGCCAATCTCATCATTAAATTGGTCAGGGTTTGTTGTTCCCGGTCGTCGGCAATTTCCCATAATTCCTTTAAAGCTCTATTTTCCGGCAGGTCCGGGTTAACGTGCTGGGCCAGATAACTGCCGAATCTTTGGGCAACTGCCGCAATTTCCTGTTCCGACATGCCTAATTCTTTGGCGAATTCCATGCCTTTTCCCAAAGAGCGTTTATAGTTTTCCCAAGAGGAGGTGTCCAGATTCTGTAAAATTTCCTGCATAAAAAATCTCCTTTTCCGGTTATTTGCTGTTCTTGGCCAATTTCATCATTAAGCCGGCAATGGTCCTTTGTTCCTCAGGAGAAGCAATTTCCCAAAGATCCTTCAAAGCCCTGTTTTCAGGAATATCAGGAGTAATATTTTGGGTCAGGTAATTACCGAATTGTTGAGCGAATTGGGATAATTGACTATCGGAGATTCCCATTTCGTTAGCAAATTCCATTGCTTCTCCCAATGAACGCTTGTAACTTTCCCATGATGATGTATCCAGCTTGCTTAATATTTGTTGCATTTTTTAATCGCCTCCCTTTTTTTAGCGTATAAATAGTATTTCACAAAAACAATTTTCAATACATGAGACAGTTTTTTCTAATGAATAAAAAAACCTTTTCGTGGGATAAGGAGATTTTAACTGGGGCAAAATGCTAAATAATACATATTACCAAAAAAAATGAAAAAAATCTTTAAAGGGTGCGGGGCTTGTGATAATCTTTAAGTTGGAAAGGAGTGGCATGAATGGAAGGAAAGAATCTGAAAAAGCGAGAAGAAATACCGGAAAAGTACAAATGGTGTTTGGAAGAAATATATCCGGACGATCGGATTTGGGAGCAGGATTTTGCTAAAATCACGGAAATGCTGCCCCTGGTGGAGCGATTCAAGAATAAACTGGGGGAATCCCCGGAAAATTTGCTCCAATGTTTAAAATTACAGGATGAATTGGGACAGCTGGCGGACAAGGTATTTGTATATGCCCAAATGCGAAAAGACGAAAATAATGCCAATCCCAAGTATCAAGGGATGAAAGACAGAGCTCAAGGCATGATGGTCCGCCTGGGGGAGGCAGTTTCCTTTATTCAGCCGGAGATTCTGGCCATTGATAGTTTAAGGTTGGAGGATTTTTTACGCCGTGAGCCGGGATTGGCCCTGTATAAAACTTATTTGGATGAGATCACCAGGATGAAGGAACACACCCTGTCCGCCCGGGAGGAAGAGATCATCGCCATGTCCGGGGAGATGGCGGAGGGACCGAAAAATATTTTCAGCATGTTGAATAACGCTGATATTAAATTTCCGGAAATTACTGACGAAGACGGGGACCGGGTACCTCTTACCCATGGCAGCTATCTTAAATTTATGGAAAGTGATGATCGCCGGGTGCGGATGGATGCTTTTTACGGCCTCTATCATACATATGGCAAGCAGAGAAATACCCTGGCCGCGCTATTAAATGCCAGTGTGAAAAAGGATATTTTCTACGCCCGGGTGCACAAATACGGATCGGCTCTGGAGGCTTCCCTCCATGAAGATAATGTGCCGGTAAGCGTATATGATAACCTGATTCAAACCGTGCGCAGCCACCTGCATATTTTCTACCGGTATGTAGCCTTGAGAAAAAAGCTTCTGGGTGTACCGGAACTGCATATGTATGATATCTATGCCCCCTTGGTGAAGGAAATCAAAACCAAGGTGCCTTATGAAGAAGCGGTGCAAATGGTGGAGAAGGGTCTCGCTCCCCTGGGGGAAACCTATCTGGCCGACTTAAAAAAAGGCCTGGAGAGCCGGTGGGTGGATGTCATGGAAAACGAGGGGAAAACACCGGGAGCTTACTCCTGGGGCGCATATGGCACCCATCCCTATGTGCTGCTTAATTATCAAAATAACCTGGATAATGTTTTTACCCTGGCTCATGAAATGGGCCATTCCATGCATTCTTATTATTCCTGGCAGACCCAGCCCTATATTTATTCATATTATAAGATTTTTGTGGCGGAGGTGGCCTCCACCGTTAATGAAACCCTTTTGACCAGGTATCTTTTGGCCCATGCCCCCGACGAAAAACATAAGCTGTATTTAATCAACCACTATCTGGAGGAATTCCGGGGGACGGTATTCCGGCAGACCATGTTTGCGGAGTTTGAAAAGATCATCCACGAAAAGGCGGAAAGGGGCGAACCCTTGACCACGGATGCTTTATGTGAAATATACTATAACTTAAACAAGGATTACTATGGCCCCGAGATGGTGGTGGATGAGGAAATTGCCCTGGAATGGGCGAGGATTCCCCACTTTTATAATGCTTTTTATGTTTATAAATATGCCACCGGCTTTTCTGCCGCCTCGGCTTTGGCCCAAGGGATTTTGGAGGAAGGGAAACCTGCCGTTGACCGGTATTTGGAATTCTTAAAGGGGGGAAGCAGTGATTATCCCATCAATCTCTTGCAAAAGGCCGGCGTCGATATGAATCAACCCCAACCGGTAGTACAAGCCCTGAAAATTTTTGAGGAAATGTTGGCGGAGATGGAAAAGAGCCTTTAATCAGTCTGAGGGGAGATGAGAAGATGAGTTTTAACCAGGAATTATGGGAGAAAACCGTTGAGTTTCACGGACATGAATGCCCCGGGTTGGCCATTGGTTACCGGGCGGCGGTGACGGCCCTGGAGAAGCTGGGGGTCAACCGGGCCAAAGACGAAGAACTGGTGGCCATTGTGGAAACTGACGCCTGCGGTGTGGACGCCATTCAGGTCATAGCCGGGTGCAGCATCGGGAAAGGAAATCTAATCTATAAAAATCACGGGAAACAAGCTTTTACCATTGGCAACCGGAAAACGGGGCAGGCGGTGCGGGTCTATGTGGACACCGCGAAACTCCCCGTGGACCGGGAGGACCGGGCCGCCCGGATGCGGATGATTCTGCATGCCCCGGCGGAAGATTTTTGCAAGATAGAAACAGTAACCTTACCCCTGCCGGAAGAGGCGCGGATTTTTCACTCTGTAGTGTGTGATTCCTGCGGGGAAAAACTATCCGAGGCCAGGGCCAAGCTGGAAGGGGGAAAAATCCTTTGCCGGGCCTGCTATAAACCTTACCACCGGGGTTGGTGAAGGGGATATTTTGGCAGGAACAAAAAACTTATATCATTCGTCAATAAAACGACGAACTATTGATATAAGGGTAAATAACGGCCCTGGAAAGGAAGGAACATTGAAAAAAGGCACAATTATTTTTATCGTTATTTGCGGCATTTTTTGCTTTTTCTTACCGGTTTTCGGGGCAGCTGCCGCAGGGGAGCATGGACAGCAAATATCTTTAACCATTGGCAGGGGAGAGGCGAGAGTAGACAATCAGTGGGTGAGACTGGATACCCCTCCGGTTATTGATAACGGCAGGACCCTGGTACCTCTCCGGTTTATTGGAGAAGCTTTGGGCGCTGTCGTTAATTGGGAGGGAACGAAAAAAGAGATCACCATCATACAGGGACAGGTAAACGCCAAATTGCAGGTGGGTAAAACCACTGCTGAGATTAACGGCAAAACCCAAACCCTGGACGCACCTCCAAAAATCATGAAAGATCGGACCCTGGTACCTCTCCGATTTATTTCCGAGGCCCTGGGCTATCAAGTGGATTACCAGGCGACAACTAAGGCCATTAATATCAAGAAACCGAATAAATTGCCCCAGGCCAAGTTTACCGTGGACAAGCAGTTTGTTTCCGTGGGAGAGACGGTAACTTACCAGGATTTAAGCTTTGATCCGGACGGGGACCAGATTGTGGACCGGATTTGGATGAATAACAACAAAAGCTTCCAGGTTCCCGGGATCTATGTGGTTTCTTTAAAAGTAAAAGACAGCCGGGGTGCCTGGAGCCAGTGGTATGAACAGATTATTGAGGTGTCGGCGGCGCCCAATAACCAGCCGGTCGCCCAATTTATTACCGATAACCAAAAAGTATTTGTGGACCAGCCCATCGTCTATACCGACTTAAGTTATGACCCGGACGGGGATGAGATTGTGGAATGGAACTGGCAGAACCGGAAGGATTCCTTTTCCCAGCCGGGGATTTACTATGTGAGCCTGCAGGTGAAAGACCGGCGGGGTTCCTGGAGTGAAAAATGTATCCAGGCAATCGAAGTGGTGGAAAAACCCAATGAGCCGCCGGTGGCCTTGTTTTCTCCGGCCCAGACGACAGTAGATCAAGGGGAAACGGTAGTATTTACCGACTTAAGTTATGACCCGGACGGGGATGAGCTGGTGGAATATCAATGGACCGGGAAGCAGCGGGCTTATTTTAAGGAAGGCATTTATCCGGTTACTTTGACGGTAAAAGACAGCCGGGGTAAATGGTCGGAACCTTACACCGTGGAGATAAATGTTACTAAAAAAGTAATCATGACTGAAATGGAGTACAACTTGCACAATCCTTTGCCGGGAGAAATAGTGAACCTGACAGGAATTAACCCCCTGAAGTTTCCGGTGGTGCAGCCTACGGCAAAAAGTTTTGACAATACGGTGCTGTTGATTTCCAACAGCCCGGAAACAGTAACGGAGAACGGGATCCTTTACAAAGATACGATCAGCGGTTCCGTGCGCCTGATGTACCATCATAAAAACGGCTCGGATACCAGAAAAAAAGTTTATATATTAGCCGGAAATCCTGGCGATAAACCGGCTCAGATTACGGTTACCAAAAAGGGTTTCGGGGGTCCTTCCCAGGATGACTTAGCCATCGGGAAGAACGGCCTGGCCCGGTTTTTGGAATCCGACTGCTACGAGCAATATGACTTGGCTCCCGGCCGGGTGCTGGTACTGGAAGGTGCCGGCTCGGCCAGGGAGATTCCCCCGGGCCACAGCGTGTTTTCTATGATGGACCTGGTGGCTTCGGCTGATATAACCTTTACTTTTGTCATCGTTGATGCGGGTACAGACGTGCTTACCACCTATGATGACTTGCCGGTTCTAAAACGGGACATGCACCAGAGAGGAACATTTTTCGGTGCCAATCGCACCTATTACCTTGATCTGCCGGGAGATGGGCCGGCCAGGTTTTCCCTGGCGGACAACCAGTCCGATTACCACCTGGGCGGAATTGACGCCATCACCGGGGAACAGGTGATCAATAAGGGAAATTACGGTCTGATGTACAAACTGGAGCTTAAAGCGGGAAACCGGATGGGTCTTTTAACCAATCCCCGGGGAGGAATTTTTATGGGCGCAGCCTTAAAACCTGACGGTACGGTTTACGGAATACCCGAAAACGGCCACCGTTATGTTAAGGACAGTTCCCAGGCGGTGCTGAACACAGTCTTTAATCCCGGGGAGGAAGGGGAATTTATTTTCATGCCCCCTGTTTCTTCGACCATGCCGGTAATGTTTCTCTTTATGCCTTTTTAGGCACCGTGTTTTATGCCTGATATTAAAATTTAGAAGTTAAAAAATAAGCCCTAAATCCTGCGCGTAAAGGTTTAGGGCTTATTAAATCTATCAGGCAAACATGCCGAAAATATAAATTCCGGTGCGCCGGCACTTTCAGCTGGGCAGAGGCCAAGTTTTCTTTACCAATTCAATATCTTCCTGGTATTTCAGGAGAAAATTTAAAGTGGCTTTTACCTGCTCATCCTTAAAGGAATCTGCTTTTATGGCCAGTAAAACTTTGGCCCAATCCAGGGTTTCCGCAATACTGGGTTTTTTTCTCAGTTTTTGTTTCCGCAGGTGCTGGACAAAGTCCACGATTTGCCGGGATAAATTTTCTGAGATCCCCGGCACCTTGGTGCGGATTATGTCCAATTCCCTTTGAAAATCGGGATAGTCAATAAAATAGTGGACGCATCTTCGTTTTAAACCGTCACTGAAATCCCGGGCCCCGTTACTGGTTAAAAAAACCAAAGGGATGGACTGGGCTTTTACCGTACCAAACTCCGGTATGGTCACCTGAAAATCCGATAAAGCCTCCAGGAGGAAACTCTCAAACTCCTCGTCGCTTTTGTCAATTTCATCAATTAAAAGGACCACCGGTTTTTCCGACAGGAAGGCTTTTAGGAGAGGACGGGTGAGAAGAAATTCCCGGGAAAAAATATCTTTTTTCATTTCCTGCCAGCCGGCTGTGTTTTTGGCCATGGACTGAAGATAAAGCAATTGTTTTTGGTAATTCCATTCATAAAGGGCATGGTGTTCATCCAACCCTTCATAGCATTGGAGACGGATCAAATCCATTTCTAAACCCGCTGCCAGCGCTTTGGCCAATTCGGTTTTGCCCACTCCGGCCGGGCCTTCCAGAAGCACAGGTTTTTTTAAAAAGGCAGCCAGGCTGACGATGGCGGCCAGATCGTCATCGATGAGATATGCTTGCAGGGCCAGTTTTTGTTTGATTTCTTCGATTTCCAGCATGTTTTAACCCCCAGTGCGTTACAATCTAAACACTAGCAACAATATCATTAGTATATCATAAACAGGATTTCAAACATAGACTCTTTATATCCTTCTATGTTATGATGGGTATATCATGTAATGGAGAGGTTTTCATGGAAAAGCGGCTATTGGAATTTGTACATGCTTTAAGACGGGGGGGATTAAAGGTCTCTCCCGGTGAACTGGTTGATGCTCTGGAGGCGCTTAAATTCTTGGGGCTGGAGGATCAGCATAAATTCTATGTAATTTTAAAGGCCACCTTGGTAAAAAGTGAAACCGACGGGGCGTTATTTGATTTGGCTTTTCGTTTATTTTTCCGAGATGAGGCGGACCGGCCGGAAAGCTTAAAATGCAAGCCCTGTTGTGAAGCAATGGGGTCAGGGGTGGATGGTTCCGGTACCGGCAAAGCCGGGATGGGAGCTGCCTCCCGGGCTTTGTATGAGGCCTTGAGAAACGGCCAGGGGGAAAAATTAATGGATCTGGCGGAAAAGCAATTGGCCCGGCTGGAACTAAATGAAGAGGGAGTAGACCAACTGCTCCACCGGGTGAAAGTTGCCATGGAATGGTTTATGGTGGAGAATGCCTTTGAAAGAGAGGGTGAAAAAGGAGAGGAAAAGCTGCAGGTCTTAAAGGACCTGGAGCTTTTTCTCCGCCACCGGATCGAAAAACTCGTCCAAAAGGAAAAAGGCAGCGCTGGGCTGGAGGCACTCCTTGCGGAAGAAAATTTAAAAGAAAAGGATTTTGGAGCTTTAAACGAGAGTCAGGTAAAGGAAATGGAAATACGAGTGGAGCGCTTGGCCCATAAGCTGGCTTCCCGCTATTCTTACCGGTATAAACCGGCCAAGTCGGGCCGGGTGGACATGCGCCGGGTCCTTTACCGGGCCGCCCGTCAAGGCCGGACTCCGGAGAAGTTGTTGTTTCAGGATAAGGTCATAGACAAGCCTCAACTGGTGGTTTTATGCGATATCTCGGGTTCCGTGGCCAGATACAGTGCCTTTCTGCTCCAGCTGGTTTATGCCATGAGCCGGCGTTTCGCGGGTATGCGCACCTTTTTATTTGTGGATGAAATTGCCGAAGTTTCCCCGGATCTGAAAACCGACCGGGTCAAAGAAGCCGTAGGCCGGGCCATCAGTCAGGCCAAGTGCTCCCGCATTGGAATTTCCAATTTTGGCCAGGTATTTGAAATGTTTAACCGGCAGTATGGCCATATCCTGAATGCCAAAACTTCTGTCATTATTCTTGGGGACGGAAAGAATAACTGGTACCAGCCCCGGCTGGAAGAACTTAAATCTATTTCCCAAAAGGTGAAGAAATTAATCTGGTTAAATCCGGAACCAAGGGATAAATGGAATCAGGATGACAGCATCATCGGCCTCTATGGGGAATGCTGCACCTTGGTGCTAGAATGCCGGAATTTGGAACAGTTGGAGCGGGCTGTCCGGGAGATCACATAGAAGAAAAAGGAAGGGCAGCGGTTATTCTTGCGCCGGAAGGGGAAGAGTGGTAGAATATTTTTGCCGGGATGTTATCAGAAGAAACATACCCGGAGGTTTTCTGCACTTTTTATGCATTAATTAGATTTAATTAAATGCTTTAAATTTTCCGCTTGGATCGCCGGACCGAGACGGTAAGTGAATGACGGATGTTTATGCTTTTTAGGCCTTCCCGGTGGGGAAGGCTTTTTTATTTCCAGAGAAATTAAAATAAGGAGGCGGGTTTATGAAAAAGAAATTAACCATTCCGGGCATGAAGGCAAAGAAAGAGGCTAAGGAAAAGTTCGTGATGATTACGGCTTACGATTATCCTTCCGCAGTTTTAGTGGACAAGACGGAGATTGAACTGATTCTGGTGGGAGATTCCCTGGGTATGACCATGCTGGGTTATGACAGCACGGTTCCGGTAACTATGGAGGAGATGATTCACCATACCAAGCCGGTGGTAAAAGGGGCGCCGGGATGTTTTGTCGTGGCCGACATGCCCTTCGGCTCATATAATGCGGGAATTGAGGATGCGGTAAGAAATGCCACCCGGCTGATGAAGGAAGGCGGGGCTGACGCAGTAAAACTGGAAGGGGGCCGGGAAGTAGTCAAAGTGGTGAAAGCACTGGTGGACGGGGGGATTCCCGTCATGGCGCACATCGGATTGACTCCCCAAACCGTCTCCCAGATGGGCGGCTTCAAAGTGCAGGGTAAGGATGAGGAAAGTGCCAAAAAACTTCTGGCCGATGCTCTTGCTTTGGAAGAGGCCGGTGCCTTCAGTGTGGTGCTGGAATGTGTGCCCGCCCCCCTGGCGAAATTGATTACGGAAAAGCTGTCTATTCCCACCGTGGGAATTGGGGCGGGGCCGGATTGCGACGCCCAGGTCCTGGTCTTTCATGATGTTTTAGGTTTGTTTGAGCGATTTGTGCCCAAGTTTGTCAAGCGCTATGCGGATATCGGCCAGACGGTCAGGGAGGCTTTGGCAGCTTACAACCATGAAGTAAAAACAGGGGTATTTCCCGCCCCTGAACACACTTTTGGCATGGCCGAAGAAGAGATCAAAAGATTATACTAATCCGGGGAGATGCTTTATGAAAACTTTAATTGTGGGCGCCGGGGCAATGGGCGGCATTGTGGGGGCGCTGCTGGCGGAAAGCGGTGTGGATGTAACTTTATATGATGTGGCCCGGGCTCAGGTGGAAGCGATTCAAAAGAACGGTTTGATTATCGAACGGGGGGACCGGCGCCGGGTGGTGAAAATCCGGGCTACTATGGATATATCACAGCTGGAACCGGTGGATCTCCTGATTGTGCTGGTAAAATCCTACGATACCCGGCAGGCGGTGCAAGGGGCCATGTCATGCGTTACCCCGGATACTTCGGTCCTGACCTTGCAAAACGGAGTGGGCAACGTGGAGGAAATCACGGTGCTGATTCCTCCCCGCCAGGTCTTTGCCGGCGTTACTTCTCACGGGGCGATGGTCCTTCATCCGGGCATTATCCGCCATAACGGGGGAGCCAAAACTTTTATCGGCCCGGTTGACCCGGAGCAGTTCTCCCGAGCCCAAGAGATTGCCGGGATTTTTAATCAAGCCGGTATCGAAACGGTGGTCACGGAAGATATTCAGGGAGTTATTTGGACCAAACTTACGGCCAATGCGGCCATAAATCCCCTGACGGCAACTTTGCGCTGTCCCAACGGGGAACTGGTTCGGGACAGAAACAGTTTGGCCATTATGGAAAAGATAGTGGACGAGGTGAAAAAGTTGGCCTCTGTTCAGGGGATTAAGCTTATTCAAGAAGATATGCTGGATTATGTTAAAAATGTTTGCCACGCTACCAGTGGTAACAATTCCTCCATGTTGATGGACATTCTCAAGGGCCGGCGTACCGAAATAGACGCCATCAACGGCCGGATTGCCCTTTTGGGTCAAAAATACGGGGTCCCTGTGCCGGTCAATGAGTGCTTGGCCGGTTTGGTCCGGATGGTTGAATCCCGGGGAAAGTGCCAATAAGTATTGCCATTATACCAAGCAGGTGATAAAATAGTAAAAATACCTGTCTCTTAAATAAAAATAAAGATTTTCTGCGCCAGCCGGATGTTAATTCCCGCCTGGCGCTTAGAAATAACGACAGGAAAATTAAACAATTCAATTTGGTTTATGTACGATTACGATGTGGAGGGAGAAGAATTGAAAATGAGTGGCGCTCAGGCTGTGGTAGCCAGCCTGAAGGCAGAAGGAGTTGACCTGTTGTTTGGGTATCCCGGGGGCCAGGCTTTGCCTTTATATGATGCTTTATATGATTCCGGCATTACCCATATTCTTACCCGACATGAACAGGGTGCAGCCCATGCGGCGGACGGTTATGCCCGGGCTACCGGGAAGGTGGGAGTTTGCCTGTCTACCTCCGGCCCCGGAGCGACAAATTTGGTTACAGGCATTGCTACAGCTTATATGGATTCGGTGCCCATGGTTTTTATCACTTCCCAGGTTCCCACTTCTTTAATTGGGAAAGACTCTTTTCAGGAAGCGGATATCACCGGCATCACCACACCTATTACCAAACATAATTTCCTGGTGAAACGGCCCCAGGATTTACTGAAATCAATTAAGGAGGCTTTTTATATTGCCCGGACCGGGCGGCCGGGGCCGGTGTTGATAGATATACCTAAGGATATTGCCACCGCGGAAGTGGATTTTGTCTATCCGCAACAGGTTAATTTAAGAGGGTATTCCCCTGTGTTTGAGGGAGAGGAGTGGAAAGTTGAAGAGGTTGCGGAGGCAATAAAGGCAGCAAAAAGACCGGTCTTTTTCATTGGCGGTGG
>ENA-UOYA01003593-UOYA01003593.1-activated-sludge-metagenome-genome-assembly--contig:-NODE-3593-length-13691-cov-67.314902_pt1 | contig 13691 bp, 16 predicted proteins | sample MGYA00238163_ERZ764804 | MGnify/ENA primary metagenome ERZ764804 (study PRJEB28919, sample SAMN05720223) | activated sludge metagenome | isolation source: Anaerobic digester | place: Hong Kong...
GTTTTTTCTTACTCTGTTTTTTCTTACTCTGTTTTTTCTTACTCTGTTTTTTCTTACTCTGTTTTTTCTTCTTTATCGGTTAGCCTGTTGCTTGGAGCTCACTCCTTTTAATTTCTTCTGGGGAGGCGGATTTTTCGGAAGCTTTTTCCTTGTCACCGTCTGTCTTGAATATGATAGTCCTGTAAGGATACGGCATTTCGACACCTTCATTGTCAAAACGAGCTTTGATTGCTTCTCTAATTTCGCAGCCTGCACTGTATGCATCACTTCTGTCTTTAAACCATACATGCATGCGGAGATTTATGGCAGAATCTTCAAACTCTGTCAGATATATCTTCACCTGTCCTCTTTCCCTGAAATCCGGGTCTATTGTATGGATCACGGAAGGGTTTAACTGATCTGCAAGGATATCGGATTTCAGTAAGCCGGGTTTTAATACACAGTACTCCAGGGTCTGGGGTGGCATAACTTTGGGGTGCTTTCTGGCTTCTTCAATCATTATTTTCTTTGCCAGGCTGATATCAGAGTCATAGCTGATTCCAATGTCTATTGGCCAGATAATTGCAGGGTCTTCTATGGTCCAGTTATATATTGCCTCACTGCTGATTACTGAGTTGGGTATAATAAGTCTCCTGTTATCAGATGTCAGAATAACCGTATGCCTGAGGTTGAGGTCCGTAACTTTTCCGTACTCATTCATAACAGTCAGCCGGTCTCCAACCCTGAAGGGCTGGAATAAAGCAAGGGCAATTCCTGCAATAATATTGCTCAGCGTGTTCTGGGAAGCAAAACCGATAATTATGCCTGCAAGTCCTGCACCGGACAGCATTGCCACGGAAAGACTGCGCAGGCTGGGAATATGAAATATTATTACAGTCAGACCTATAAAATAGACTGCAGCAACTACCAGGTGCCTGAACATCCGGAAAGTTGTGAGGTCAATATGCAGTTTTCCGCTCGCTCTTTTATAATACCTTATTAGAAAATTGTTTACAGTCCTTGCGACAAGGATGGTTGCTATGCTTATTATACTGATAAACAAAAGCGTCTCCATGTTATCCGAAAACCAGGCAAATGCCTTTTCCGTTATTGTGTCAAAAGAGAGTGGAGTTTTTACTGTATTCAGGGTTTCATTTGAAGTCTCTGGGGTTCCCATGCTCTTAATCTTTGGCAGGAACACTATATAAATATTTATTATGCAATACATTATACTGTGAGATCGTAGATACGTTTCTGAAATGATGTTAAAGAATATGGAGGCGAAAATTTCTGACTAAATTCAACTTGTAACAAAATTACATAGTTATACTTTATTAATAACTATCTAAAGAGAATCTTCACAGGAAAATATTCTTTTTCTGTAATATCAGAGAAAAGAGATCAGAGAAAATAGAGAAATGACAAAAGTTTAATTGAAAGGGTACCACAGGCAAGAACAGCCAGAACACTGTAAGTAAAATCTGCAGAAATATTCAGTATATATATTCTCTTATCAGATAGTTTTCAACGAAAAAATAGGCTCTGAACCTGAGCATATAAAAAAACAAAATAAAAAAAACAAAAATAGAAAAAAAGCCTCGGGCGGGATTTGAACCCGCGACCTCGTCCTTACCAAGGACGCGCTATACCCCTAAGCCACCAAGGCAATGCTGCTGTAAGAGCATCTCCAAAATATCATACTACAGATATAAAGGTTTCGACTGAAAAGCCTTCAGAACGGGAAAAATCCTGGCACTGACTAAAAATCTGGAGATTTATTTTGAAAAATTTGGAGAACTGGCAGGGAAAATTGCCGGTTTCCCTGTTATTTGTTTTTTTAAAGTTAGGGTTTTTCAGAGCCTCCAGCGCGAATCTATCGGGAAGCGCTCGTTGATCCACATGAGGACATGGTTGTTGTGGACGATTTTATAGGTACGGGAAAGGATGGGGATCCCGTCAAAGGTGGGTTCGTCTTCAAGGATTTCGAGCTCCACCATGTCTCTCCTGGTTTCCAGGTTGTGGGTGCGCAGGATTCTGCCGATCGGGATGTCTGCCCGCATGAGCTGGTCCCGCATCGTCTGAGGCATTCGTTCCAGGGGGGAGAGGGACCTGGCGTGGACGAAAACCGTATCTCCGGCATAGAGTTTTACTGTCCTGTTGTTTACGTCGCTTCCTTCTTCTACCCCGAGAAGGTCAGCCAGTTCCTTATCGGCTTTGACCACATATTGAGACTCGGTTTTTACAGTTACCGGTTTTCGGGACATTATTTCGAGAAGAAAAGTTACGGAACCGTCAGTCCCACAACAGACCCGGAGGCAGGTGGGAATCTCAAGGCTTTTCAGTTTTTCAAGGAAATCTCCTTCCAGAACTATACCTCCAGGTAAATGCTGCAGATATTATTGATGAGAAATTAGAATGAGCAGTCAGGAGGATTATACCTCTCCGACTTCCTTTTTCGCCATTTTCAGGCGCTCTTTTGCCGTGTAACCGGTAGCCTTGAAGAGAAAGTCTCTGTAAGCTTTGTTGGTCTGGAGGATCGTTTCATCGTCTTTCACAGTCGTATCGGAAACCGTTTCCACACAGAGCATTTTATTCTCAACCCATACTGTAATCTTCGACATTGCCCCGTATGAGGTCTCGAATCGGTCCCCACTCCGGGAAATTTCAACAGGGAAGCTTTCCTGCATTGCCTGGAAAATTCTGTCAGGTTCAGGTTTAAAGCCGCGTTTCAACTTGTATTGCTGCATTGCTATCCTCTTATAAGATATTTTCATCTCAGATAAAGTTTGCTTAAAGCTGTTTTGCCTGGAAGCCGCAGTAATAATCATAAGCAGCCGGACAAATCACCTGTCTCGGGAGGTGGCTTTTCTGGATTTAATTTCCCGTGTTTTTTGTCCAGGTATGTCTGCTAATCATCAATTCAGCAACTATGGTTTAAAGTTTACTGTCATTGTTTCCAGGACAGATAAACATTCTTTATTTATTTTAATATTAATTCCAATCATATCAAATTAATTATACATATGTATTTTCCCCTTCTCAAGACTTTAACTATAAAGCTGCAGTCAACCTGCTGTAACTTTTATTCGGATTTCATGCTTGAGGAAAGGATATCAGGTGTGAGACTCAGATTCGGCGATTAAAATGCCGGACTTTGATATTTCCCGGTTTGCCTGCAGTCAGGTATCTCATATCGGTACTTGCAGTCAGATACCTCATCTCAGTATTGATTACTTACTGCTCATTATAATAGCAGGCGCAGATCACAAGAAGCAACCATAAATATGATTATACTTATCATAGTTTCATGCAAAAAAGAGATGTGATCTGGCATCACACCTCCATGTCACACAAAAAAGCTTGAATTTTTAAATCATTTTGATATACCGATCAATTGCTTTAATTATATAAACAGGAATTAATTCGATTTAACCTGATTTGTTAATTAGTCCGTTATCCATTAATGAAAACGGCATAAAGCCAGCAACTAAATTTAATATAAGAAGGTGACTCCCGGATGCACAAAACACTTAATCTCGATGATTTAATCGCAAAAAAGACGAAAGAGAATGTTGAAAAAGATCCCGAGCTGGAACTTGAAGATCTCTACGACCTGATTATCCCCCCCGGAACGGTTGTATCCATTATCTATGATATCGTGGAAGAATTTGGGCTTGAACCCGTAACCCGGAAGATGCCTATCAGTATTGCAAACAGTGAAGAAAGGGAAATTCTTGTCCTTCGCGGGCCTCTTGAAAAGGTTCAGGCTGCAGAAGAATTCCTGTATAAAGAAATGAAAGCCTGGGTTGAAAATAAGTAAGTCCCACCGATTCGGGCAAAGAGGATAATAACAATTGTAGCAGGTGCTGGATAAGTGAAATAACAGCTTTTCAGCAAACATATTTTTCTTTGAAACAGGTGCAGAACAAGCAGAAAGGTCCCGGTTATTCGGAACCTATGCCCGTGATACCTTCTTTTGAGAAGTCAAAAACGGTTACTCTGCCTGTTTTGTCGTAGATGTCGAGCTTTGAACCCTCTTCTATTTTTCCTATGACTGCAGCTGTCAGCCCTGCCTTTTCAAATACACTTATGCACTCTCCGGCTTTTTCCGGAGCTGCAGTAAATACGTAACCCGTTCCCGGATGCACTTTCAGCCACTGCTCAAAGTCCACACCTTCAGGTCTCGGGACTTTTTCCAGGTCAACCGAGGCTCCTGCTCTGCTCGTCTCGCAAAGCATTCCGAGAGTTCCTATAAGCCCTGGGTTGCTGATATCCTTGCCTGCGGTTGCAAGCTTTTTCTGTGCTATTTCCTGGGTCACAAGGTAGCTTTCCCTGAGTACCGAAGGCTCTTTAAAAGATGTTGTGTCCCAGCTGTAAGGGGAATTAGGACCGATTTTTCCATCCATATCATAAGCTGCAATTACCAGGTCTCCGGGCTTTGCGGTATCACTCCTTATTACACAGTCCTTTTTGACAATACCTATAATAGCAACGGAAAGAGAATTGTACTGTGTATCAGGGTGGACATGCCCTCCAACTACAGGAACTCCGAATTTCCTTACTCCTTCAGCCAGCCCTTCCATCAGTTCTCTGCAGGCGTCAGGGGAATTTGCAGAGGCTATATCAACCATGGCAAGGGGTTTTCCACCCATGGCTGCAATGTCATTTATGTTCACAACAACAGCTCCATACCCTGCCCACCAGGGGCTTGCATCCAGCAGCCTGCCCCAGATGCCGTCCGCTGCAAAGAGGATAACGTCATCTCCTCCTATATCGATAACTGCAGCATCATCCCCAAAATCAACAATAGCGTTCCCGTATTCCGGGCGGACGGCTTCAAAGATAGAGACTATATCCTCTATCTGTTTTTTTCGGGTAACACCTTCGAAATTCCTTATCCCTTCTGCTAGCTGTTCCAGGTTCAATAAAAGGCTTCCTTTTTTTAGTTGTATCAGATAGTTAAACAATAAATTAATGGTAAGGCAGATTAACGTTAAGACTGGATTAACGGCAGTATTACAATAATGAATGGTAATTCCAGAGCCGCGATAAGTGATTGAAACTAATTGCAGGGTTATGATAAGTTAATAATAAACTTATTGCAGGTCAATGATAATACATCCAAATTTGTTATGTGCCAGTGGTGGCAGTTGCCATATTTATAAATTTAATATGTTCATTTATTCTTATAACCGGGAAATATGGTAGTACGTAATTCAGGTTATCCTTTATCTGTTTTTTTCTTTGTTTCTGGGAACGGAAGCGACAGCTTTTTATTAAATTATTATCTCCTAGTATGTCAACCTTATATATTTTCGACTCTATAAAAGTCCCCATTTCTGTATAAGGAGTGAAAAACATGGTAGCAAAAGTTGATGCTGACGCCTGCACAGGCTGTGGAAGTTGTATAGATGAATGCCCTGCAGCTGCAATCTCCCTCAGTGATGATGATGTTGCAGTTGTAGACGAAAACGAATGCCTTGACTGCGGTGCATGTGAAGATGCCTGCCCGAACGGGGCAATCACTCTCGAGTAAAGTTTTTAAAAATAAGTCTGAGAAGCGGAGTTCTTTAACTCCGCCTTTTAGGCTCCCTGCTTCAGAACTTCTTAACTCGAATTTAATATTAATAAATTTGTAAAGTTTATCAGGACTCTTATTTCCCGTTCTTTTTAAGGATCTCTCTTGCTTTTTCCATATCTTCCTTTGTCTGGATCTTTATGATCTTTCTGCGCTCTTCACTCATCTGCGACATATCCTGGGCAAGGAGACCATAAGCATCAGCCCTGCACTGCCTGCAGTGGCGCATCTGCATCACATAAGGTTCGCAGGCTTCCTGTACAGCTTTTCTTTCTTCTGCAGTAGGCGGCTCTATGTTTGCAAAGGCTCCCTGGTTGATCAGGGGCATGACATTCATAATGTAAACTCCGAGTTCGCTGATCTTCTTTGCGATCTCGATTACATGCCTGTCATTAATGCCCGGAACAAGAACGGTATTGACCTTTACAACCATACCTGCATCAACAGCAGCCTTAATGCCTTCAAGCTGGTTTTTGACCTGAATCTCTGCAGCTTCAACTCCCCTGTAGACCTTTCCGTGGTAAACTATATGGTCCACTATTTTTGCCTGAATTTCGGGGTCGATAGCATTTACGGTCACAGTCAGTGTTGATACTCCCACCCTTACAAGATCCTGCAGTTTTTCGGGGAGCAAGAGCCCATTTGTACTCATGCAGAGCGTGAGTCCAGGAAACTCTTTTTTTATCAGCTCAAAGGTCTCAAAGGTTGCATCGTTCGCCAGAGGGTCACCCGGCCCTGCAATCCCTACAACTTTGATGAACGGATAATCTGCAACAATCTGCCTTGTCTTCTCAAGGGCTTCCTGCGGGCTCAGAACCTTGCTGGTAACCCCGGGACGGCTCTCGTTTACGCAGTCAAACTCCCGGACGCAGAAGTTGCACTGGATATTACACTTTGGAGCCACAGCCAGGTGAATTCTTCCGTACTTGTGCTGGGCTGTCTTATCGTAACAGGGGTGCTCGGCAATTTTTCTAAGGAGGTCCTCTCCATGGCTATTACAGGTTTTGTCTACAGATTGGTTTTCTTCTGGCAAATATTTCTCCTCCGTTCGGAACTTGGAAATAAAGTAAACTCTCAGTAAAAGGGATTTCAGGATGCCTAAAGCACCTATGATACAGCCCATTGATATACATTGTGGAATCTTTTTGGGATTATCTCATAACGCAGGTGTAAAGGAATTCAAATTTAATTTGAAAAATTGTCCATTTCGCACCATTTGCCTTCCCCCTCCCAGACCCTTACCAGAAGAGGAAATCCGAATCTCTCCAGAAGGCGGGAATGGATGTGCTGGCAGAGGTGCTCTGAACTTGGGAAATCCAGGATCTCATTCAACAGAGTATGGTCGTACTCTTCCAGAGTTTCCTTGATGCCTTTTTTCAGGTCATAGAAATCTATAACCATCCCGTTTTCCCTTACCTCTCCTTCCACAATCACTTCTATTTTATATGTATGGCCATGTACTCTTCCGCACTTCCCGTGCCCTGGAAGGTAATGCGCACTGTCAATATAATCAATAACTCCTAACCTCATATTTACCATTTTATTCATCCCTTTTTTAATTTTCCGGGTTTTCCTTCCCTTTTTCTGGTTATAAGCAACCCCACATCCTGTGGGTCTGCGGAATAATCCGCGTGTCTGTCAGCTCAAGCAGGGTTTTCTGCAGCTTTATAATAGTCTGTACGGATGCCTGCATAAACCCTGGAGTCCTTACCGCACTTCCCAGAGGGGTTTCGGGCTGAAGGACTATACAGGATACATAGGGAGCTATTGCTTCTGCAGCCATAATTACGGTATCCGTGTTTGTGTCCCTGCCTATCACAATCTTGCAAAAGCAGTCTCTTGAATCATTTTTTCTCAGGAGCTTGAAGCACTCTATAGTATTTTCCACATGCACTTCCCTTGTTTCGGGGCAGATTCCCCGGATAGCCTCTGGAAGTTTGAAATCTCCTGCAACGTATGCGATATTTTCACTCAGCTTTCTTGCCTGTTCAGGCAGGGTCATATTGGATTCCAGGTACAGGGGTGCGGAAAGTTTCAGCTTCTCTATGAAATCAGCATGCAGGAGCGGCTCTCCTCCTGTAAGGGATATGGAATGGAGCTTTTTAAATGGCTGCAGCATGGATTCCAGCTTTTCTATGCTTACGGGATTTGGAACCTTTTCGAAAACTCCGCTGCCTTCAACTCTTTCATAGTCACAGGTTCCAGGATTTGCAAAATTCGTATCACAGTAGCTGCAGCTAAGGTTGCATCCTGAAAACCGGACAAAGGCCTGCCTCATGCCTACGTATGGCCCTTCTCCCTGCACGGAACAGAAGACTTCTCTTATGTTAGCGGATTCACGGCTGGGCATTTATACCACTCCGAGAGGCCGGGACTTCCTGAGGTCCTTTTCGATATCCTCGAATTCCCTTACATAAGAATCCCCGATTTCCTGCATCAGCCACACAATGCTTTCATCATCCTCTATTCCGGCTTCTTTCAGGTTTCCGTATACTTCATGCGAGACGTTCATGCCGAAGTGGATTTTCTGGGAAACAGCCGAGGTGCTTGCAATCGATACGGTCAGCTTCTTTCCGTTAAAAAATAAATCGTCTCCTTCCCTTGAAGTAAGGATTCCAAGCCCTTCAAGGTATTCCCTTACAATAGCGGTAAAAAGGCGCTGGCGTGCGTAAATCAGTTTCAGGTCAGTGGAATCGAAGTGTTCTATGATGAAGTTCAGCATATCTTCGGACCATATAGACTCATTTGCCCGCCGGTCTTCGAGGTCAATCATGTGCTCTATTTTTACGTCACATGCACCTCTAAAAACGATAACGGAATCCTCCTGCACTCCGAAGCTGTTATATGCCCAGAGGGAAGAAATCTGGCTCCCATCATAGTTATGTTTTTCAGGTAAAACAATACATTTCATGGAACTCTCTCTATTATTTCTATAATCGCTTTTTATTCTCTCGAAGGATTTTTTCAGATTTAGATCCCAAGCCTTTCCAGAAGAGGGTCTTTTGCACCTGTGTTTTTGAATGCCCTTGCCCTTCTCACGCAGCTTTCACATTCCCCGCACGGAATTTCTCCGCCGTGATAGCAGCTCCAGCTGTATTCAAGCGGAGCTTTTGCTTCAAGAGCTCTTTTAACAATTTCAGTTTTCCCCATTTCTATAAGAGGAGCCAGCACCCGCACCCCGTTCTGTGTGGAGTAAGAAAAAGCACGGTCCATTGCCTGTACGTAACCAGGGGAATTGTCAGGGAAGGTCCCTGCCTCTTCTCCGTTAAAGCCCACCACTATGTAATCACAGCCCCTGCTTTCGGCAAAGCTGCCTGCAATGTTTAACATAACTCCGTTCCTGTTAGGGACCCAGACCGCCTTTGCGGAATTTTCGGTAATTGCAGCAGAAGCAGCCTCATCAATATCTTCAAAGGACAGAGACGGGACTTCCTCATTCCTGTTTACAAGAGATGTATTTGTTATTTCCCCAAGCCAGTCCAGCTTGATTATCCTGTGCTCTATCCCGAAGTGTTCACAGACCTTTCCGGAATACTCTATTTCACGCTGCCCGGCTCTCTGCCCATAATCAAATGTAATCGCCATATCTATTTCAAGGCTTTTGGCTGCGATGGCAAGCGCTGCGACGCAATCAAGCCCGCTGCTCAGGAGGGTTATAGCTTTCATTCCTTTCTCACTAACTCTGGTTTTATGGAAAATTCCCTGTATTTTGCACTCTTTCAGGGTTTTTCAAATATTCCCTCTGGAATATTGGAGTAATACCTGTATCTCCTATTTAAAAATAGCTGCTGTCCTTGCTGAAAGTTTTTCTTTCCCGGGTCCCTGAGTATGTATTAAATATTCAGGACATCTAATATTAAATGAGGTGGGATTATTTGATAGGGATTATTTCTGATTCGCATGATAACCTGGCAGCTATCCGGAAAGCTGTGGAGTTCTTTAATGAAAAGCAGGTAAAAGTAGTACTGCACGCAGGGGACATTATCTCTCCTTTCACTGTGAAGGCTTTTAAGGAGCTGAATTCAAAACTCTATTTTGTCTTCGGAAACAATGATGGGGATAGAGTAACTCTTGCAAAGAGGTTTGAAGAAATAGGTGCTGTTTCCTGCGGGGATTTTGGGGACCTGACAGTTGACGGGCTGCATATCGCCCTCCTGCACGGGACAGATGAGGCTCTGGTCAAAGCCCTTGCAAGGTCAGGGGATTTTGATGTCGTTGTCAGGGGGCATACTCACGACCCCGGGGTCCGGATCATTGAAGGCACCCCGATTATAAATCCGGGGGAATGCGCGGGAGTGCTTTCCGGAAAGTACACGGTCGCGACTATTGAGGTCGCAAACCTGAATGTTGAAATTACGGAACTTGAACTTGATTGATTTCTTTCTCTACTCTTATTACTTTTATTTTTCGTGAAGCGTTCGTGTCTACTGGCTGGCAGTAATAAAATGACTCATCGGTCTGTCTATCTGTCTGGCACAGTCTGTCCAGGGAAAAAATGAGTTTTTTCTATCCCTGCAGCAGAATCAAAAGCATCAACCATATAAAGGTAGACAATCTTTCTATTTCAATATCTTTTGAAATAATCTCTTGCAAAGGTTGTAATCACAATGGACTCGAATAAAGAGGAGCAAAAAGAATCTCCAGAACAGAAAGAATCTTTTCCAGGCAGGATTAACGAGACGAAGAACCCTTCCGGAAATAGGAGAAGCACTCTCATCTTTGCCTGTTCCGGCTTATCAAATACAGGAAAGCTTACCATGCAGGCAGCATCAACTCTGGCTTTCAGGCGCCCAGACCTTTATAGAGCTGCTGCTGCATTGAAGGGAACCGATGCTGTCGAAGACGCGTTATCCGAAGGATTCAGAGTTCTCGCTCTTGACGGCTGTGAGGACAGGTGCGCTACAAAAAAGCTTGGTGAGGCAGGGATACAGGCTGAAGTCTATCTTATGGTTACCGAGCTCGGAGTTAAAAAAACAACACCATCTGATGTGAAACCGGAATATATAGAAAAAATTATCCGGGCAATAAAAGAAACATGAACTCTACAAATATTCTGAACTTCCTGCTGAACAGTTTTTTTTTCTTTAACCGTATTTCACCTCAATAACCCCGTCTAAGGATGCCAGTCAGTTCCTCCGCATGAGGCATCCGTTCTTCAATTTTTGCGCAGACCGCTTCGATATCATATTCCAGCCGGAAAAATTCTACTTTTCCTGTTTCAGTATCGAAAACCGCACAGCCTGCTCGGGTATCTCCGTCTCTGGGCTGTCCGACAGAGCCAGGGTTTATAATTGTAAGATTTCCGAGTTTTCTGTTCATTGGGATATGAGAGTGCCCAATTATGAGAAAGTCCGCTTTTACAGGCTCTATTGCCCCTTCTAACATGCTCTGGATCTCTTCATCCGGAGTTTCAGGCTTTACATATTCGAACATGGAGCGCGGGCTTGCATGGGTAAGGTAAAGACTCTTTCCGTCTATTTCTTCTTTGATAAGGAGCGGCAGTTTCTTCAGGTATTCCATCTGTGACTTCTCAAGAACTTTCCATGTATATTCTCGCGTTGCAATTGAGAGATGCTTATATTTGTACCCGCACTGGCAGTCCACTTTAAAAGCAACGGCATTGTCGTGGTTGCCCCTTACAGTGGGGATATTCTTTTTTTGCAGAAGATCTATACATCTGTCCGGGTCCGGCCCGTAATCCACAATATCTCCCAGGCAGATTGCCCTGTCGTGCGGAACATCGAGAATTGTCTGGAGGGCTTCAAGGTTTGCGTGGATATCGGCAATCAGCAGAATTCTCATGTTTTTTCTCCTTTCTAGTAACAGGCTCTGTCTTCTATTTAGTTAAGGATATTCTATTGGCTCTGTAGAAATCCTCTAAATTCTGTTTTTACCCAAAAATATATAAAAATTAAATTGTAAAATTGCTCCTTATTTTTTGTCCCCACAAAAAACGAGGAGCAATCTCTATTGTCATCAAATAAGTATATTAAATTTATTGATCTCAGTCTTAAGACGGTTCAGTCTTCCAGACTGAACCTTTACTCCTGCAAATATTCCAAACATGTTTATACTCAGCATCAGCTTCTTGTTCTGGTTTTGTTGAAGGAGTATATAAGCACAGACTATCGTGATTTTGTAGAACTTATCGATCTCATGAATGATATAAAAGAAAAACTTGACCTTGATAAGATTCCTCATTTCACTACACTTCATAAATTCGTAACCAGAATTCCTTCTTTACTGTTTAATCTTATTTTGTCAAAAGTTCTAAAGCTATTTTACTTACGTGGAGAAAGTGTTTCTATCACTGCGATTGATACAACTGGGTTTACGAGTTCTTATGCAAGTTATTATTACTCTCGAAGAACAGGAAAGCTCCGAAGGAGCTTCCTAAAAACTTCAATAGCAGTAGACACAGATAAAAAAGTGATATTAGGATGGAAAATCAGTCAAAAAAACAGATCATGACGTCAAACATGCAAATGCTCTGATAAGACAATCAAATAGGACAAGAAAATCAGAATGTTATGTCATGGATAAAGGATATATTCTGAAAAAATTCATGCTCTAGTTAGAGAAGGTTTGGAGAAGTGCTCAGGGCAAGAAAGTACTTTAACCAAGTCAAAGAAATAAAACTTAAACTGATAGTATATAATATCAACAAAAAAGTTGTAGAAATAATTTGCATCAAATTAAGGATTTCTACAGAGCCATTCTATTTTTGGATTATTTAAGTCGAATACCCCGCTAGCTTGCTGCGGGGATGGAAAACTTCCCTGGTAACCGTTGTCAAATAATTGATTTTATGTTCTTAATCACCTTTGTACTGTAGATGGAATTAAGACATGCAAACCATTGTGTATACAAAATAAGATACCACATGGTTTTTTGCGTAAAGTACCGTAAAAAACTTCTTTTAAACAGTGAACTCATCATATTTTCGAAAAATACATGTTTTGGCATTGGTGAAAGGTACTATTTTGAGTTTGATGCGATTGGTACTGATGGTGATCATGTTCATCTTTTTGTTGGAGCTGAACCAAAATATTCTCCTTCAAAAGTTATGCAAATTATAAAAAGTATTACAGCAAGACAAATCTTTAAAGAATATCCTGAGATCAAAAAACAGTTATGGGGTGGTGAATTCTGGAGTGATGGAGGTTACATTGGAACTGTAGGAGACGGAACAACTTCCGATGTTATAAAAAACTATGTTCAAAACCAGGGAAACCAGGAAGAAAAAGAAGCATATCAGCAAATGAAAATATTCGATTTTTAATAGCCTTAAAACCAGAGCGGTGGCACGAACATACCCCGTTGCTTGCAGCGGGGTGCGCCAGCGCAACTTTGATTTTATACATCGAATGGTAAATCCTATAGGAAAAGTATCAAGCCTATAAGAAAAGTATCAAGCCTATAAGAAAAGTATCAAGCCTTAAAGTCAATGTGTATCTGAATTACGGAAAAAATTTACGATATAGATTTGAAGCTAACATTGCTCATTATCCAATTGTGGGAATGGTTTGAATTTTAAGACGGCCTCTAGAGCGTGTCTTAAAATTAAATTTGATTCTACAACAGGGACAGACTTACGGCATTTGAACTGAAAACGTTAGCATTAAACCTTTAAATGCCTAAAGTTGAAATTTTAGTTATGATGTCTAATGTATTTGATACGTAGTGTAAAAATCGAATCGGTGACAGTAGTTTATAATACTGTCAAATCAAGGATAAAGGTAGCTAAGCTGTACAGTAAAAATATTTTCGTTTTGTTCGAGCTCATTTTTTATCGTATTGCATCTTCTTTCGGAATCCAGTATGTCACAGGTCCATCACTATAAAGAAAACGAATATCGCACCAGATAAATTTTTCCACCCCAATATCATATTTGTCCAGTATTGCAAGAAACTTTTCTTCCTGGATCGCTTGTCCAGAGACCGGAAGAACGTAATAATCTTCTTTTCTGATAACGTGAGCAGGAGTGGATACAGTCCATTTTTTTTATTATTTTTCTTTCATTTCGTCTACAAGTTCGCGTCTGATGTCACTCCAATTATCTTTGTCCGCCATTATGTAGTATTCTTCTGAAGAGTTATCATATGTCATTCTATAGTTCCGGGTCATATTGCA
>ENA-UOYA01003595-UOYA01003595.1-activated-sludge-metagenome-genome-assembly--contig:-NODE-3595-length-13687-cov-5.101159_pt1 | contig 13687 bp, 7 predicted proteins | sample MGYA00238163_ERZ764804 | MGnify/ENA primary metagenome ERZ764804 (study PRJEB28919, sample SAMN05720223) | activated sludge metagenome | isolation source: Anaerobic digester | place: Hong Kong...
ACGTCTACATCCAAGCTGGTTTACGACTATATCTCGGGCTTTTACCGGGAGAACGAGGACGGCTCGACCACCCTTGAGAATGGACGCCTGGCGCTCTTCCGGAATTTCGACGAATACGGCAACCCGCTTCCCCGTCCGCACACGCTGTTGATTGACAGTGAACAGCTCGAATCCGGTGATGCGCTGGACGATAACTTCCGCGCTATGGCCGCCGATGCGATAGAGCGTTTCCGGCGGGAAATCATTGAGCGTACCGGCGACCGCCGGCAGGCCGAGAACCTCAGCGACCAGGCCCTGCTTCGGGAAGTCATGAACACCGTCGGCAAAAAAGGCCGCCTCGGCGAGTCGATTCGCTGCGTAGTGTCGGTTTCCATGCTTAGCGAGGGATGGGACGCCAATACCGTAACGCATGTGCTGGGCGTGCGCGCCTTCGGCACCCAGCTATTATGCGAGCAGGTCATCGGCCGCGCGTTGCGCCGCCAGTCCTATGACCTCAATGAAGATGGCCTGTTCAACGTAGAATACGCGGACGTGCTGGGGATACCGTTCGACTTCACCGCCAAGCCGGTTGTCGCGCCCCCGCAGCCGCCCCGCGAGACCGTCCAGGTCAAAGCCGTTCGCCCCGAACGCGACCACCTCGAAATCCGGTTCCCGCGCGTCGAAGGCTACCGCGTGGAACTGCCCCAAGAACGGCTGGCCGCAGAGTTTAACGACGACTCCATCCTTGAGCTTACTCCGGATCTCGTCGGCCCTTCAATCACCAAGAACGCCGGGATTATTGGCGAGGATGTCGACCTGAGCCTCAAGCACTTGGAAAATATACGTCGGCCTACTTTGCTGTATCACCTGACAAAGCGTTTACTCTACGCCAAGTGGCGGGACCACGGTGAAGAGCCCAAACTCCACCTTTTCGGACAGCTTAAACGGATTACCAGGCAGTGGCTCGACAACTGCCTGGTCTGCAAGGGCGGCACCTACCCCGCCCAATTGATGTATCAGGAACTGGCCGACATGGCCTGTGAGCGTATTACCGCCGGCATCACCCGCTCTCTGGTGGGCGAACGGCCCGTCAAGGCCGTACTCGACCCCTATAATCCCACTGGCTCCACCATCCACGTGAACTTCAACACTTCTAAGAAAAACCGCTGGGAGACCGACGCGCGACGTTGCCACATCAACTGGATCATCCTCGATAGCGACTGGGAGGCCGAGTTCTGCCGCGTTGCCGAGTCTCATCCGCGCGTTAAGGCCTATGTCAAGAACCACAATCTCGGCCTGGAAGTGCCGTACCGCTATGGCCCGGAGACGCGGAAGTATATCCCGGACTTCATCGTCCTGGTCGACGACGGCCACAACGACCCGTTGCGCCTGATTGTCGAAATCAAAGGCTACCGGCGCGAGGACGCCAAGGAGAAGAAAGCTGCCATGGAGACGTACTGGCTACCGGGCATTAACAACCTTGGGCAGCATGGCCGCTGGGCGTTCGCCGAGTTCACCGGGGTCTACCAGATTGAGGCCGAGTTTAATAAGATGATCGATTCTGTCACTGCCCGACCGATTGTGAAGAGGTGTTAATATGTCAAAGAACATAACAAAAAAGACTATAGAAACCCTCACGCATGATGAGGCCTCGCGCAAAAACATCCCTACGGCCGAGTACCAGTCTGTCATGGCTAAAGACGAACAGAGCCCTGTCCGTGTCGCCTACGAGCGCCGCAACCGGGATTTAGACCCGCAGCTGGTATGGCGCGGCAAGGACGAACAGGACTGGTCCGACCTCGTCGTACACGCGCCGCCGTTGTATATTCAGGAGAAGATCCATCCCAAAGTGTTGATCGATGACCTGATCCGCCGCGCTAAGGCCCGGGAAAGGGAAAAGGCCGATGACCTGCAGCTCGACCTGTTCGCCGACTTCAACGGCTTGCCTGACGACAACGCCAGGACCGAGTTCTACCGGCACGACGCCAACTGGACCAACAGGATGATCCTCGGCGACAGCCTGCAAGTGATGGCGTCACTGGCCGAACGCGAAGGCCTGCGCGGCAAGGTACAGTGCATCTATATTGATCCGCCTTACGGCATCAAGTTCAATTCAAATTTTCAGTGGTCGACGACGAGCCGGGATGTGAAGGACGGAAACATCGACCATATCACCCGCGAGCCTGAGCAGGTCAAGGCGTTTCGGGATACGTGGCGGGACGGGATTCATTCGTACCTGACATATTTGCGAGATCGAATGACAGCAGTACGTGATCTTCTTACTCGGAGTGGTTCAGTCTTCGTTCAGATCGGAGAGGAAAATGTCCATCGCATACGGGCGATGATGGACGAGGTCTTTGGCGAGGAAAACTTCGTTGCACAAATCTCCTTTCGAAAGAAGCTCATGCCTTTGGGAGCGAAGACGCTTGAAGGAATGGCAGACTATCTGGTATGGTATGCACGAAGTCTCTCAGAGATTAAGTATCGTCAACTCTACATAGCGACAGAACCTGATCCTGCAGGAAGATGGACGGGTATACAGGAGTTAACAAGTTTTCTGCGCAGATTGAGCAAGGAGGAGAAAAGGGATTTCTCCCAGATACCAACTGGAACGCGAATCTTCGGGACCGTATCTCAGTGGGCACCATCTTTCTCAGAGAATGGCGTATATCCTTTCACCTTTGAGGGACGAAGGTACTACCCATCGAACGGAAGGTGCTGGGTCACTACTGCGGAGAAGATGCGACGTTTAGATCAGGCTCAAAGGCTCTTCGTTGAGGGCAAGTTTCCTCGATTTGTGAGCTTTCATGACGACTTTCAGTACAAAAAACTCACGTATCCATGGCATGATACTGCACCAGCCCAGGGCAAGGAGTATGTCGTAGAGACAAACCCAGGAGGTATTGAACGTTGTATCCTCATGTCCACCGACCCCAGCGACCTCGTGGTTGACCCCACCTGCGGCTCCGGTACCACCGCCTATGTCGCCGAGCAGTGGGGCCGGCGATGGATCACCATCGACACATCCCGCGTCGCCCTCGCCCTGGCCCGGGCGCGGATCATGGGTGCCCGCTACCCGTACTACCTGCTCGCCGACAGCCGCGACGGCCGGCTCAAGGAGGCGGAGATCACGCGCACTGCGCCGTCGGAAGCCCCAACCCGCGGCGACATCCGGCAGGGGTTCGTCTACGAGCGCGTGCCGCATATCACGCTTAAATCCATTGCCAACAATACGGAGATAGACGTCATCTGGGAGAAGTTCCAGGAGACGCTGGAACCGCTGCGCGAAAAGCTCAACAAGGCCCTGGGCGAGAAGTGGGAAGAATGGGAAATCCCCCGCGACGCCGGCGAAAAGTGGCCGGATGAAGCAAAGGCGCTGCACGCCAAGTGGTGGAAGCAGCGCATCGCCCGGCAAAAGGAAATCGACGCCTCCATCGCCGCCAAGGCGGACTATGAGTACCTCTATGACAAGCCTTACGAGGACAAGAAGAAGGTCCGCGTGGCCGGGCCGTTCACCGTCGAGAGCCTGTCGCCGCACCGCGTGCTGGCGGTGGATGAGAACGACGAATTGATCGACGGCCTGGCGGAATCATCAGCAGGCTATGGAGAGGAGCGGGATTTCGTCCGGATGATCCTGGAAAACCTCAAGACCGCGGGCGTGCAGCAGGCGCACAAGGAAGATAAGATTAATTTCTCTTCGATCAAGCCCTGGCCGGGGGAACTGGTCTGCGCCGAAGGGCGCTACACCGAGGGCGACGAGGACTCAGCCAGCGAGAAGAGGGCCGCGATCTTCATCGGTCCGGAGTTCGGCACCGTATCCCGCCCCGATCTTGTCGCTGCCGCCCGGGAGGCGGGGGACGCCGGCTTCGATGTGCTCATCGCCTGCGCTTTCAACTACGACGCTCATTCGTCTGAATTCACAAAGCTCGGCCGGATACCGGTGCTTAAGGCCCGGATGAACGCCGACCTGCACATGGCCGACGATTTAAAAAACACCGGCAAGGGCAACCTGTTCGTCATTTTCGGCGAGCCGGACATAGACATTCTCGACGCCGGGGACGGGAAGATACAGGTAAGAATTAACGGCGTGGACGTTTTCCACCCCAACACCGGCGAGGTCCGCAGCGACGGGGCCGAGGGGATCGCCTGCTGGTTCATCGACACTGATTACAACGAGGAGAGTTTCTTCGTGCGCCATGCCTATTTCCTCGGCGCAAACGATCCCTACAAAGCGCTCAAAACCACGCTCAAAGCCGAGATCAACGCCGAGGCCTGGGAAACGCTGTACAGCGACACGTCCCGGCCGTTCGACAAGCCCAGGAGCGGACGTATCGCCGTCAAGGTCATCAACCATCTCGGCGATGAGGTGATGAAAGTGTTCAGGGTGAAGGGTGAGGTATAGATGAGTTTAAATCGGTTTATGATGGAACGAACACTTCGATTTCGAGTTCCGGGGATTAAAAAAATTAACTCCATTGAGGACCGCTTTAAAATCACTGTATATGTAGGAGATGAAACAGGTGCGGCAACGGGCTCACTACTGGCATTAGCCCAAGAAACGGCAGAAAAAAGTCGTCCGCTAGGTTCAATGGTTGAAATAATGTCCTACAACGAAGGACCTGGTGATAGTGTTTTACCCTATGAGTTATCAGAAGAATTAAAAAAGGCCCATGTTTTTAACCCTACTAATAAGACGGATCTTTTAATAATATTAAAAAACTGTATTCCAGGATGCATAAATGTCGATACGGAAACAGTAGCCGGCGGGGTTATTGATATTTTTTTGGGTGATGAAGAGGGGCAAGTTTCCCAGGAAATGATTAAAAATGCCAAGATGCTTCTACAGGAAATATTTGATTCGAGTGTTCAGTGCAATATATATGATTTTAACAGGAGTCCGGCAGCCAAAATGCCCAATAAGAGGCCAGTACACCTAATAGAAAATAGCCGCTTTGATCCGGCGCTTTTTCAAGATCGCTCACTGCAAGTTTTAGCCAGAGAAGATGAAGAACATTTTTCTGATATCCTGAGCAATCTTATTAACGGTTCTGGAAAAGAAAGAGACGTCCTCAAGTTTCGACTTCCAAAAGGTGGGGCGGTATATACTGACTTACAAATTACTGAGGAACGTCTCAAACTTTTGTTAACCCTTTATTCCCGAGTGTATTTACCTATTCGGCAGGATGGAAAAGCATTTTTAAACTCACCGGTTGTCCAAACCATCTCCACAGACACCTTATTATCTTTGTCTAGAATGGGGAGAATCATACCGGTTTTTCATGCACCGTTACATCAATATGATGTCAAAACTGTGTTGTCCTTTATGGAGGACCCGAACATAAAGGTAATTCTGCCCAGGCAGTTAGACGGTTTAACTGTCCTTACACTGGCAAAACAATTTCCCTTTTGGAAAAAGTTCAGGGAAGATCCTCAGACAGCAGCAGAAGTCCATCACATAATACAAAATGTTGCACAGGATTTGAAAAAGTTGGGGCCAGTTGGAGAACTTCAGGGCCATGTACTTACTGAGACGTTTAACATGCATCTAACAGTTGCAGAAATGGGGGAGCAATGGTTTTTAGATAAGGGGCATATTGCCGCGGGGAACCTTACAGCAGGAGGAACCATTAATTCTCTCATTAATTATTCACGTATTATTAGTTCCAGGAGCGCCGATCAAAAGGCCATTCTGGACACCGTCAACATAGAAGCTCACGTGTATAGTATGAATATGGCAATGGCAAGGGCATTCGGGGCAGTGTATGATGCTACACATGTTTTGAATCATATGGTGCTGGATTTGGTGGCACGTTTACAAACCGGAACAAAAACCGATTTATTAACTCCCTCAATCAATGAAATGGAAGCTATACTGAAGGGGTGTAGTATAGTGTGCCCGGAACAGGTTTCACTGACGGATTACCTGGAAGTAATCCATTCTTCTGAGGCCGAAAGGCTTCGTGGTATTATTACCGATGTAATAACCGATGCCCAGGGGTCTCCTGAAAAACTGATAGAAGAAATTGAACGATTTAATCAAGAGGTAGTGAAATGGCGAAAATCGAAAGTTCAGTGGGTAAGTAATACTATAGATTTTTTATGTATAGGGTTGGACTGTGCTTTATTCCCAACTGGTGTTTCAGTCCCTGGAGTTACTTCACTTCTGGGACTGATACTTAAACCTCTCCTGGGAAAACTAGACAAGACCTCTCTGGGTAAACTTGAAGATCGAATTTTTGCAGCTATTGGTGGGGTATCACCAGCCGCAGTCCGTATAAGTAAAATACGTAAAAAAATTGGGTCAAAATTTTAAACACAAGTGCAATGATGAAAAAATTTGTAGTTAATTACATTAAAAACTTTAATATGCCTGCTTATAGAGAAATATGGTTTGCCGATGGCCAAAAAAGTTGCTATAAGAGAGTTAAGGAGACTGGGCGAGATGGGGTTAATTGAAATAGACAGGAGCCCCCCGGTGACTCGCACAGGCAAACAGGCAACTTCGTTTGACTATGACAAATATGTGATAAAGGTGCGGGTTAAGCTGTGATTGAAACATGTGAGTTGGTTGTCAGAAAAACACTATTATATAAGACAGGAGTTGAATATGGCGACTATACGATCAATCATGTGCAGGGTTGTTCGCACGGGTGTTTATACCCGTGTTATGCTTTTATGATGGCGAAAAGGTTTGGGAAAGTTAAAAATTATGAAGAATGGATCACTCCTAGAATTGTTTCCAATGCAATTGTCCTTTTGCAAAGAGAAATACCAAAATATAGGAATAAAATTGAATCGGTTCATTTATGTTTTAGTACGGACCCATTCATGTATAAGCATCGTGATATATGTGACTTGAGTTTGAAGATAATGGCCGTGTTGAATACGGAAAGAATAAAATGTACAGCGCTGACAAAAGGCGTACTGCCGAAAGGTTTGAGAAACCTGTCCCCAAAAAATGAATATGGTATAACTTTGATATCCTTGAACGAAGCTTTTAGGGGAAAATATGAACCTTATTCAGCAGAATACGAAAAGAGGATTGCCAGTTTAAAATATTTACATGAAAATGGTTGTAAAACATGGGTTAGCATCGAACCTTACCCAACACCTAATATTATCAAACAGGATTTCATGGAAATATTGCAGGCGGTCGGTTTTGTGGATAAGATCATTTTTGGCAGGTTGAATTATAACCCGCTTGTTTCGGCATATAAGGGATATAAGGAATACTACAACAAATTGAGCTACATAGTTATGGAGTTTTGCGACACAAGAGGAATAGAATGCCATATAAAAAAGGGAACTATAAGTGAAAAATCCATCTCTTGATCGTGCCGGCAGGAGACGTGCCAAATGAGATATAAACTCTATCTCCATAGGGGCTGGTTATATGCCCTTGTTTTTCAGACAGGGTGTCATCATGTAAACAATATTCGGAGGAGCAAATGTGGGTAAAATGATGTCATAAGCCTCCGGGGTAAGCAAGAGTTAGATTGGCGGCGTAAAGATGATAACACCGTTGTTGAATTAGCAAAAGGATTATGGGAAAATCTTAAAGAGGGGCTTATAAAGAAAGGTTATCTGGATATCGAGTATAACGGCAGGCTGCCTGTGATCATTTTTACTGATAGGGGCTGGGAAATTGAACGGGACACTTTCTCAGATGAATTGCTGGAAAAACTCGGGTCACTGATTCCGGGCGGGGATTACAGCTTTGTAAATGAGCTGAAGGACAGAAACAGGGGCATGATCCTGTTGTTGATTGATAAGATCAAAAAATCCGGGGAAAAGGGGTTTATTCCGCTTTTACAAGCCTGGATGGAGATAGATTACAGGAAGGTCAGGGAGGAAATAGCCAAAGTTATAAATCATCTTGAAAAAAGCGGCGACTTGCCTGATAAAGTGATTTCCCTTCACGAATACAGGCTTAAAAATAAGAAATAAAGAAAACCAACTATAAAGTTAAGGGTGTCCGAACATGTTTAAGGAATATATTTCTGACGAGAATATGATCAATATGGCTGCCGAGGTAGCCCGGTCCATGGATCCGGAATTATATGAAAAAGGAAAAAATTATTACAATTGTGGCCGTGTTGATTGGGCCAAGTTATTCGGGCCAAGGATTTACTCCGTTGTTGATGACGGCAAAAAAAATACCGTGATCATCCACATTAATGACTTTTCCAAAAGCACCTGCACATGTGTAAAAAAGCATTTTTGCGAACACATAGCCGCGGTTTTTCTTCATTACTACGAGCCTTGGCTGATGTCAAATGAAATTTTATCTAATATAAATTCCACCTTGGGTAAAAAAACATCCAACGAAAATTCCCCTCTCCAGTTAAAAAATCAGGTTTTGGACATTCCAGTCACAGAAGAAGGGCCGGTTGAACGCTGGTACGAGTATTTTGAACGTGAATACGGCCGGCTGAAAGAGACCCCGAAGAAGTATTACCAGCAATATATGGAGTATCAATTGGACGAGTTGTACTACTCGGACAGGCAGTTTTATAACTTTATCGCCACAGTGTCCGTCCACAGCAACAACTGGCCTTCTCTCAACAGAAACTTATACCGTTTACACAGCATACTCTTTTTTATGACCAGGCTGGAAAAGAGTACGGATAATGTGAGCTTGTCATATATGGGCAGTTATCAAATCGAAAGAATTGAAGAAGACTTTATGGAGGCGCTGGATTCAGTAATGTCCGTCAAACGTCGGGAGAAATTCCGGTCATTTTTTCAGAAAGCTGTAGAATTGGTACGCGAAAACTTCCTGCGGGAGAAAGAGCAGCTGTTTGCCTGGATTTATATATACCGGCTTATATGCGACACTTTTTTGGACAGCCAGGGGGTGGTAAGCGAGACGGCTTGCCTGGAAGAATTAATGAGGGGGCTTAAGGAGAACCAGCAGGGGTATTATTACGCGGCCCTGGGGCTGGCCTGCCTCAAAATGTCGGCGCACAGGAGCGACGATGCCCTGGCTGTACTGCAAAAGCTAAAAGAAAAAAGATTTGAAGATATGTTTTTTTACCTGCAGAACCTTGCCGGGGCGAAAGAATGGGAAAAACTCCTGGTCTGGCTCCGCTGGCTGGATAACGAGATAAAAGCGGCAAATCCTGTTTTTCTTGAAGGTGTCTGCGACTACTGTATCCTGGCGGCTAAAAACAGTCAGGCCGGGGACGAGTTCATTAAGCTCGTCAAGTCCTGGCTTCCCCGCAGTTTCGATTCCTATGCCGGTTACCTCCTGGCGGCGGGCCTGTTCAGGGAATGGGTTGAGTTAAACATAAGTTACGGGATTTACTGGCAGAGTATAAACAAAGGCGCCTTAAGGCACCTGGAGTCACGCGAGCCGGCTGTTCTGATACCGCTTTACCACCAGTGGGCGGCGAGGCTGATTGAGGAGAAAAACCGGAGATCTTACCGTGAAGCGGTCAGGCTGCTGAAAAAACTGCGCGGTCTCTACAATAAACAAAAAATGGGCAAAGAATGGAATACATTCATTGCCCGCTTAGCTTCACGCTACCCGCGCATGAGGGCGTTTCAGGAAGAATTGCGGAAAGGAAAGTTGATTTCATAATGGCGGATAACAGCATCTACGTTTTTTCGGAGTGGGTTTCCGGTAAAGGCTTCGTACTCTGGGACGGCGGAGGGGGAACAAACAGCGGCGATTTGAAGTACCTGCTTTTTGCCTGGCACAAGCCTTCTTACTACGGGACATTTATTGACACCGTCAGCCACCGGGGCAGGCAGGCCGTTTTTCTTTCCCCCCTGACTTCCCTGGACTTCTTCACCACGCAGACCTGGTCGGGAGAGACGGACTGGTGGTGGAGCGAGGAGATCGCAACGCTGAGGGAAACAGCCCCACATCTCAAGACAGCCCTGGCCTGTGGAAAATGGAAGCCGGACTTTTACAAATGGCGGGAGGGCAGGAGAGGGTGGCTTGTAGAATGGGGCGGCGACCCGGAATTCAATGATATACCGGCCAAGGCGCCGTTTATTTATGAATGGGCTGACTTGATTATCAATGAACTGATTGAACAATACCCGGAAATCGGCCAGACCTGGGATAAAATCCTGTCGTCCTACCCTGCGCTTACTCCCGTCCGGACAGACGCACAGCCTTTAACCTGCGATGAAGAAACTTGGCTGGAAGCCGCCGGCTGGAAGCAGGACCACACGCCCTTCAGGGTCTGCCTGGAACTGGCGGAACCGGAAGGAGACAGCCCTGCCTGGCGTCTCAATATTATTTTGCAGGACAAGCACGATCGTAATATTGTGGCTGCCTGGGAGCCCGGAGAACCGGACCGGTCAGTTGAAATGCCGCCGGACTGGCGGCATCACAGTGGCCGGATCGAACGTGAGATAAAAAGATGGACAAGTGTCCTGCCGTGGCTGGAAGATACCGGAGGGGAGCAGCCTGAGGGCACGGCCGGACTGCGCCTGGACCTCAGTGAGGAAGAGGCCTGGGAGTTTCTCAACACCGGCGCCATCCAACTGGCGCAGGCCGGGCATACTGTCTTTCTGCCCGGGTGGTGGGAGGAAGTAAAAAACCTTGTGCCGGCGATTAAAATCAGGACCCGTTCCTCTGTGGGTTCCTGGAAGGAGAGCCGGCTGGGACTCAGCCAGATCATTCAGTTTGACTGGAACCTGGCTGTTGGCGGCCTGGAACTGTCGGAAGAAGAGTTCAGGAAGATTGTTGAAAAAAAACGGCGCCTGATCCGGGTCCGGGGCAAATGGATTCAACTCGACCCGTCTTTTTTAAAAAAAATTCAGCAATTCATCCGGAAAAAAGACGGAGTTTCACTGGGAGAAATCCTGCATTTGAGCCTTCTTGACCAGGATGCCCCGCTTTCAGCCAAACAGGAAGCGGGTGCGGCAGATGCGCTGCGGATCGAGGTGGAACTTGGCGGACAGCTGGCGCAAATGGTAGAACAGCTGCACAACCTTTCCCGGATTCCCGTCCTCGAAGCCGCGGCTTCTTTCCGGGGCACGCTGAGAAAATACCAGCAGGCGGGGACTTCCTGGCTGTTGTTCTTGCGCCGTTTCGGCCTGGGCGGCTGCCTGGCCGATGACATGGGCCTGGGGAAAACTATACAGTGGATTGCCTACCTTTTAAAAGTCAAAGAAAGCGAGAATTCAGTGCTACCGTCACTATTGGTATGTCCGACGTCAGTCCTGGGCAACTGGCAAAAAGAACTGGCCCGCTTTGCCCCGGAACTTAAGGTGCGGCTTCATTATGGCCCGCAGCGGGCGAAAGGCTCTGATTTTCTCCCGTCCGTCGAGGGAGTTGACCTTGTGGTTACTTCATACAACCTGGCCCATATAGACGAAGAAGAATTGTCCATGGTGGAATGGGACTGCGTCTGCCTGGACGAAGCCCAGAACATCAAGAACACCTACACGAAACAGGCCGCCGCGGTACGGAGGTTTAAAAGCGGCCACCGCGTCGCCATGACGGGAACCCCCATGGAAAACCGCCTCACCGAGCTATGGTCGCTTTTCGACTTTATCAACCCCGGCTACCTCGGGAGCAGCGGGGAATTCAGCCGCAAGTTCGTCAATGTTATTGAGAAAAAAGGAGACGCGGCAGATATCGGGCGAGTGCAAAAGCTAATCCGGCCTTTCCTGCTGAGGCGGGTTAAAAGCGACCCGGCCATTGAGCTGGACCTGCCGGAAAAGCAGGAACATAAAGAATATGTCCCCCTGACAGTGGAACAGGCGTCCCTCTATGAAAGCGTTTTGCACGACCTGTTTGAAAAGCTGGAAAACTCAGAGGGCATGGCCCGCCGCGGGCTGATCCTGTCAACCCTGAGCAGGCTGAAACAGGTCTGCGGCCACCCTGCGCTTTTGTTGAAAGACAGCCGGCCTGATAATATCAGCGGGCGTTCCAAAAAAGTGGAGCGTCTTTTGGAGATGATAGCCGAACTGCGTCAGCAGGGGGACCGCTGTCTTATTTTCACGCAGTTTATCAGGATGGGCCAGTTGCTCCAGGAGGTATTGCTGAAAGAACTGGGAGAGCAGTCTTATTTCTTGCACGGCGGCACTCCAAAGAAGGTCCGGGATGAGATGGTTGACAGTTTTCAGGACTTAAACGCTGTGGACAATTGTAATATCTTCATCCTTTCCCTGAAAGCCGGCGGCCTGGGCTTGAACCTTACCGCCGCCAACCATGTCTTTCATTATGACCGCTGGTGGAACCCGGCTGTAGAGAATCAGGCCACCGACCGCTCCCACCGGATTGGACAGGCCCGTCATGTGATGGTCCACAAGTTCATCAGCCTGGGCACGATGGAGGAACGTATCGACGAAGTGCTGGAGCGTAAGTCAGGCTTAAGCGAGCAGATTGTAGGCGGCAGTGAAGCCTGGATCACGGAAATCTCCACCGGTGAGCTGCGGGAGCTTTTCGCCCTCCGCAAGGAATGGGTTGGTTTATAATCAAAGGCAGGTGTCATTCGTAAGGAGGTTGTAAGCAGCTACAAAATAGTTAAATAAAAGTATGTAAAGAATGATAACTCATTGACACGAACATCTGTTCTATTTCATAATGGACACAGGAGGTGAGTGGCATATGAGAGTTAAGTAAAATTTAGAGAGGAAAAGGTTTCTAAGCAGTTACATCCGATGAGGCGTCGCAAAGACACGCGGTGAAAGTCGGGCGCGGAGGTTATATCAACCAGGCGGTGGGTAACACCCCCTTCCGGGCAGAACCCAGCACTCAACCTAGCGTTTGATAGGTAAGAGAATTAGAGAAGGTTTTATCTTTCCGCTAGGGATGTAATGTATCAAGCATTAGGTTGAGTGTTGGGGCGGCATTTCTGCCACCCGGAATATGGACGAGAGTCCATAGCTCAGCAGTTGAATCCTGTGAAACTGCCTCCCGTATAGTCGGACGGGAGAGAAATCTAAACAAATGATTTGTTTAGATTTCAGAAACCAGGTCTGAAAGTGGGACGAAAAAAAAGAGAGAAGAAAAAGAAAAAGCGCCGGGTTGAGGAACCCGTCAGTGCCGTGCCGGGAAACACCGCCGGAAAAGCCACTCAACCGAAACAGCCGAATCTTAGCCACCTGTCTGCCGAATGGCTGGAATTTTACAGTTTGGTAATTAACCGGCTAAGTTTGCAGTAATGAACAAGGATGATATTTAATAATTCCTCTCAATCGCCAGTGACGTTTTACCAATCCTTCGCGGACCTGCCAGTATAACGCTCTGACCTTCAGCTAAGCGTGTTTGGAGAGAAGAAATAAAGTTCTCCCTATCAACAATTTCACTCTCTGGCACTGGCCCTCCCATTGGAAACAGCTTGCAGTTGGCATTCCATCCTTGCCCTTCCCGACAATCGATAGCCTATGGCCGGCCGGATGAAGAAGATCTGGCAAAGGCAAGAAAATTCGGCGTTATAATTCAAAAAGAGTGCGATCTCTTGACTAACCAAAATGATGCGAGAGAAATAAATAATATATATTGGTCGCAAGCGATGGAAAATCTGCAAAAAAAGTGCTTGGGAAGAAAAGAACCCGAGTTTTATTTGTCGTCCTAAGGTCCGACATCCAAGAACGATACTACCAGGGGCGTACGGACGGCTATCATGCGTGTGAGCATTTGCACTTTGCCTGGGCAGTGGTGGAATAGCGCGACGCGAAGCCCGTTTCCGTGCTGTGTGGGGACGGGCAAAAACGACATCGGGGGGCCAATTCCACCAGC
>ENA-UOYA01003596-UOYA01003596.1-activated-sludge-metagenome-genome-assembly--contig:-NODE-3596-length-13686-cov-4.544274_pt1 | contig 13686 bp, 28 predicted proteins | sample MGYA00238163_ERZ764804 | MGnify/ENA primary metagenome ERZ764804 (study PRJEB28919, sample SAMN05720223) | activated sludge metagenome | isolation source: Anaerobic digester | place: Hong Kong...
AAAGCTCAACGATGAGGTGTTCAGCTATGGTAGCCTCGATGTCATCCCGTTTGGGAAGCGCCAGGACCTGTCCCCTCAGGTTCTCAACATCCAGTTCCAACCATTCCGGAGGAGTTCTATAAGCTGCCTGAGCCTGAATCTCTTTAAACTTGGGCGACTCCTTGCTGCGGATTCTTACCTCGATCACCTGCCCCGGTTTAACCAGGAATGAAGGAATATTGACCTTCCTGCCATTTACGGTGAAATGCCCGTGGCTGATAAGTTGTCTGGCCTCTTTGCGGGAAGCCGCCAATCCCAACCTGTATACCACATTGTCCAGTCTTCTTTCCAAAAGGATCAGCAGGTTTTCCCCGGTGATGCCGGACTGGCGCTCAGCTTTTTCAAAGTAGTTGCGGAACTGCTTTTCCATCACGCCGTAGATGCGCTTGGCTTTTTGTTTTTCGCGCAATTGCAGCCCGTATTCGGTCGGCTTCTTCGGCCTGGACTGACCGTGCTGGCCAGGTCCGTATGGTTTACGGTCTACGGCACACTTGGGGGAGTAGCACCTGTCACCCTTGAGAAACAACTTTTCCCCTTCTCTTCTGCACTGGCGGCAAACCGAGCCAGTATACCTTCCCACTGATTAAAAACCTCCTTTAAACCCTTCTTCTTTTTGGTGGCCTGCATCCATTGTGCGGAATAGGAGTAACGTCCTTTATAACGCTGACTTCCAAGCCAGCCGCCTGCAGGGAACGTATGGCAGCCTCCCGTCCAGACCCTGGACCCTTGACATAACATTCGACCTCTTTCATCCCATGCTCCATCGCTGACCGCGCCGCTTGATCAGCCGCCTGCTGTGCGGCGAACGGAGTGCTCTTGCGAGAACCTTTAAATCCCACGGTTCCCGCGCTCGCCCATGAAATGGCGTTTCCATCTCTATCGGTAATCGTGATCACGGTATTGTTGAACGTTGATTTTATATGGGCAATGCCGTAATCAATGTTTTTCCTTTCCCGCCTCTTGATCCTGGTGGTAGCTCCTCTACGCGCCATCTAATCTGCCTGCCTCCTCTCTATTTCTTCCGTTTGGCCGCTATAGCGCGGCGAGGACCTTTACGGGTCCTGGCATTGGTTTTGGTCCGCTGCCCGCGTACGGGAAGTCCTCTGCGATGCCTAAGGCCCCGGTAACACCCGATATCCATCAGCCGCTTGATGCTCATACTGACCTCACGGCGCAGATCTCCTTCGACCTTGTAATTCTTATTGATAACTTCTCTCAGCTTGGCAACCTCTTCCTCGGTTAGATCTTTCACCCTGGTATCCGGATTTATACCTGTCTGGGCCAATATCTTGCGGGATGACGGCCTTCCGATACCGTAGATGTAAGTCAGGGCCACCTCCACCCGCTTCTCCCGCGGCAAGTCTACACCAGCTATTCTGGCCAAATCATTACACCTCCAATTTAACCTTGTTTCTGTTTATGCTTGGGATTTTCACAGATAACCATGACCTTGCCCTTGCGCTTGATGATCTTGCATTTTTCGCACATGGGTTTGACAGATGGTCTGACTTTCATTGCTTAAGGGCCCTCCTTTATTTGAACCTGTAGACAATTCGACCTCGGCTCAGATCATACGGTGAAAGTTCCACCGTAACCCTATCCCCGGGCAGTATCCTAATAAAATGCATCCGCATTTTACCTGAAACGTGAGCTAAAACCTTGTGTCCGTTATCAAGCTGGACGGTAAACATGGCGTTGGGAAGTGGTTCAATCACCTTGCCCTCGACTTCAATTACATCCTCCTTCGTCACAAAGGACCCTCCTTTCCTCCTGGTACTCTGACCACAGATTTCGCACCAGTTTCCTTAAGCGGTGGTTTTCCAGGACTTCCCCTCTCCTCAGAATTTCAGATATTTCGGGTAGCCCTCTGTTGATCATCTGAAGATGTTTGATGTTCTTGATCTTGGGATTATCCACTTTCCTCAGCTCACCATCCGCCAGCACGACAAACCTGTCATTCAAAACCTTTATAATTACGAAAGGCTTCCCTTTATCCCGACCAGCTTTGGAGACCACCAACCTGCCCACCAGGTCATCCATACATGTAAGCACCTCCATCACTTGCGGGTCAAAATCTCCGGCCCATTCTCGGTTATGGCAACCGTGTGCTCAAAATGAGCGGAGTAACTGCCATCTTTCGTAAACACCGTCCAGTTGTCAGGTCTGACCAGAACCTCGTATCCTCCCGCGTTGACCATAGGCTCGATGGCGATGGTCATGCCTGCGGCCAGTACGGGTCCGCGGTCGGGGCGTCCATAGTTCGGCACCGGCGGATCCTCATGCATCTTCCGCCCGATGCCATGCCCCACATACTGCCTGACGACCGAGTACCCGGCGGACTCAACGTAGCGCTGGATGGCATTTGAAACCATGCCCAGCCGGGATCCCACCTTGGCCTGGCTTATACCCTGGTAGAGCGACTCCTCCGCCACCCTGAGCAGGCGCCTGACCTCGGGATTAATCTCCCCCACCGGAACTGTTATGGCCGAATCGGCATACCATCCCTTAACTATAGCCCCCAGGTCGATCCCGACAATATCCCCTTCCTGGAGACGGCGCGGGCCGGGTATGCCGTGTACGACTTCCTCATTGACCGAAACACAAACTGAAGCTGGAAATCCGTTGTAACCCTTGAAAGCCGCTATAGCCCCTCGCTCGGTCAGATAGCTCTCCGCAAACCTGTCCAGCGAAGCGGTGGTTATGCCGGGCTTAACCAGCCCGGCCAGCCTCTCCAGGGTATCGGCGACAATCGCACCCGCTTGCCGCATAATTTCCAGATCTTTTTTCGTTTTAATGGTTATCATAAGGCTCCAATGCTTTTTTCAGATCTTCCCAGACCACAGCCCGGGGCCGGTTGCCGTCAATGTCGACCACAACACCCTTGGCCCGGTAGAAGTCAAGCACCGGGTTAGTCTCCTTGGCGTAAACCTCCAGCCTCTTAACCGCAGTGTCTTCCTGGTCGTCTGCGCGCTGGAACAGGGGTTCGCCGCACTTGTCACATATCCCCTCCACCTTGGGGGGGTTGAACTTGGTATGGTAGACGGCGTTGCATTTCTTGCAGGAGCGCCGTCCAATGATCCGCTCCACTATGATCTCGCTGGGCACCACGATGTTGATTACCGCTTCGATCTTCTTGTCCAGGGCCTCCATGATTCCGTCCAGGGCTTCAGCCTGTACTACCGTTCGGGGAAAGCCGTCCAACAGGAATCCCTGATCGCAATCAGGTTGACTAAGCCGCTCCTTGACTATTCCAATTGTAACCTCGTCGGGAACAAGTTTGCCCGCATTCATATACTCCTTGGCTCTCTTGCCCAATTCGGTGCCTTTGCTGACCGCGTCCCGGAACATGTCGCCGGTTGCAATGTGGGGAATCTTAAAGGTTTCGATAATCGATTCCGCTTGAGTTCCTTTGCCAGCACCCGGAGGTCCAACTAAAATAATGTTCATGCTACATTCATCTCCTGTCTTACTTAACAAACCCTTCATAGCTTCTTAACAACAAGTGAGCCTCAATCTGCTTCATGGTGTCCAGGGCCACCCCTACCACGATCAGCAAAGCCGTCCCCCCAAACCACACGTTGGTGAGTCCCGTCAAGGCGATGACAAAATTGGGCAGTATGGCCACAAAGGCGAAAAATACACCTCCGACCAGCGTAAGCCTTCCCAGCACCTTGTCGATATACTCCGCAGTCGGACGACCAGGCCTGATGCCAGGTACAAACCCTCCGTACTTCTTGATGTTGTCCGCCACATCCATGGGATTAAAGATTACCGCGGTGTAGAAGAACGTGAAGAATATGATCAGCAAGGCGTAGATCACATTGTACAGGACACTCCCGAAGTGGAAATAGGTGTCCATAAAGTTTTTAAAGGCCGAATTCGGAAACCACGAACCGATGGTAGCCGGGAACATCATAATCGACATGGCAAAGATTATGGGTATAACCCCGGCGGTATTTACCTTGAGGGGTAAAAACGTGCTCTGACCTCCGTATACCTTCCTGCCCACCACTCTCTTGGCGTACTGCACTGGAAGCCTGCGTTGCCCTTCGTTCAAGGCCACCACCGCCGCGATCATTGCCAGGGCGATTACAATGAAGAGTAAAACATTGAAGTAGTTAACCGTACCCGCTCTGAGATACTCGAAGATGCCCACGATGCCGCTTGGAATCCGGGCTACAATGCCGGCAAATATTATCAGTGAAATCCCGTTGCCGATCCCTTTTTCCGTGATCATTTCCCCGATCCACATCAGGAGAGCGGTTCCGGCAGTCAGGACAATGGCAATAACCAGATACGAAACAATGCCCGGATTTTCAATGACTAGCATTCCCCCGGCACCACGGTAACGGCCCAGGGCAATGGCTATCCCAATCGCCTGAATGAACCCCAGAATAACTGTACCGTAACGGGTGTATTGCGCAATCTTCTTGCGTCCTTCCTCCCCTTCCTTGTTAAGCTGTTCAAGCTTGGGAATCACGACCGTCAACAACTGCATGATGATGGAGGCGTTAATATAGGGGGTTATGCTCATGGCAAATATACTGAAGCGCTTGAACGCCCCCCCTGATATTACATCAAAAAACCCAAGAAACTGGTTCTTCAGCAATTCACTCAGGGCATCCGGATTTATTCCGGGTACAGGTATGTGAACTCCCAATCTGAAGACGGCAAACATCAATAGGGTGAACAACACCTTCTGTTTCAGATCCCCGACTTTAAATGCTTGCTGCAAGGAACCAAGCAACTAAATCACCTCTATCCGGCCACCCCTGGCAGTGATTTTGCTTTCCGCCGCCTGACTCACTTTATGTGCTTTTACCGTGAGTCTCTTGGTCAATTCCCCGTCGCCCAGGATCTTGACTCCATCCTGCACCGACCTGATCAATCCGCTTTGCGCCAGCAACGCCGGGGTTACCACCGTGTCATCCTCAAACCTTTCCAGGTCCTTGACATTTACAATGCTGTAGGTCTGTTTGAATATGTTGGTGAACCCCCGCTTGGGAATCCTCCGCTGCAAAGGCATCTGACCGCCTTCAAAACCAGGCCTGACCCCGCCGCCGGAACGGGCCTTCTGTCCTTTGTGACCCCGGGTCGAGGTCTTGCCGTGACCAGAACCGATGCCCCGACCTACGCGCTTGGGTTTATGAACGGCACCCGCAGGAGATTTCAAATCATGAAGTTTCATATTTAACCTCCTAACTCTTCCACCGTGACCAGGTGATGCACCTTGTTGATCATGCCCCTGATCTGGGGGGTGTCCTCCTTGATCACGGTCTGGTTGAGCTTCTTTAATCCTAAACTCTTTATAGTAGCTCTCTGGGACTTTTCATGTCCGATGGTGCTTTTTTCCCAGGTTATCTTGAGCATTTTACCCAAAGCAACTACCTCCTAGCCTATGATTTCCTGTATGGATTTACCCCTTAAGCGTGCCACCTTGTCGGCCTGCTTCAGCGATTTCAATCCCTCGATGGTAGCTCGGACCATGTTGTTGGCATTGGAGGAACCCAGCGACTTGGTCAGGATGTCCTTGATCCCTGCGGCTTCCAATACGGCTCTGACCGGTCCTCCGGCGATAACACCGGTTCCAGGCGCCGCCGGCTTCAACAAAACTCTTCCCGCCCCAAAAACTCCGATGATGTCGTGGGTGATGGTGGTCCCCTTCATCGGTACTTCGATCATGTTTTTCTTGGCGTCCTCTACGCCCTTCCTTATGGCCTCGGGCACTTCGCCCGCCTTGCCAAGTCCGGCCCCGACTTTGCCCTCACCATCGCCCACCACGACGACAGCACTGAAGCTAAAGCGACGTCCTCCCTTGACAACCTTCGCGACTCTCCTTACGGTAACAACCTTCTCGATAAACTCCGGAGTATTTTGTTCCCTGTCGATCATCGTTCCCTCCTTCGCTAAAACTTCAGGCCGGCCTCTCTCGCCGCATCGGCCAGAGCAGCTATCTTGCCATGATATTTGTACCCGTTACGGTCAAACACTACCTCGGAAATCCCCTGGGCTAAGGCCTTGGCCGCTATGGCCGCGCCTACTGCCTTGGCTTTATCCATGCTACTGGTTCCCTCTGTGCTATTCTTCAACTCCGGTTCCAGGGTTGACGCCGCTACCAGAGTATTGTGATGAACATCATCTATCACCTGAGCATAGATATGATTCAGGCTGCGAAACACGCACAGTCTCGGTTTCTCGGGAGTGCCCTGCATCTTGCGGCGCGTTCTCTGATGCTTGCCCGTCCGCAGTTTATTGCGACTTGGCTTTTTAATCAATCCCTTGCCACTCCTTTCTCCCTTTACTTCTTGCCGGTCTTACCGGTCTTACCGGCCTTGCGGCGAATCTTCTCGCCTTCGTACTTGATCCCTTTGCCCTTGTAGGGCTCCGGGCTGCGTACAGCCCTGACCGAGGCTGCGATATTTCCAACCTGTTCCTTGTCAATCCCTTTAATGGTGATCCGGGTCGCGGCCGGGGTCTCAAATTCAATCCCTGCCGGAGGTTCTATCTCCACCGGGTGAGAGTAGCCTACGGTAAGAACCAATTTCTTGCCCTGCATTGAGGCCCGGTAACCGGTTCCTACCAGCTCAAGTTTCTTTTCAAACCCCTTTTCCACACCTTCAACCATGTTGGCCACCAATGCCCTGGTCAAACCATGCAATGAACGGTGTTCTTTGATGTCGCTGGCTCTGGTAACTATCAACCGGTTGTCTTCTTTGTTAATTGCAATCCCCTTTGGAATCCCCCGTTCCAGGGTTCCCTTCGCGCCTTTTACCGTAATCCTTCCTTCGCCTAAGGTTACTTCAACACCAGCGGGAAGGTCTATGGGCCGCCTTCCTATGCGTGACACCTTGCTAAACCTCCTCCGTTACCAGATGTAACAGACGACCTCTCCACCTACTCCTTCCTTACGTGCCGCCTTATCCGTCATAAGGCCGCGGGAGGTGGAAATGACCGCTGTTCCAAATCCGCCCAGGACTTTGGGTACCTCGTCCTTTTTAACGTAGACCCTGAGTCCGGGTTTACTTATCCTCTTGATACCGGTAATTACTTTTTCACGGTTGGGACCATACTTCAGATAGACGCGAATTATGCCCTGTCTTCCGTCTTCGATAAATTCAAAATCCTTAATATAGCCCTCATCCTTCAGTATGGTAGCAATCGCCAACTTCATCTTCGAGCCCGGAATCTCAACGGTTGGATGTGAGACCATGTTCGCATTCCTTATCCGGGTCAGGAAATCGGCGATGGGGTCCGTCGTGACCATAGTTCAACCTCCTTCTATTACCACTACCAACTGGCCTTGGTTATGCCGGGAATTTCGCCCCTGTGGGCCATCTGACGGAAGCAGATGCGACAAACACCGAACTTGCGCATATATGCTCGGGGCCTCCCGCAGACCCGGCAGCGATTATACTTTCTAACTTCAAACCTGGGGGTTCTCTGTTGTTTCACAATCATAGCTTTTTTGGCCATAACTTCCCTCCTTACTGCTCTCTAAAGGGCATGCCCATTAACCTGAGAAGCTCTCGTGCCTCTTCGTCGGTCTTGGCTGTCGTAACCACAACCACTTCAAGTCCTCTGATCTTATCGATCTTGTCGTATTCAATCTCGGGAAAGATCAACTGTTCCTTGATGCCCAGGGTATAGTTGCCCCGACCATCGAAGGCTTTGGGAGAGACCCCGCGAAAATCGCGCACCCGGGGTAGAGCAACGTTGATCAGTTTGTCCAGAAACTCATACATCCGCTCGCCGCGCAAGGTTACCTTGCACCCGATTGACATGCCTTCTCTCAATTTGAAACCGGCGATTGACGTCCTCGCTTTGGTGACGACCGGCTTCTGTCCCGATATCGCCCGGAGATCAGCCACCGCTCCATCCAGGCTCTTGGGGTTCTGAATGGCCTCGCCGACGCCCATGTTAATCACTATCTTGTCGATTTTTGGAACCTGCATGGTGTTTTTGTAAGAGAACTTCTCTTTCATCTTGGGCACCAATTCGTTCCAATACAGTTCCTTCAGTCTAGCCACGATCAAGCCTCCTCCTCGGCCTTATTCCAGAACCTCTCCGCACTTTTTGCAATATCTGACCCTCTCGCCGCTGCCCAGGGTCTTGCTCCCGATCCTGGTAGGACGACTGCATTTGCCACACAGCAGCATCACATTGGAAGCGTCAATGGCTGCTTCGATGCGGAGGATTCCCCCTTGCGGCAGTGCCCGGGTAGGTTTTTGATGCTTCCTGACACGGTTTACTCCTTCAACCACCACTTTGCCTTCATCCGGCATAACCTTGATAATTTTCCCTTTCTGCCCGGCATCTTTACCGGTTATAACCCGGACTGTATCTCCTTTTTTCAAACGAGTTTTCTGGCCCAATTACTGCACCTCCGCTCTATAAGACTTCGGGGGCCAGGGAAACTATTTTCATGAAATTACGATCTCGCAATTCTCTGGCTACCGGTCCGAATATTCTGGTACCCTTGGGGTTGTTGTTGTCATCGATGATCACGGCCGCGTTTTCGCTAAATCTGATGTATGATCCGTCCGGTCGCCTGATCTCCTTGCGGGTCCGGACTACAACCGCTTTGACCACATCACCTTTTTTTACCACTCCTCCGACTCCCGCTTCTTTCACCGAAGCTACAATGACATCCCCCACCGTTGCGTATCTTCTCAGGGAGCCTCCGAGCACCTTGATGCACATAACCTTTTTTGCACCCGTGTTGTCGCCGACACGCAGCATCGTCTGAGGCTGGATCACTGCGAGCAACCTCCTTTCAGCCTCTATTGTAATGTCTTGGCTCTCTCCAGTATTTCAATAACCCTCCACCTCTTGTCTTTGCTTAAAGGGCGGGTTTCGATGATCTTGACCAGATCCCCGATGTTGCACTGGTTGTTCTCGTCGTGAGCCTTGTACTTCTTGCTTCGTTTAACCGTTTTCTTATATAAGCTGTGCTGCATAACGGACTCGATCCGCACCGTCACAGTTTTATCCATCTTGTTGCTGACGACCCGACCGGTTTTTACCCGCCGTTGCCCTCTTTCCTCCGTCACCGTCTAACCCCCTCTAGACTCTCTGTCCCTTTATTTCCCGCTGCCGCAGCACCGTCTTGGCCCGGGCTATGTTTTTCCGGACCTCCCCTATCCTCATGGGGTTATCCAACTGCCCGGTGGCTAACTGAAACCTAAGATTGAATAGCTCATCCTTGTAATCTCGTACCTTCTTCTGTAGCTCCTCGTTGGTCATCTCCGCCATCTTCTTAGCTTTCACCAGCCTCACCACCCATTTCGTCTCTTTTAATGAACCGGCACTTGACCGGAAGTTTGTGTGCCGCCAGCCGCATGGCCTCTTTGGCCACCTCTTCGCTGACTCCGGCCAGTTCAAACATGACCCGGCCAGGCTTAACCGGGGCTACCCAGTGCTCAGGCGCGCCCTTTCCTTTCCCCATGCGGGTCTCGGCCGGTTTAGCGGTCAGCGGCCGGTCAGGGAATATCTTGATCCACACCTTTCCGCCCCTCTTAACATGGCGGGTAATCGCAATACGCGCAGCTTCAATCTGGCGGTTGGTGATCCAACCGGGATCCAGGGCCTGCAAGCCGTATTCTCCATAGGTCACGGTGTTGCCCTTGGTGGCATTCCCTTTGACCCAGGGCCGGTGTTGTCTTCTATACTTAACTCGCTTGGGAATCAGCATTATTGTTGTTCCTCCCCTCCGGCTTTTACGGGAGGCCTGCGCTTGGGCTGTGCCATAACCTCTCCCCGGTTGATCCAGACCTTGATGCCGATCTTGCCGTAGGTGGTCATCGCCTCCGCAAAACCGTAGTCGATGTCGGCTCTAAGTGTGTGCAGAGGAACTCTGCCTTCCGCCGTCCATTCGGTGCGGGCAATCTCCGCCCCGCCCAGCCGACCGGATACCGCTATCCTCATGCCTTTGGCCCCTGAACGCATGGTCCTCGTTATCGCCTGCCGCATGGCCCGGCGGAAAGCTATCCTTCTCTCCAGGGACGCAGCGACGCTCTCGGCCACGATCTGCGCGTCCAGTTCGGGCTTTTTAATCTCGACAATGTTGACATTGACATTCTTGCCGGTTAACCTGGCCAGATCGACTTTAAGCTTCTCGACCTCGGTTCCTCCCCGGCCAATAAGAATCCCTGGCTTGGCGGTGTTGATGGAAACCTTAACCCGGTTGCCGGTTCTCTCAATCTCCACCGTGGAAATGCCGGCGGCATAGAATCTTTCTTTGATGTACTTCCGGAGCTTGATGTCCTCATGCAGGAGTTCCGTATAGTCGCGATCCGCGTACCAACGGGAATCCCAATCTCTGGTTACTCCAATTCTAAAACCCTTGGGGTGAACCTTCTGCCCCACTAAATCACGCCCTTTCTTTGACCACTACGGTGATATGACTGGTGCGGTGCTTCATCATGTCACCCCTGCCGTAGGCCCTTGGTTTTATTCGCTTCAGGGTCGGACCCTCGTCGACATATATCTCGGATATATACAGATCGTCTGAATCCATGTCGAAATTGTGTTCCGCATTCGCCACGGCCGAGTTCATCACTTTCGCAATCAGCGGAGCGGCTTTTTTGTTGGTATACTTCAGAATGGCGCGGGCTTCGCGCACATCCTTGCCGCGAATCAGATCTACAACCTGCCTGGCCTTGAACGGAGATACTCTAATATATCTTGCCACAGCTCGTGCCTGCACACCACTACCTCCTCTCAGTGCCTTCTCGTTGTCTTCTCAGATTTGCCCGCATGGCCGCGGTAGGTCCTGGTAGGAGCGAACTCTCCCAGCTTATGCCCGATCATATCTTCGGTTATATAAACCGGGATATGCTTGCGGCCATCATGCACGGCCAGCGTGTGACCGATCATCTGTGGCATAATGGTGGAACGGCGAGACCACGTCTTGATGACGCGCTTTTCGCCTTTATCATTCATGAGATCGACCTTTTTTAGCAGTTTTTCATCGCAATAGGGGCCTTTTTTTACAGATCTGCCCATTCCAGCTTGTAACCTCCCTTATCAGAGCTACTTGCGTTTCTTGACTATCATCTTATCGGACGGCTTCTTCTTCCGGGTCCGACCGCCGATGGCAATCTTACCCCAGGGCGAGACCGGATATTTCCTGCCTATCGGTGCGCGACCTTCCCCACCGCCGTGAGGATGGTCCACCGGGTTCATTACCGATCCTCTAACCGTCGGACGAATCCCCTTCCACCGGTTACGCCCGGCCTTCCCGATCGTGACATTCTCGTGATCCAGATTGCCAACCTGCCCGATGGTGGCCCGACATTTAACATGAACCAGCCGCACTTCTCCGGACGGGAGTCTGATATGAGCGTAATCCCCTTCTTTGGCCATGAGTTGGGCAACACCGCCCGCCGACCGCACAATCTGGCCGCCCTTGCCTGGTTTAAGTTCTATGTTGTGAATCAGAGTACCCACCGGGATGTTGGCCAGGGGAAGGGCATTGCCGACCTTGATGTCGGCATCTGGTCCCGACATGACCTGGGTCCCGACTTTCAACCCCTGAGGCGCCAGAATGTATCTTTTTTCTCCATCGACATAATGAAGCAGGGCAATGTTGGCCGACCGGTTAGGGTCGTACTCAATGGCTGCCACTTTCGCCGGCACGCCATCCTTGTTGCGTTTGAAATCTATGATTCTGTAACGGCGCTTGTGGCCGCCGCCCTGATGCCGCACCGTTATTCGGCCATTGGCATTCCGCCCGGCCTTGCTGTTAAGAGGAGCGAGGAGGCTCTTTTCCGGTTCCTTCTTGGTCAGCTCCTCGTAACTCAGGACCGTCATCTGCCGTCTACCCGGTGATGTTGGCTTAAACTTCTTAATGCCCACTTTCCGATTCCTCCTTAGGTGCCTTAAGGGCTACATTCCCTCGAAGAGCGTAATCCTGTGACCGGGTTTCAGGGAGACCACTGCTTTCTTCCGGCTCGGTCTACGGCCTTCAAAGCGCCCCATTCTCTTCATCTTGCCCTGCATGTTCATGGTGGTTATCTTGTCGACCTTGACCTTGAAGATTTCCTCTATGGCCTTCTTTATCTCCACCTTGTTGGCCCGTTTATCAACCAGAAACGTATACTTGTTGTCAGCCAGCAGGTTCATGGTCTTTTCCGTAACCACCGGCTTGATGATGATATCCCTTGCTTCTTTTGACATCAACCGTAAACCTCCTCTACCTTGGCCACGGCGTCTTTGGTGATAACGAGTTTGTCGTAGGCCAAAAGATCATACACATTCATGAAGTCAGCCCTTACCGGTTTAACTCCGGGAATGTTGCGGGCTGACTTGACCACATTCACGTCCCCGTCGGCCGTGACAACCAGAGCCTTGGCCGAAACGTTCAGAGCATCCAGGACTTCCACCATGCGTTTGGTCTTGGGCTCTTCAAATCTCAATTCGTCAAGAACAACGATGTCATTGGCGCTGACTTTGTCTGACAGCACCGACTTCAACGCCAGCCTTCTCACCTTCCGTGGCAATCTGATCGAGTAGTCGCGGGGTTTGGGGCCGAAGACCGTACCTCCGCCTTTCCAGAGCGGCGAACGCCGGCTGCCAGCGCGAGCTCTTCCCGTTCCTTTTTGGCGCCAAGGCTTTTTGCCGCCGCCCCTTACCTCGCCTCGGGTCTTGGTGGAGGCGGTTCCTAATCGCCGATTGGCCAGTTGAGCCTTAACAACCTGGTGCACTACAGCCTTATTGGGTTCGATCCCAAATACGCTGTCCTTCAGTTCAATCTCACCAACTTGGGCTCCCGCCATGTTGAATACTGCTACCTTAGGCATGATAGTAAAACCTCCTTCACCCTATGCCTTCACCGAATTCTTGATGGAAAGCAATCCCTTGCGAGGACCCGGTACGGCACCTTTGACCAGGATGATGTTTTTATCCGGGTAGACCTTTACTATCTGGAGCCTTTGCACGGTTACCCTTTCGCCGCCCAGTCTTCCCGGCATCTTGCGACCTTTGAAGACCCGGGCCGGTCCTTTGGCTCCCAGAGAACCCGATCTCCGGTGATATTTGGAACCGTGCCCCATAGGTCCGCGATTGAAGTTGTGGCGCTTGATTCCGCCCGCAAAGCCTTTACCTTTGGAGATTCCGGTTACATCTATTAGATCGCCTTCCTGAAACAGGTCGGCTTTTATCTCCTGACCAATCTCGTACTGGTTGACATCTTCAACCCGAAATTCCCGGAGCCATTTGGTCGGCTTGACATTGGCCTTGGTAAACTGCCCCCGGTCAGGACGATTCACTTTCCGGTCTCTTATGCCTAAAAACCCCACCTGGATCGCGTTGTAACCGTCGGTTTCAAGGGTCTTTTTCTTCAACACTACGCAGGGTCCGGCTTCCAGCACGGTGACGGCCATGGCTCTGCCGTCATCGGTAAAGACCTGGGTCATTCCTATCTTTCTGGCCAGGAGTCCCTTCTTGACTGCTCGTAACACCTTTTCTCCCTCCTAAATCAGCTTCCTAAATCCCTGGCTTAGAGTTTGATCTCTATATCTACACCGGAAGGCAGGTCCAGGTGCATGAGGGCATCAATGGTCTTGGGGTTGGGATCCAGTATATCTATTAACCGTTTGTGGGTCCTCATCTCAAATTGTTCCCTGGAATCCTTGTTCACGTGTGGCG
>ENA-UOYA01003598-UOYA01003598.1-activated-sludge-metagenome-genome-assembly--contig:-NODE-3598-length-13684-cov-4.531954_pt1 | contig 13684 bp, 17 predicted proteins | sample MGYA00238163_ERZ764804 | MGnify/ENA primary metagenome ERZ764804 (study PRJEB28919, sample SAMN05720223) | activated sludge metagenome | isolation source: Anaerobic digester | place: Hong Kong...
GGTGTCGATGCCCGAACGCGACAACTACTCGTACCACCGTGACAAGATGTATGCCGATCTTGCCACCGTGATGGGCGGCCGCGTGGCCGAAGAAGTGATCTTCGGCTATGAAAAGGTCTCATCCGGCGCATCGGGCGATATCAAGCAGGCGACCAAGCTGGCGCGCGCGATGGTGCTGCGCTGGGGCATGTCGGATGAACTGGGCCCGCTGGAATACGAAGAGGAACAGGGCGGTGGCTATCTGGGTTATTCGCAAAGCGTGCGCCACAGCCTGTCGAACGAGACCGCGCAGCTGATCGATGCCGAGATCAAGCGGCTGGTCGAAGGCGGCCTGGCCCGCGCGCGCGAAGTGATCAACGGCAACCTGAAACAGTTGCACCTGATCGCCAAGGCCCTGCTCGAATACGAAACACTGACCGGCGACGAGATCAAGGAACTGCTCAAGAAGGGCAAGCTGACCCGGCCCGACAAGCCCAGCGGCGGTGACGTGATTGCTCCGATCAAGGGTTCGGCCATTCCCAAGGCCGGCAAACGCTTTGCCGGGGCGGTGGGTTGATCGCTAACCCATCGCCAGCAGCAGCAGTACGAACATAAACAGCGCACAGAACCCAAAAGCGCACAGCAACACTGTGCGCCACAGTGCCTGCCAGCGCGTAAGGCCATAAGCGTAACGGGTCTGCTTGTAGATGTGCAGCGGCGGCACCAGCATTGCGGCAAGCGCCACGCCGGGCAAGCCCACCGCCCCCAGGATCGTCAGCGTTGCCGCCAGTAACAGCATGAAACTTAGCGAATAGGTGACGAACACGGTGTGGTCATAGAGTCCGAAGCGGCGGCGCAGCGCGAACAGCAACCACATGAACGGCACCGAAATCGGGATCAGCGCCCAGGCAAATTTGTAGGCATTGCTTTGCAGCTGATAGAGCGCGAGCTGCGGGTTTTCACGCAGGCCCCGCACCATGTCCTGAAAGATCGGAATGTCGGTTTCGAAATTCGCGGACTGGCCCGCGCCTTCCTTGGCGGCTTCGGCTACGATTGCCTTGGTCGGATCGCGCAGCGCTTCGATCTCCTCGATCGCCACTTTGCGTCCATTTATCGCACCATCGATTGCATCAACCGGTTTGCCGGCTGCGACCAGCGCCGCGCGCTCCTGCTCCAGCCGGGCCAGTTCGACACGGTTGGCCTCCAGCCCTTTCACATGCTTTCCATTGACCGCAATGTCGGCATTGTCGCCCATGCTGAAATGGGTGTTCTTGACCACCGCGAACAGCAGAAAAACCGCGAACAGGAATAGTGCGACCGGACTGACATAGCTGGCCCTGCGCCCATCGACATATTCCCGGGTCAGCTTGCCCGGCTTGAAGGCCAGAAGCGGCAATGTTCGCCAAATCTTGCCTTCGAAATGAAATACCCCGTGCAGCAGATCGTGAAAGAACGCGCCGATCGTCTTGTGGACGTGCGCGGCCTGGCCGCACTGGTGGCAATGACTGCCCACCAGCACGGTGCCGCAATTGAGGCAGACGGTTTCGTGACTATGGCCGTCACCACCTTCACCGTGCACCGGCTCAACCGCGCGCGCGGTCAGCGCACTCTGCGCCAGATCGCCGATAATCTCACCGCCGCCAGTCATCGCCGCGCTTCCCCCTGAATTCCGGTCCCGTTCATGGTCCGGCAAGGCAGGTGCGGTCAAGCCATGCAGCAGCAATCCACCATGGGGAGTTCTCGATGAGAAAGTATTTGGCCGCGATGGTCCTTCTGGCACTGCCTGCAGCAATACATGCTGCGCCAGGAGACATGAATGTCGCGACCTTCCTGGCCAAGGCCGATGCGCTGCAGGCCAAAGGAGCGATGGCGCTTTTGTCCAGCGACATGAACCTGCTCAAGTCCGAGGGCCAGGCCGCGGGTTTGGCCTATCATAACCGCCTGGCGGCTGAGCGCGCAGCGGGGCACCCGTCTAGCTGTCCGCCGCAGGGCACCAGGGTCAGCTCAGACGATCTGCTGGCGCACCTGCGCACCTATCCCGCCAATGCCCGGCCCAAGGTCAGCATGAAGCAGGCCATGGCCGATTTCTTCATCAAGAAATATCCCTGCCGCTAAAACGAAAAGGCCCGCCTCCGTTGGGGAGGCGGGCCTTTCGATTGTCCAAACTGCAGGATTAGCCGTCGTAATCGCCACCAATCGAGGTGTTGCGTACCGGCGCGGCAGCAGTGATCCGCAGCGCTTCGGCCGACTGGCTGAGCGAACCGATATCGTCCATTTCGTCGTCATCGTCGGGCAGAACGCGCTGCAGCGAACCGATCACCGATTCCTTGAGGTTTTCGGGACGCACGGTCTGCTCGGCAATTTCGCGCAGCGCGACCACAGGGTTCTTGTCACGGTCACGCTCAAGCGTGATTTCCGCACCGCCCGAAATCTCGCGCGCACGCTGTGCTGCCATCAGCACCAGGTCGAAACGGTTGGGGATCTTGTCGACGCAATCTTCAACGGTAACGCGCGCCATCAGGCACTCCAGTTCTGCACAAAGGGAATGAGAAGAGCTCCGCTTAGCGGTCAGCCCCTTGAAAAGTCAAGAAAAATTCGCATAAGCTATTGAATTTAAACGTTAGTTTTCCGCGAATCAGTCATCATCGTGACTATATTTGCGGTCGTCTGCCAGATTGCCGAACTTGGTGAACTCACTCTGGAAGTGAAGCTGGACGTTCCCAGTCGAGCCATGGCGCTGCTTGGCGATGATCACCGTGGCCTTGTTGACCACTTCCATGTGGCGCTCTTCCCATTTGCGATATTTTTCGACCGCATCGGGTGAGCTGGTTTCGGTCGGATCGTCGGGCTTGCTGGCGTTGTGGTAATACTCCTCGCGGAAGATGAACCAGACCATGTCGGCGTCCTGCTCGATCGAGCCGGATTCGCGCAGGTCCGCCAGCTGCGGGCGCTTGTCCTCGCGGCTTTCGACCGCGCGGCTGAGCTGCGACAGCGCGATAACCGGCACCGACAATTCCTTGGCCAGCGTTTTCAGCCCGCGGCTGATTTCCGAGATTTCGTTGACCCGGTTATCGTTCGCCCGGCCCGACCCCTGCAGCAGCTGCAGATAGTCGATCACGATCAACCCGATATTGTGCCGCCGCTTCAGCCGACGCGCGCGGGTGCGCAGCGCGGCGATCGACAGCGCCGGGGTATCGTCGATGTAGAGCGGCAGTTCGGCCAGCCGCTGGCTGGCATAGGAAATGTTCTGGAAATCCTGATGGCTGATCGAACCCTTGCGCAGCCGTTCGCTGCTGATCTCGGCCTGTTCGGCCAGGATACGGGTAGCGAGCTGGTCGGCGCTCATTTCCAGGCTGAAGAAGGCAGTTGGCGCCCCAACCGACTTTTCCAGCGCGATCCCGTCCTTCATGTCGCGCAGGTAACGCTCGGCGCAGTTGAAGGCGATGTTGGTGGCGAGTGAGGTTTTACCCATCGCCGGACGCCCGGCCAGGATGATCAGGTCCGAATCGTGCAAGCCGCCGATCTTGTGGTTGAGATCGTCGAGGCCGGTGGTCAGCCCCGAAATGTGTCCACCCGAATTAAGCGCCTTTTCGATCTGCTGGATCGCGGTCAGGCTGGAGGTGCGAAAGGTGACCGCCTCGTTGCCGACCGACGCCCCTTCGGACACCCGGTACAGCGCGGCCTCGGCGGCCGAGATCTGCTCCATCGGCTCGACGCTCTCGCTCGTGTCGAGCGCCGAGTTGACCAGGTTCCGCCCAACAGCGACGAGTTCACGCAGCAGGGCGAGGTCATAAACCTGTTCGGCCAGTTCGCGCGGCGCCAACAGGCCTTGTCCGTCCGCCGTCAACCGCGCAAGGTAGGCCGCCCCACCAAGATCCTTGAGCGCCTCGTCGGCCTCAAAATAGGGCTTCAGCGTAACCGGGGTGACCACCGCCTTGCGATCGAGCAGCTGGAGGATCCGCTCATAGATCCGGGCGTGAACCGGCTCGAAGAAATGATCCGGACGCAGCGGGGTGACCAGTTCCTCGATCACCCGGTTGTCGATCAGCACCGCCCCCAGGAAAGCCGCCTCGGCCTCGACATTGCTGGGCAGTGCCCGCGCGGCGGTTTCGTCGGGACGGGTCAGGAGGATCGGTTCGGCCATAAGCTGGCTTCCATGCGCCCAGCCGCCGCATGGCGCAAGCGGATCGCACGGGTGAACTAATCCACAGGCTGTGGAATGTGCGCAAGGCCTTGCCCGCGAATCTCGCATCTGCGAAAAGCGCCCCCGCATGGCCGACCCCCGGATCATCCATATCGAGCTCGACGAAGCGACGATCCTGTGGCGCAATGCCGATATCGAACAGGAACGGCGGATCGCGATCTTCGACCTGATCGAGGAAAATCTGTTCAAGCCGCTGCGCGCATGGGACGCCGGGCACCAGGGCCCGTACCGGATCAAGCTGGCGGTCGATGATGGGCGGTTGCTGCTCGAAGTGGCCGACCAGGACGGCCAATTGCTCGAACAGCTGATCCTGGGTCTGGGCCGCTTTCGCCGCCCGATCCGCGAATATTTCGCGATCTGCGATTCGTATTACCAGGCCATCCGCAAGGCCACCGCCGCTGAGATCGAGACGATCGACATGGCCCGCCGCGGCGTTCACAACGAAGCGGCGGAATTGCTGCTCGAACGGCTGGAGGGTAAGGTCGAAACCGACTTCACCACGGCCCGGCGGCTGTTTACCCTGATCTGCGTCTTGCACATCAGGGGTTGAGGGAAGCAGGGTTCGCATCATGGCACGCACCAAGACCGGTCGCTGGCGACTGCGCCTGACTGCAGCTCTGCTGCTCGCCGCGATGGTTGGCGCGGGCTGGGGCTGGTGGACGATCCATCACTGGCGCCCGGCGAAAAGCGCCTATGCTGTACAAGGTATCGAGGTTGGCGGCGAAGACGGTGCGGTTGACTGGAAAGCAGCGAAGGCGATCGGCGCCAGCTTTGCCTATCTTGACGCATCGGCCAGCGCCTTTGCCCGCGATCCGACTTTCACCCAGAACCTTGATGATGCGAAGGCGGCCCACCTGCAGGTTGGCGCGGTCCACATCTACGATCCATGCCAGCCGGCCGAAAAGCAGGCGGCCAATTTCATGACCGTGGTCGCGCGCGACAAGGCGATGCTGCCCCCCGCGCTCGCGCTCGACATGCTCGCCGATGACTGCCCGGTGAAAGTGACCGACGCGGCCGTGCTGAGCGAGCTGATGACCTTCCTCAACCAGATCGAAACCCACACCGGCAAGCCGACGATCCTCAAGATTTCGCGCCGCTTTGAAAAGCGCTATCACCTTGCCACGCGGATCGACCGCAACCTCTGGCTGGAGAGCACCTATATGCAACCCGAATATGCCGGGCGCCCCTGGACGTTGTGGACCGCCAACGCGATGCTGGACAGCGAGGCCAGTGCATCGGCGCTGCGCTGGGTGGTGGTGAGCCGATGAGCTGGACCCGCGACAGCCTGATCGCCGCCGCGCGCGAAGCCGCGGGCAATGCCTATGCCCCCTACTCGAACTTTCACGTCGGCGCGGCGCTGGGCTTTGCCGATGGCAGCATGGTGACCGGCGCCAATGTCGAAAATGCCAGCTATGGCCTGACGCTCTGCGCAGAGACCGTCGCGGTCGGCAAGGCGTTGAGCGAGGACTGGCGCGGCAGGCTGGAGGCCGTGGCGGTGATCGGCGGCAAAGCTGGCGCGGTCGGCAGCGGCGATCCGGTCACACCCTGCGGGCGTTGCCGCCAGATGCTCAACGAAATGGCTGCGCTGGGTAGCAGCGACCCGCAGGTGTGGTGTGTGGGGGAAGCCGAAGTGCTGGAACTGCGGCTATCGGATTTGTTGCCGCGGGCGTTCGGACCCGAAAGTCTAGACAGCAATGCTTGATCTCAACTCTTCGATCGGGCCGTTCCACTCAGTCAAATTATCCTGTACCAGAATGACGCCCTGTTCGCGCGCTGCAGCGACAATTTGCCTGTACCAATCGGAATAGGACCACCCGCGCGGCACAGGACTGTAGAGGCAATTGCGCACAGTATCCCAATGAACCTCCATCGCTTCGCGATAGATAAATGGGAATTTCTCGTTGCCGGGTCGCTGCCAAAGCGAACCGGACTCATCAATGCCAATCGCCGCGATACGGTCTGTTCGCATCAACCCTCCATCAACCACTCCAGCAACGCCCCCATACAATCGCGCCCCAGGATCGCGCTGCGTTCCGCGCTCCAGCCCTGGGCTTCGCAGGGCAGGTCGTCATTGTCCTTGAACGGCATTTCCAGCGTCATGCTCACCGCGCCAAAGCGCTGCGCCAGCTGGTTGGTCGACATGGTCATGTTGGCCTTGCCAGGCCCTGCCACCGGATAGCCCAGCCGCGTCTGGAAATCGGGCGTGCGCCGCGCCAGGATCGCCTGATAACGGTCGAACCCTGCCTGCTGCGCTTCGTTCCACGAAGGGATGCCTTCAAAGCCCGCCAGGAACACCGCCGGGATCGCCTCATCGCCGTGAACGTCCATCGCAAAGTCGACCCCGGTGGCATCCATCGCGTTCCTGATCGCCAGCACTTCGGGGCTCTTGTCCGCGCTGGGGCTTTCCCATTCGCGATTGAGGTTGATCCCGGCGGCATTGGTCCTGAGGTGCCCGCGGCGTGAGCCATCCGGGTTGGCGTTGGGCACCACATGGAAAGTGCAGAGCTGGCGCAGCTTGCGCCCAACCGGATCGGCCGGGTCGGTCAGGCAATCGAGCGCGCCTTCCATCCACCATTCGGCCATCGATTCGCCGGGATGCTGGCGGGCATAGAGCCAGACCTGCTTCGGCCCCTCACCCAGATCGAGGCAATCGATCGGCTGGCCATCAAGCGTGTGTCCCAGCACCCGATGCGAGACCCCCAGTTCGAGCGCCGCTCCACTGACCAGATCGTGATGCCGCTCCATCGAATAGGGTGCGAAATAGGCGAACCAGGCCAGGTTCGCATCGGGGGCATAGCGGATGGTCAGCGTGCCGCCATCGGCATCCTTGTCATAACTGCTGGGCGCTCGACCCCAGAATTCGCGGTCTTCGCTGACGGCTGCGTTGTAGCCGGCCCAACCATCGGGATAGGCCGACGCGGCGAGACCGGTGATCTTCAGTTCCAGCTCACGCCCGGCACAATTGGCAACGCGGAAATGAAACCATTGGAAGAAATCGCTCTGGTGATCCTTGCGGATCGCGAGGCGCGCCGTGGTGCCTTCGATCGAAAGCACTTCGATATTGCCGCTGTCGAACGCGGCGTCGATGGTGATCTGGGTCATTTGACCAGGATAGTCTCACCCGACTGCCCGGGAAAGTCCTTGAACAGCGCTTCGGTCATCTTTGGTGCGCCCAGCGCGGTGTTGGCCAGCGGGGACTTGCTGGAAACGGTAAAGCTGGCCCGCCCTTCCCACAACGCGGCGGCAGTCGCCCGGTCCCTGATGGTGACTGCCAGATCGGTCGCCACTTGCGAACTGGGTGTAGGCGAAAGGTTGATCCCCACCCCCAGGCCCACACCCGAGCCATAGGTGCCGGTCGATCCGCCTACCCCGACGCTGACCGGGCTGCGGCCCTGAGGCTGCAGCGTCTGGCGCGAAAGTGTCATCGTTGCAACCTGCGCGCCCGCACCTGGCACGGCCTCGGTATAGCCCAGCAGCACCAGTTGGCGCATCACCGCCGCGCGATAGCTCTGCCATTCCAGATTGTTGCCATCCGCACCCGGCGCCGGTTCGACCGAGATCGTCCCTTTGCCCAGCATTGCGATATCGGCGGCATGAAACCGGGTCACCTCGACCGGGCCAATCGGGGCAACGCAGCCCGCCAGGGCCAGCGTGGCGGCTATTCCAAAAGCGGCAGCATAACGCTTCATCGCGGGCATTCCTTCAGCGACCAGTAGCCCACGATTGTGAATCCGTTAGCCGCGCGATGCAAGGACTTAGCGTTTCATGGACTGTTCGCCGATCCGCCCGGGGAAGCCTTCGAACAGGGCCTTGGCCAGCCGGGTCGCCACAGCCTGATCGTCCCAACGATCGTCTCCGGCGCGCGAATACATTTCGGCCCGCCCTTCCCACAGCACCTGACCGCTGACGCGATCCTTGATCCGGGCCTCCAGCCGAGTGGCGAGCAGAGCCGATTTGGGCTTGGTCGCATCATAGTGCAGCGCCATCCCCAGCATCGAACCGCGATTGGACACGCCCATGGTCATTTCGCCGCTGAGGGGGTTGCGCTTTTGCTCGGCCGGAGCGGCCTCACTGCGCACCACGCGGACTTCGGCGATCTGCCCATCGGCAGCATCGCGGGCGGCGGCGGCGTATCCGGAGTGCAGCAGGCGATCCTCGACAGCGGCCTCGAATGTGGCGTTCAGGCGGGCGTCGATACCGCCTTCTCCCTCGGCCATCGGGCTGACCTGGATCAGGCCGCCGCCAAGCGCATCGGTGCCATCTGCCCTGAACCGGGCGACGTCGATCCGGCCTTCGATCGAAGGCGCACTGCGCATCGATTCGCCCCGCCAGGCCGGTTCGGGACCCCACCCGGGCCCACCCCAGCGGCCAGGCTGCGCCATCAGGGCAGTCCCGGTCAGAGCAAGAGCGGCAACAATGGCGAAATTGGAAAGCGCGGCGCGGGACGGCAGCATCGGGAATCCCTCACAGGTTTCTGACAAAAGTAACTGGCCCCACCCCTGCTCTTTCGCCCCTGCGACCTTTCGCGCGGATGAACGCGGCCAGGCGAACCTGCGTTAACCACTTGATCGCCTGGACATGCTAGGTGCGCGGACACAATGATCAACAAAGTCCCCGTCCTCGTTACCGGTGGCGCCGGCTATATCGGCAGCCACGCGGTCCTTGCCCTGACCGACGCCGGCTGGCCGGTCAGCGTGATCGACAACCTGACCACCGGGTTTCGCTGGGCGGTGCCCGAAGGCGTGCCGTTTTATGAAGGCGATATCGAGGATGCTGGCTTGCTGGCACGGATCATTGCCGAACAGGGGATCAAGGCAGTGATGCATTTCGCCGGTTCGATCATCGTACCGGAATCGGTCGAGAACCCGCTGAAGTACTATCACAACAACACCGCCAAAAGCCGCGCGCTGATCGCTGCCGCGGTAGCTGGCGGAGTGCCGCATTTCATCTTCAGTTCAACCGCGGCAACTTACGGCATTCCAGAGAGTTCGCCGGTCAGCGAGGACAGCCCCAAGGCGCCAATCAATCCCTATGGCATGTCCAAGCTGATGACCGAGACGATGCTGGCCGATGTCGCCCGGGCCCATCCGATCAACTTCTGCGCGCTGCGCTATTTCAACGTCGCCGGGGCCGATCCGCGCGCACGCACCGGCCAGTCGACCGCCGGGGCAACCCACCTGATCAAGGTTGCCGTCGAAGCGGCGCTGGGCAAGCGCGACAAGGTTGAGGTGTTCGGCACCGATTTTGCCACACCCGACGGCACCGGGGTGCGCGACTACATTCACGTTTCCGATCTGGCCAACGCGCACGTCCTGGCATTGGAAGGACTGATCGCACAGGGCGAACGCTCGCTGATCATGAACTGCGGTTATGGCCGGGGCTATTCGGTGCTTGAGGTTCTGGATGCGGTCGACCGGGTCACCAACCAGGCAATCCACCGGGTGATGAGCCCGCGCCGGGCCGGCGATCCCGATTCGCTGATTTCCGACAATCGCCGGATCAAGGCAACTTTGCCGTGGCAGCCCAGGTATGCCGACCTCGACACAATCGTCGCGCATGCGCTGCAATGGGAACGGCGGCTTAGCGAAATTCGCGGCGATGCTTGACTTCGCACCGAGTCACCCCTAACGGCCCGGCTTCAGATTCAAGCGGCACCAGCCGCGCCGAGGAACCTATGAAGATTCGCAACAGCCTGAAGTCGCTCAAGGACCGCCACCGGGACAACCGCGTGATTCGTCGTCGCGGGCGCACTTACGTCATCAACAAGACCAATCGCCGTTTCAAGGCGCGCCAGGGCTAAAGCCCGGCGGGGTTCGCAAGAACCCGGTTGATCCTTTGCGGCCCGCCTCCCGATCGGAGCGCGGGCCGAAATCTTTTGGTCAAGGGGAAAGCCGATGAGCGAGCGAATCGAAGCGGTGGTTTTCGATGTCGGCAATGTTCTGGTTCGCTGGGATCGGCGGCTGCCCTATCTCGACCACTTCGACGATCCGGCAGAGCTGGACCATTTCATGGACGAAGTGATTCCGCTGTCGTGGCACGCCGAACACGATGCCGGACGGCCCGCGGCAGAGCTGGTTGCCGAACGTTCGGCACTGTTCCCGCACTATGCTCCGCTGATCCATGACTGGTTCGCGCGGTTCAACGATTCGATTCCCGGGCTGGTCGAGGGCAGCGAAGCGATTGTCGAAGAGCTGCACGCTGCAGACGTACCGCTCTATGCAATCACCAATTTCGGAGCCGATACCTGGGCCGGATTCTTGCCGACATTCCCACTGTCGCAGCGCTTTCGTGACATTGTGGTCTCGGGCGTGGAAAAGCTCGCCAAGCCCGATCCGGCGATCTACGCGCTGGCCCAGCGCCGATTTGGCCACGCGCCGGGCGCGATGCTGTTCATCGACGACAGCCTGCCCAACGTCGAATCCGCGCGCGCTTGCGGCTGGCATGCACACCACTTTCTTGACGCTGGCGGACTGCGGGCCGAACTGACAGGGCGTGGCCTGCTGGTTTAAGCCAAGAAAAAGGCCCCCGTTCGCAAGGAACGGAGGCCTTCAGAGGGGGCTGTTATGGTTTGCCTGGGGTCCCTGTTGAGTGGGGCAGGACCCTGACGCGGTCAGGCAGCCGCGTTGCAGCGCTGAAGGTCTTCAGCGCTGAATTCACCTTTCGGGCCGGTGAATGAGGAAAGCTGGCCAAAGCTCTTGACGACCTTGACGCAGACATTGCGCGGGGCCGCACCGTCGATCGGGCCGCGGCAGGCATCGCCCGCACACTTCCATTCGACCCCGTTGAGGATCTTGCTCTTGGGCGCTTCGAGCGCGGTGCTGAGCTTGGCTGAATAGCTGGTGGTACCGGCATGGGCCGGAGTGGTGGTGGCCGAAAAGCTCAGCACGGTGCCGGCGAGCGCGAGGCCAGCGACGAGCAGGCTGCGCGACAGCGACTGCGAAAATGCGTTGGTCATGATTTTAATCCCTATCCTGTTGTGGCTTCGCAGGGATCGATAAGGTCCTGGGAGGGAGACTCGATTTGCGTTGCTATTTGCCAATTAGCCTGATAGGTTTTCAGTTGCAACTAGAAACTGTGCAATGCAGCAAAGATTTTTTTGTGCAACTGGAAGCGCAATTGCGTTAGGCTGCGTCAGGGCATGGGGAAGCTTACGATGGGTAAACTGACTGAACCGCTAAATGACATGCAGAACTGCGGGCTTCCCGCCGCCCTTGAAGTTATGGGCGAACGGTGGAGCTTCATGATCCTGCGCGCCGGATTTAACGGGCTGCACCATTTTGAAGAGTTCCTTTCGACCCTGGGAATTGCTCGCAACATCCTGTCCAACCGCCTGGCACGGCTGGTCGAACACGGCATCATGCGGCGCGAAGCCCTGCCCGAAGACCGCCGCAAGATCGAATATCGCCTGACCGCCAAGGGCATGGACCTCTTGCCCGCCATGCTCGCGCTACGCCAATGGGGTGAAAAATACGGTGTCGGCGTACCCAGTAACCCGGTGCTGTGCGATGAACGCGATGGCCAGCCAATCGCAGAAATCGCGATCCACGCCCACGATGGCCGCCGCCTGGGCTATATGGAACTTGAATGGCGCGATGCCGCAGATGTCGGCAAGAGCGCGGCAGAATATGACGATCAGGTGGTCAAGCCACAGCTGAATGTACTGAGGTGAATCAAGACCGCGGCGCTACCCGCCGATAGCTCAGCGCTTCGGCCACGTGGATTCGCCCCACGCCGTCACTACCCGCCAGATCTGCAATGGTTCGCGCGACGCGGAGTATCCGGGTATAGCCGCGAGCGGATAGCCGCATTGCTTCGGCGGCCTGCATCAGCAATTTGCGACCTGGCTCGTCCGGGGTGGCGTGGGTTTCAAGCAAGTCTCCGTCAAGCTCGGCATTGCTGCGCCGCCCTGTTCCCGCCATCCGCGCGGTCTGCACTGACCGCGCCGCTGCCACTCTCGCAGCCACCTCGGCGCTGCCCTCCGCTGGCGGGGGCAGCGCGAGATCGGCGGCGCTCACGGGTTCCACTTCCACGTGGAGGTCGATCCGGTCGAGCAGCGGCCCCGAAACCTTGCTCTGGTAGTCCGCCGCGCACCGGGGTGCGCGACTGCAGGCCAGCGCCGGATCCCCCAGATGCCCGCAGCGGCAGGGGTTCATCGCCGCAACCAACTGCACCCGTGCGGGATAGGTGACATGGGCATTGGCACGGGCAACATCGACCACCCCGGTTTCGAGCGGTTGACGCAGCGAATCGAGCACAGCGCGCTGGAATTCCGGCAATTCGTCCAGAAACAGTACGCCAAGATGCGCCAGGCTGACCTCGCCCGGGCGCACACGCAGCCCGCCACCGGTCAGTGCCGCCATCGAGGCCGAATGGTGCGGACTGCGGAATGGGCGCGTGCGGCTGATCCGCCCCTCCTCCAGCGTGCCCGCGACCGACGCGACCATCGACACTTCCAAAGCCTCGGCCGGGGTCAACGGCGGCAGTACGCCCGGCAGGCAGCTGGCAAGCAGGCTTTTCCCCGCGCCCGGCGGACCAATCATCAACAGGTTGTGCCCGCCAGCCGCAGCAATTTCCAGCGCACGCTTGGCCGTTTCCTGGCCTTTGACCTGCTTCAGGTCCGGACCAAAGCGCACCTCCTCGGCCTCACCCGGTTGCGGCTGGGCCAGTTGCTGCACCCCCTTCAGATGATTAAGCAGGCTGACCAGATTGGGCGCGGGCACCACCGGCACCCCGCTGGCCCAGGCCGCCTCGCTGCCTTGCACCGCTGGACAGATCAGCCCTAGTTCCTGCGAAGAGGCGTGGAGCGCCGCCAGCAGCACCCCCGGCGAGGCGACGATCCGGCCATCCAAGGCCAATTCGCCCACCGCGATAAAGTCCCCCAGCTGCTCGGCATCGGTCACCCCCATCGCCCCCAGCAGGGCCAGTGCGATCGGCAGGTCGTAGTGGCTGCCTTCCTTGGGCAGATCTGCGGGCGACAGGTTGATCGTGATCCGTTTTGGCGGGAGAGACAGCCCCATCGCCGCAAGTGCGGCGCCAACACGCTCCTTGCTTTCGTTGACCGCCTTGTCGGGCAGGCCGACCACGTTGAAGCGCGGAAGGCCGGGGGCGATCTGGCACTGGACCTCGACGCTACGCGCCTCCAGCCCCAAATAGGCGACGGTCTGTACCAGCGCGACCAAGTAATACCCCCAAGCGATACTGCCGAATACTGTGGTGATGCCGGGTTACCTTGCAGATGTCGAGCCGATTGCGCCGGAATGGAAGATTCGCGGGTAACCTTGTCTTAACCTTTGGCCTTGTCATGCCGGTAAGGTGCTGCGGGCGATTAGACCGGCATGCGCAAGTTTGCCGTCCTTGCCCTGCCCCTTCTCGCATGCGTTGCGGCCCCTGCCGTGGCGGCGCCCGTCGCGGTCGAGGAGACGGTCGAGGTCACCGAATATGTGGTGAGCGAAGGGACGGCCGAACGCTTTGTGCCTGCCGCACCCGCCCCGATCCCGCACG
>ENA-UOYA01003599-UOYA01003599.1-activated-sludge-metagenome-genome-assembly--contig:-NODE-3599-length-13677-cov-8.893041_pt1 | contig 13677 bp, 17 predicted proteins | sample MGYA00238163_ERZ764804 | MGnify/ENA primary metagenome ERZ764804 (study PRJEB28919, sample SAMN05720223) | activated sludge metagenome | isolation source: Anaerobic digester | place: Hong Kong...
CTCATCAGGCTCATAACCTGAAGGTCGGGGGTTCAAGTCCCTCTCCCGCAACCATTCATGGGTAAGACTTGACATGGTATGATTTCGATTGTATCATCGTCAAGTCTTATCTTTTTTATGTGCTTTTTGAAGCTCTCTCTTTTTGACGCTACGTTTGATAAAATACTGGAGAGATTGTTGTGATTAGCGTGACCGATGAGCAATTCGACGTCATCGATAACAAATATTTTGATACTTTCGGGAAACATATTCCACTAATGATGATTCCGGAAAGCGAAACAATTGAAGGCTTAGCTCGGAAAGTTAACGACAGCATAAAAGCAGGGCGAAATTTGTTACCTGAATTATATGATTGGCATGATGACGTCCTGTATTGAACCATCTTCCAGTGTAAGCGAAGGTGGTTTTTTCTTGCCTAATTTTATTAACCGAAGCTCGCCTATCCTGGCAGGCTTTTGTTATACAAAAATACGCCTACCTCTTCATAAAAGCCTGCCGATTTTGTCGACAGGCTTTTTTAGTTATTAGAAATTTTTTAGTTGTTAGAAAGTTAGAGGTTAGAGGCAAGAGGCGATAGGCAAAGGCAAGAAGCAGGGGGAGAGAAGCAAGAGGCGAGAAGCAAGTTAATGGATGCGCAGGATGTCTGACGTTATTCCCGTACCTTTGCGGTGGCAAGCGCCTTCACCCTTTGCACATCCCGGCACATTTCGAAAAGCCTGTCGCCGTTGACGCATTCTATGACGCTTCTACCGCAGTAGAGCCTTGTGCTGCTTTTGTAATCGCCGGTGGTTATAAGCATGCCCCTGTAGATGTCGGACGCCCTCATGCATTGCGAGAGCTTCATTGCGCTCTCCTTCTCAACGAGAGAGGACAGGGAATCCTTGCGTATCTCGGCGAACATCACGTCGTTTATGATAAGCCCTTCCGAATGCTCCCCGCACAGGTCGGTGGTTTCGACCTTGTGTCCTTTTCTTTTAAGCATGAGCGCTACGACGCTGGTAAAGTCCTTTTCCTTCATATAAAGGAAATCCTCCTTGCAGCTTAGGCCGTCGAGCAGTCTGTTTATTCTGCCCTTGTAATAGATTTTATAAATGAACCGCCAGCAAAGCTCAATAAGCAGGTAAAGCGCGAGGTATATCATTAGAACGATTAACATAATGCTCCATCCCGGGCCGCGGCAGTATTTGCGCAAAAAGCGCCTCGCCGCCGGCTGACAATATTTTAAATCCAAAAGGCGGTATTATACAAGCATTTTGCCGTATAAATTTGGAAAACAGGTAAAAAAAGGGAGCACGGGGGCGGGCGAGGGCGCGTTTTAGGAGAGTAGAACATTCGAGGTTGGGCGGCGGGAAAGACGGGCGGCGGTGTTTCTGCGGGCGGCGGGAAAGACGGGCGTCCAAAGGCCGTCGCCTGCAGGGTTCATGGGACGTACAGGGAAACGGGGCAGACAAAAAGGACAAGCAAGCGCCAAAAAACGGAAGGCATTTGTCATTTTCTTTGGACATGTTTATGTTCTAAACCGCTGGCGGGACAAATATGTATTTAGGGAAAGAAGGGGGGGTGCCGATGAAACGCTTTGAGGAGGCCGCTTCGCTGCTTCCGTCATGGCTGGCTCAAAGGTTTATGGCGCTGCCGGCCGATATCAAGGAGCAGGCCACGGAAATAAGAATGCGGTCGGACAGGCCCGTGAGCGTCACCCTGCGGCGCCGCAACGCCTTCTTAACCCGCGCCGGCCTGTCCTATAACCCGGACGACGCCACATTTTTAAGCCCGCGGGAGCTGTGGGAGGTGTTCGACTGCCTGTGCGAGGGCTCTGTGTATTCCTGCATGGAGCAGCTGCGGGAGGGGTACCTGACGCTGCGCGGCGGACACAGAGCGGGATTGGCGGGGCGGGCGGTCCTCGAGGACGGGCATATCAGAAACATCAAAAGCGTTTCCTCGGTGAACATCCGCATCGCCCGGCAGATCAAGGGCAGCGGGGAGCAGGCGTGCCGGACGCTTATGAGCGAGGGGGCGCTCCGGGGCGCGCTTATCGTATCGCCGCCGTCGGGGGGCAAGACGACCATGCTCCGGGATATGGCGCGCATACTCTCCTGCGGCGGGCGCAGGGTTTGCGTGGTGGACAGCCGCGGCGAGATTGCCGCTTGCTACGACGGCGTGCCGCAGAACGATTTAGGCCCGCTGTGCGACGTGCTGGACGCTTACCCAAAGGCGGCGGGGATACTCCAGGCCGTGCGCACACTGTCGCCGGAGGCTGTAATCTGCGACGAGGTGGGCGGCTCCGAGGAATGCGCGGCCATCGTGGAAGGCATGAACGCGGGGGTGCCGGTCATCGCGTCGGCCCACGCCTCGTCTTTGGAGGAGGCGTTAAGGCGCCCCCAGCTAAGGATGCTTATAGATAGCGGGGCGGTGACATGGCTTTTTTGCCTGGCGGGGGCGGCCGAGCCCGGCAAAATAGTCGAAATAAGGGACTGCCGCCGCCCGTTAGCCTAAGATAAAGGGAGGATGCGCCTTGTGCTAAAGCCCGTGGGAATGCTCTTTATCTTTCTGTCCATGAGCTTTTTCGGCTTTCATCTGTCCTTTAGCCTTTCGCGGCGCGTTGAAGCGCTCGACTATTTCGTCCTCGCCGTGGAGGTGATACGGGGGGAGCTGCGCTTTCTGCAGCCGTCATTGCCGCGTCTTTTCGAAAAGCTGGCGTCAGACCCGCGCTTTGCGCGCCCGCCGTTTTTTGCGCTGGTCGCAAAAGGGCTGTCGTACAGGAAAAACGTTCGGGAGGCGTGGCGCGAGGCTCTCGCCGCGCAGGCAAGGGATCTTTGCCTTTCCGACGCCGACACCGTGATCCTCCTCCGCTTCGCTTACGCGCTGGGAGGCAGCGACCTTGCGGGCCAGGACAGCCTGTGCGCCTTTACCTTAGAGGAGCTTAAAAGCCAGCGCGACAAAGCGGCCGAATACCGGCACACCCACGCCAAGACCTACCGGATCTTAGGCGTTCTGTCGGGGCTTTTCGTATGTCTTCTGCTCGTGTAGCGCGCCGGGCGAAGGCAGATCACCATATGAAAAAGACCGCGCGCGGCGCGGGGAACGGAGCATTGCCATGGATGTGGATCTCATCTTCAAGATAGCGGCAGTCGGCATTCTCGTGTCGGTCCTCAACCAGGTGCTCATCCGCTCGGGAAGGGAGGAGCAGGCCATGATGACCACGCTGGCGGGACTTATCGTCGTTTTGCTCATGATTATAGGCGAGATAAAGCACCTGTTCGACACCATTAAATCCGTGTTCGGTCTGTGAGTGACGGCCATGGAATATATCGCATTCGCGGGCATGGCGGTAACCGCCGCGGTGCTCGCCCTGGTACTAAAGCAGCACCGCACCGAATACGCGCTTATTTTATCCGTCTCGGCCGGCGTAATACTGCTCGTCTTCGCCATGCGCTATGTGTCGCAGCTCGCCGGCTTTACCCGCAGCGTATCGTCGGCTTTGAGCCTGCCTGCCGATTTTCTGCCGGTGCTTTTTAAGGTGCTGGGCATCGCGTACCTCGCGCAGTTCGCGTCGGACGCCTGCCGGGACGCCGGGGAAAACGGTCTCGCATCCAAGGTGGAGCTTATCGGGAAGGCCGCCATGCTGGCAGCCGCCCTGCCGGTGCTGGAGGGGCTTTTTGACATGATATCGGCAATCGTCTCCTGACGCGATAGCGCACAAAAGACGGAGGACGTGCTTATGAAGGATATTTTGCGCCTGGCAGCTGCTTTACTGCTGGCTCTGTCGGCCTTAGGCGCGGCGCGCGGCCTTGCGGCCGGCTTCGGGGATTTCGGCGATATGCTGGAGGGGCAAAGGGAGGCCTTTGACATCGATTCGGTAAACGACGCGCTGTCGGCCGACGCAAAAAAAACCCTCGGAAAGCTCGGCGTGGACGGCGCGGGCGACCTCGACCTTTCGGAAAAGCTCAGCTTCAAAAAGGTGATGGGGCTGGTGCTCTCCGCCTTTTTTGGCAGCGTTGGGCGGTACGGCATCCTCTTTGTGAGCATCGCCGGGGTGGTTCTTATTTTGTCGCTTTTCGAGAGCCTGAAAAGCGCCTACCAGAACAAAAGCCTTGACACGGTGTTTGCGTTTGTCGGCGGCGCGGCAATTTGCTCTTTGATATACCAGCCCTTTTACGGCGCGGCCGACGGACTTGCAAACGCCGTGGGCCAGGCCGGGGATTTCATGAAAGCGCTCATACCGGTATTCACCGCGCTTATGGCGTCCTCCGGCAACGCCGGCGGCGCGGCGGTGTTTTCCGCCATGCTGTTTCTGGCGGTGCAGCTGGCCGCCGGGATAGCGAGCGGCATAATGCTCCCGCTCGTCAACCTGTATATGGCCGCAGGCGTCGCCGCGTCGGTAAGCGGCAACGTCAACCTAAAGCACGTAACGGCCTTTTTGCGCACGGTGGTGCTGTGGGGCACGGGGCTGCTGCTCACCGTATTCTCGGGCGTGCTGGCCCTCCAGAGCATTGTGGCCGGCGCAGCCGATTCGGTGGCCAAGCGCTCGGTGAAATTTGCGGTGAGCAGCCTTATACCGGTAGCGGGCGGACAGCTCGGCGACGCCGTGGACGCCATGTTCGCCAGCGCGCGCATGCTGAAATCCGCGCTGGGCGTTTTCGGCATAGTGGCGGTGTTCGTCATGCTTCTCTCGCCCTTTCTCGTCTGCGCAGCCAACTACCTTATCGTAAAGCTCGGCTCGCTGCTTTCGGCCGTGTCGGGCAACGAACAGGCGACAAGTGTGCTGGAGGTCATGCGGGAGGGATTCGGCATGGTGCTCGGAATATGCGCCGCCCTCTGCGTCATGTTCCTGTTTGCGCTCGCGCTGGCCGTCGTGTCCACAGGAGGGACGTGACGCTCTATGGGCAAAAAAAAGCGTACGGCGCGAAAGGGGGCGGGTAGCGATGGACTGGCTAAAGGATTACATGCTGCACCTGTGCACCGCGGCGGTGCTGGGGGGGATCCTGACCGCCGTGTCGCCGGGAGAACGCTTTGAAAAGCCGTTTAAGCTTGTGGTGTCGCTGTTTTTGCTGTTTGTGCTGCTGTCGCCCTTCACAAAGCTGGGCCGGCTTATGCCGGATTTTATGCAGGGAGGGTGGGACGGCGGCGGGCGGTCGGAGGAGGAATTTAACGAGAAGCTGTGGGAGGACACGGCGCGTGCGACGGAAAAGGCGCTCGGCGGAAGCGTTTGGCAGACGGTGAAAAGCCAGTGCGGCATAGAGCCGGCCCGGGTGACGGCAAGGGTGGAAAACCGCGACGACAGTCTCGCGCTTGCCGAGCTTACGGTGATGCTGGAAAGAAAGGACGCCGCCCTCGCTCCTGTCGTAAGGGAGCTTATAAAAAAATCCTACGGCATAGACGCGCAAGTCATATTGGACTGAGGAGGGGAATAGGATGGAACATAAAGGTGCGCCGCACGTCATGGACAAGGTCAGGGATTTTTTGGGGAAAAACTTTATCCTGGTCGTTTTCTGCGGCGTCGGGCTCCTTCTCGTCGTCTTTTCAAACATCTTTTTCTCTTCCGATTCCTCCGAAAAGAAGCAGGTCGCGGAGGAAAAGGCGGAGGATATCGCCGCCGATTATGTGGCGCAGATATCGGGCCAGCTAAAGGGACTTCTCAAAAGCATAGAGGGGGTGGGGGAGTGCGAGGTGATGCTGACCGTCGAATCCAGCACCGAATATGTCTATGTGGCGGAGGAAAAGAAAAGCGAGCAGCGCACGGAGGAGACGACCTCGGGGCATCGCCGCGTGGACACTAAAAAAGACAGCGACGAGACCTATATAATAATAGACGACGGCGACGGTCAGAAGGCGCTTGTCAAGACTACGCTGCTGCCCAGGGTGAAGGGGGTTGTGGTGCTGTGCAAGGGCGCCGACGACCCGGGCGTCAAGCTCCGTGTGATAGAAGCCGTGACCACCGTGTTCGGCATTTCCAGCAACAAGGTGTGCGTGGTTAAAAAGTCTTAGGGGGAGAAGGCATATGTTCAGTAAAAAGAATCTGTCGCTTATCATCGGTCTGGTGCTCATCGTATGCGTAGCCGTTTACATCAACTGGCGGTATGCGGGCACAGATACGGCCGCAAACGCCGACAGCGAGCGCGAAAGCTACGGCGAGGCGGAATTTGTAAACAGCAGCGGCGGCACCTATTTCGAGCAGGCGAGGCTGACGCGCAAGACTACGCGCGACGACGCCGTGGAGCAGCTGCAGCAGATAGTGGATAACCCCAACGCCGCGCAGGAATCCAAGGAGAAAGCCCTCTCCACCATGGCCGATTACGCCCGCTACACCGAGACCGAGGGCCGCATAGAAAACCTCATCAAGGCCAAGGGCTTTGAGGAATGCGTGGTGTTTATCGGGATCGATTCGGTGAGCGTAGTGGTCAAGACCAAGGGCCTTTCGGAGATCGACGCCGCGAAGATAACCGACATCGTCGTGCGGGAGGCGCAGGTGCCCGCCGCAAAGCTTAACATCATAGAGATAAAGTGACGGCGCCGCGCATAGCGGCCGACCTGCGGCGCATGCTCCCGCTTATATTTGCGCCGCTTTGGCCGCGGTAAAAAGCTTAGGCTGCGCCGGGAAGGGCCGGGCCGCCGATATCCCCCGCCGGGCAAGACGGAGGAAATCGGCGGTTTTTTATAGACATTTTGGATATGATATGCTATAATAACATGGCATTCGCCCCTGCGCCGCAGTCGGCGCGGGCGGCAGTGCAGGCGATTATGTCAGGACCCGGCTCGGACAGCGCAAGCTTCCGTGCGGGAATCGGGAAGGATGGTTTTTCATGGAGAAGTACGCGCAAAGCGATAGCGCCGGCAGCGTCAAAATCGCCGACGAGGTGATAGCCACCATCGCGTCCATGGCCGCAGCGGAGGTGGAAGGCGTGGCCCACGCCCCGTCAAGAGGCGGTCTTGAGGTCAAGGACTTTTTATCCAAAAAGGGCTACAGCAAGGGCGTGAAGGTAGATACGCAGGACGGCAGGGTGACCATCGACGTCAACCTGTCGGTGCTGTACGGCTACAAAATCGCCGAGGTGGCCGAAAAGGCGCAGAAGAAGGTGCTGGACGCAGTGACGGCCATGACAGGCCTTGAGCTCGCCCGCGTCAATATACATGTCAGCTCGGTGGTTTTTCCCAAGCAGCAAAAGGAGCACAGCCGCGAGGACGGCGCCAAATAGCCGCCGCTTGCGCAGCTTAGGGCCGCGGCGTTACAGATATCGGCGCGGTTTTAAACCGGACACGCCGTCCGGCATATATCGCCCTCTTTAAGAGGGGTTTATTTTTACTGCGGTCGGCAAGCCGCCGGAGCACGGATTTTTAAAAGCCGCCGGCGGGACGGGGCCCGCGGATTCCACCGGAAAGGTCGGACAGCATGAACAGGCGAAAAGCGCGGGAAAACGCTTTTTTAGTACTATTCGAGGCCGGTTTCCACCGACAGGGGAGCGCGGCGGGCATATACAAATCCTCGACGGAGGAGGGGCGGCTTGAGCCGGACCCCTTCACCGAGGAGCTTGTACAGGGCGTAAATGCTCGCCTTGCGGAAATAGACGACGTGATATCCCGTCACCTTAAGCAGTGGAAAAAGGAGCGCATGTCGAGGGTGTCGCTGGCCGTTTTAAGGCTCTCGGTGTACGAGATACTCTACAGCGAGATTTCCGACCGCATCGCCGCAAACGAGGCCGTGGAGCTGTGCAAAAAGTACGACACCGAGGACGGGCCGGCGTTCGTCAACGGCATGCTGGGCTCGATTATCCGGGGGAAAGCGTGATGCTGTATTTTTTGGGGCTTGATACCAGCAACTACACAACCTCCTGCGCTCTGTACGACCCGCGCGGTACGATTACCGAGCAAAGGCGGCCTTTGCCGGTGGAAAAGGGCCGGCGAGGCTTAAGGCAAAACGACGCAGTATTTCTGCACAACGCAGCCCTGCCTAAGCTTCTTTCGTCCCTTCTGCCCGGGCCGACGGGCGATATCCTGGCCGTGGGCGCCAGCGACCGCCCCCGCCTGGAGGAAGGCTCGTACATGCCCTGCTTTACCGTCGGCGCAGGCTACGGACAAGCCATCGCCTGCAGCCTCGGCGTCCCGTATTACGCTTTTTCCCACCAGCAGGGGCATATCGCGGCCGCCCTTTTCTCGGCTGGCGCGCTCGGGCTTTTGTCGGAGCGGTTTCTCGCCTTCCACGTGTCCGGCGGCACGACAGAGCTTGTCATAGTGTCGCCGCGCGGCCGGGATTTTCAAACCGAGCCCGTGGGCCGCACCCTGGATATTAGCGCCGGCCAGCTCATAGACCGCACCGGCGTGCGCATGGGGCTTTCCTTCCCGTGCGGCGAAAAGATGGAGAAGCTTGCGCAAAACGCCGAGCCCGCCCGCCGCCCGTCGGTCTGCGTAAAGGACGGTGACTGCTGCCTTTCCGGTGTGGAAAACCTCGCGGAGGGGCTTGTAAAAGGCGGAGCGAACGCGGGGGGCGTAGCGGCCTTTGTGATCATGAGCGTGATAGGCGCGCTTGACGGCATGCTCTCCCACGCCCTTAGCCGTTTTGGGGACTTGCCGGTGCTCATGACGGGCGGCGTGGCGGCGTGCGCCGCGCTGAGTGAGCATTTCGCGGGGCGGTACGGCGCCATCTGCGCGTCGCCAAAGTACGCGGGCGACAACGCGGCGGGCGCGGCTATTCTGGCGTGCCGGGCGCACGGAGCCGCCTTTTGACCGATACCGGAAACGGAGGGCAGCCCATGAAAAGCGTTATCACCGTAGGCCAGCTAAACGCCTATGTAAAGCTGCTGTTGGAGCGCGACGAGAAGCTGAAAAGCGTCTTTGTGCGGGGCGAAATATCCAACTTTACCAACCATTACCGCACAGGACATTTTTACTTTACGTTAAAGGACGAGAACGCGGTGGTGCGCGCGGTCATGTTCCGTTCGGCGGCCGCCAAGTTAAAGTTTTTGCCGGAAAACGGCATGAAGGTCATAACGCGGGGACGGGTGTCGGTGTTTGAACGCGACGGGCAGTACCAGCTTTATGTCGACGCCATGACTCCGGACGGCGCGGGCGACCTCCACATAGCCTTCGAGCAGTTAAAGCGCAAGCTTTCGGCGGAGGGGCTTTTCGACAGCGCGAAAAAGCGCCCGCTTCCCAAGCTGCCCCTTACGGTGGGCGTCATAACCTCGCCGACCGGCGCGGCCGTGCGGGATATCATACATGTGCTGGGACGTCGCTTCCCGCTTGCCAAGGTGCTGCTTTACCCGGTGCTGGTGCAGGGCGACGGCGCGCCCCCCCAGATTGTCGAGGCGCTCGAATGGTTTGGCGCAAGCCGCGCCTGCGACGTCATAATACTGGGCCGCGGGGGCGGGTCCATAGAGGAGCTTTGGGCATTTAACAGCGAGGCGGTGGCCAGGGCTATCGCCGCCTGCCCCGTCCCGGTCATATCGGCGGTGGGGCATGAAACCGATTTTACCATTGCGGATTTCGTCGCGGACGTGCGCGCGCCCACGCCGTCCGCCGCGGCGGAGCTTGCGGTGCCCGACACTGCCGAGCTTCTGCGGCGCTTTGACAACCTGCGCGCAAGGCTCGCGGTACTCGTCGGCTCGGCTGTAAGGTCGAGGCGGGAGAAGCTGGACGCGCTTCGCCAAAGCCGTGTGCTGACAACGGCGCGCGCGGTGACCGACGAGCGGCGCATGCTGCTGGATTACCACCTGCGCGGGCTTTTGTCGGAGGCGAGGGTCGCCATAGCCGGCTCGCGTCAGTGCCTTACCTCGGTGACGGCGAGGCTCAACGCGTTAAGCCCGCTATCGGTGCTCGCGAGGGGCTACGCCTTTGTGACGGACGAGGCCGGGGAGCCGGTGCGCCGGGCTGAGGGGCTCCGTGAGGGGGATAGGCTTGACGTACGCTTTTCCGACGGTGTGGCGAGGTGCGGGGTGCGGTCGGTCGACCTTTTTGAAAAAGCCGAAGATATGTAGGTGTTTACTGCGCACAAATAATATTAGCGGCGTGGCGAGCGTAGGCACTTACCGCAAATGGCGGGGGAGGTTTTGCAATGGCGGAGAAAAAAATGGCCGAGAAAAAAGGGAAGAAGAGCTTCGAGGAAGCCATACGTCGGCTGGAGGAAATAGTAAAGACGCTGGAGAGCGGGAACGCCACGCTCTCCGATTCGCTGGCGCTGTTTGAGGAGGGCATAGGGCTGGCCGCGCGGTGCAACGAGCTGCTCGTTAATGCCGAGCAGCGCGTAAACCAGCTTATAAAGGGAGTCGACGGAGAGATGACGGAGGCGCCGCTCGAGGAGGACGAGCTCCGATGACGGCCGCCTTTGAACGCGAGGGGACGCCCTACCGCGCCTATCTTGACAGGATAAACGCGTCGCTTGACCGGTATTTCCCGCTTAAGGAATGCGCCCAGAAAAGGGTGTACGAGGCGGCGCGTTACAGCCTTCTTGCGGGGGGCAAGCGCATCCGCCCGGTGCTGACGCTGGAGTTTTGCCGCATATTCGGCGGCGATACGGAGGACGCCATGCCCTTCGCCTGCGCGCTGGAGATGCTGCACACCTATTCGCTCATACACGACGACCTGCCCTGCATGGACAACGACGACCTGCGCCGGGGACGCCCCACAAACCACAAGGTCTACGGCGAGGCCATGGCGCTTTTAGCCGGCGATGCCCTGCTCACTGCGGCGTTTGAGACGGTGCTCGCCAATACGGCGGGGCTTGATGCGGCGCAGGTGCTGACGGGGCTGAGGATACTCGCCGTATCGGCCGGTGCGGGCGGCATGATAGGCGGCCAGGTGATGGATATGCAGGGGTCGCAGGAGCCCGCCACGCTCCAGCGCCTTACAGAGATGCACCTTTTAAAGACGGGCGCGCTCATCAACGCCGCCTGCGTATTGGGCGCGGTAGCCGCGGGCGCCGGCGAGGACGACATAACGCTGGCGGCGGAATACGGCGGGCACCTCGGCCTTGCCTTCCAGATAACCGACGATATCCTCGACGCGACAGGCGACAGCGCGACGCTCGGAAAGAGCGCGGGCAAGGATGAAAGCGCAAATAAGAGCACCTATGTCACCGCTTTGGGATTTTCGCGCGCGAGCGAGCTTGCCCGCTATTACACCGAGGAGGCGCAGAGGGTCGCGAGGAGCCTTCCGGACAGCGGCTTTCTCGAGGAGCTGACCGCCTTTCTCCTGGAGCGTGACCATTAGGATTGAGTAACGGCCTATGTATTGATAAACGGCTTTCGCCAACGGGCGGTTAAGCCCAAAACACCACAGGCAAGAGGGAAGTGCTATGCATTTGGTTCAACAGCTTCGGGATATGCATATTTTATCCTCCGTATGGTCAAACCATGTGCTGTGGGGGGCGCTTTTGTCGTTTGCGTTCGCCCAGCTCGCCAAGTTCATGCTTGACTGGATACGGGGCGGTAAGGCCGACTACGAGCGAATACTGGGCTCGGGCGGCATGCCCAGCTCTCACAGCGCGGCCATCACAGGGCTTACGGTGGGCGTGATGCTGGAGCACGGCGTGGGCTCTACATTTTTTGCGATGTGCGTGGTGCTCACCGTCATCATCTGCTACGACGCGTCGGGTGTGCGCCAGGCCGCGGGGGAGCACGCCAAGATCCTCAATAAGATACGCAAGCAGATATCGGGGGAGAAGGAGCAGGAGGCGCTCGCCGACAAGGAGCTGAAGGAGCTTTTGGGGCATACTAAGCTGGAGGTACTGGCGGGCGTTCTCACCGGTCTTGTTGTGCCCATGCTTTATTACAGCATACGCGTGATGTAATGCTTGGCCTGCACAAGCATAAATCGCGCATCAAAACATCAACGGGAAGAGTGTCTATGGATTCGGTATTAGACCGCGTACAGTGCCCCGAGGACCTGAAAAAGCTTGACGAGGGCGAGCTTGGCACGCTGTGTCAGGAAATCCGCAAATTTCTTATAGAGAATATCGCCAAGACAGGCGGGCACCTCGCGTCAAATCTGGGGGTAGTGGAGCTGACGGTGGCGCTGCACAGGGTGTTTTCGCCGCCCAACGACCAGATTGTGTTCGACGTGGGGCATCAGAGCTATGTGCATAAGCTAATAACAGGTCGGCGCGGGCAGTTTTCCACCCTGCGCTCCTACGGCGGGCTTTCGGGCTTTCCCAAGCCCGACGAGAGCGTTTACGACGCGTTTGCCACAGGCCACAGCAGCACATCCGTCTCGGCGGCGCTCGGGCTTGCGTGTGCCGACAAGCTTTGCGGGCGCAAGCGATTTACGGTGGCGGTGCTGGGCGACGGCGCCCTGACCGGCGGGCTGGCGTTCGAGGGGCTGAGCAACGCCGGGCGCTCCAACGCGCGCATCATCGTCATATTAAACGACAACGATATGTCCATATCGCGAAACGTGGGCGGCGTGGCGAAATACCTGGCCAGGGTGCGCCATACCGGCTTCTATTACGGCCTGAAGGATTTGACGCACCACTTTCTCGACCACGTGCCCTTTATAGGCAAACGCATAGCGCGCCAGATACATCTTTACAAATCGGCGCTCAAGATTTCCCTTTACCACACCACCTTTTTCGAGGACCTCGGGTTCACCTACTACGGGCCCATAGACGGGCACGACCTTCCCACCCTGTGCAAGGTGTTGGAGCGCGCCCGCTCGCAGGCGCGGCCGACGTTTATACACATACACACCACAAAGGGCAAGGGATATCCCTTGGCCGAGCAGCAGCCCGACCTTTACCACGGCATATCCGGCATGGACAACGATACGGGCATGGCAAAGCCCCAAAACGGCAGGACATTCACCGACGTTTTTTCAAAAGCCATCTGCGACGCCGCCGCCCAGGACGAGCGCATATGCGCCATCACGGCCGCAATGGAGTCGGGCACGGGGCTTGCCGCCTTTTCCGAGCGGTTTCGCGCCCGATTTTTCGACGTGGGCATCGCCGAGCAGCACGCGGTCACCTTTGCGGCGGGGCTGGCCAAAAACGGCATGCTCCCGGTCGTGGCGGTGTACTCCACCTTCCTGCAGCGGGCGTACGACCAGATTGTCCACGACGCAGCCCTGCAGCGTCTCAAGGTGGTGCTGGCCATAGACCGGGCGGGGCTTGCGGGAGAGGACGGCGAAACCCATCAAGGGCTTTTTGACACGTCGTACCTCAACGGCGTGCCGGGGCTGACGGTGCTGGCTCCCGCCACCTTTGCCGAGCTTCTACGTATGTTTCCCGCGGCGCTCTACAGATACAGCGGCGTGACCGCCGTACGCTATCCGAGGGGCGGACAGCCCGCCATGCCCGTTGAGGATACCTACGGCGACGCCTTGCGGGAATACTGGCACTTCAAAAACCATGACGACAGCCGCGTGCTGCTCGTAAGCTACGGGCGCGCCGTCGCCAACTGCCTTGACGCGGCACGGCTGCTTGCGGAAAAGGGCAGGCCGGCCGACGTCCTCAAGCTAAACGTCATAAAGCCGCTGCCGCCGTGCCTCAACGGGCTGCTGTCGTCCTACGAGCGCGTGGTGTTCGCCGAGGAGGGCATGCGGGGCGGGGGCATAGCCGAGAGCTTCGGCGCATTGTACTCCGGAGCCATGCGCCGGTACAATATCCTCGCGGTCAAGGATTATGTGCCGCACGGCTCCATACCCCAGCTCATGGCCCACTGCGGGCTGCACGCCGAGGGCATCGCCGGCTTTGTG
>ENA-UOYA01003601-UOYA01003601.1-activated-sludge-metagenome-genome-assembly--contig:-NODE-3601-length-13676-cov-33.904339_pt1 | contig 13676 bp, 15 predicted proteins | sample MGYA00238163_ERZ764804 | MGnify/ENA primary metagenome ERZ764804 (study PRJEB28919, sample SAMN05720223) | activated sludge metagenome | isolation source: Anaerobic digester | place: Hong Kong...
CGAAAAAAGACTAACTGAAATAAGACACGAAATTGAACAACTTACTGGCACTCTATCCTGTAGCTCCGGTGATAATGACATTTAATCCGTCAAGAATCCATGAACACGTTGAAAGCTGCATCATGCTTGATTTATCAATATTTCTATCAGGACTGTATATGATCTCTTCAAGTGCACAATTGTACTTCATCCCAGCCTTTCTGACTAGATTGGCAAGGCGTTTGTTCTGGCGGGATACCCATTCACTATCAACCAGCAAGCCAAACCTTTCCTCAAAAGATAATGATAATATTTCAGGGTTTTGAGTTTGTTTCCGGTATTCTTCTGCCATGGTGCAAACCTTGATCCAATTCAGTTTATCTATTGTTTGTTGTGTATTCATTATGACTGACCTCCCGCATAATATTTTGCACCTCGTATTTTTGAGTTTATGGATATGACGTTTTTGCTTGGACTATGAACTTCTATTTTGTCCATACCATTTTTCAATATGTTGTTCACAGTGGTATATGAAGGGGAGCGAAGACTTAGAGCCTTCTGACATGCATTCTCCAACCTAACAGCTGAATACCGGTCCGCAAGTTTTAAAAGACCAAAACAAGATTTGTATGCCTGCTGTTCAATTTTCCTCGATGCCAACACTTGTTGAACCAATTCGCGAGTACTTTCTCCAATTTTGCAAGCCCAGGCAAGAAAACGGTCACTGTCCCATGCAACATATTCTCTATGGTTAGGAGGCATATGCTCCGGATTTGTAGCATACTGGCCAGCCCTTCCATACAGTCTGGCATGGGAAGAAATCCTGACATGATTAAAATACACTTCAATCACATTACCTGTTATTTTAACATCTACCTTCTTCTGTATATACGAATATGGGACACTGTAATACATCTTCTCCACTTCGATATGATAATTGAAAGTGACAGTTGCAATTTTCCATGTAGCCATTTCAAAAGGTTTGATTGGCAAGGGCCTTAAGGCAGGCAAATCAAACTCTTCAAACACACTTTTTCTGCTGCCTTCTTTCTTTTGGTAAGCCCTACAGGAATAATCATTAAGTTTTTCTCTGATAAAGGTGTTGATTTCCCTAAAACTGAAAAACCTATGGTTTCGAAGTGCTGCAATAATCCAAGTACTAATATCTCCCACAGTCCCTTCGACAGGAGATTTATCCCGTGGCTTTCTGGCACGTGCAGGAACGATGGCACAACCATAGTGTTCTGATAGTTCCAGATATGTTTTATTTAATACAGGATCATAGTTATTGGCTTTCTTGACGCCTGTCTTCAGATTATCCGGTACTAATTGCCGTGGAATACCGCCGTAATATTCAAATGCATGAATGTGTGCTGTAATCCAGTTTTCCAGGTTCTCTGACTCAAAGGCTTCCACATATGGGTATCCACTTTTCCCAAGCGCTGAAACGAAAATATGGGCAGGAATTATTTCTCCTGTTTCACGATCTATGACCTCCATTTTTGTACCCGCCCAGTCTACAAACATCTCATCACCGGGTTTACGTTCAATGTGCATAACCGCCTTGGTTTTTGCAGCCCATGCATTGTACAGCCGGCAGAATTGAACATATTCAACACCGTTAGGAGTTTTCTGTTTGTACTCTGTCCAGAGCAACCGAAGGTTAACATGTGGGCGCTGCAGTTCCCTGTGGATATGCTCATAGTCCGGTTCCGGCTTTCTATGTGCAGGTGCTGTTGCTGTTGGATAAAGCAACTGAATTAACTTTGTGTCATCCATTTCTTCGGCAATTGGCCATGACACTCCCTGAAGCTCTGCACGTTCCAGTACATCACGTACCGTGTTTCGAGAACAGTTGCAACTGTTTGCACTGGCTCGAATTCCGATACCCAGGCTTTTTAGCCTGAGAATCTCTCTGATTTTGACCATTTCAATCAACCTCATTTCTTATTCCTCCTATTAAAATTGATAATGACCTAATTTTAACAGGAGTTAAATTTCCAGTTATGAGGCGGGTCAAATTAGAGTACATGGGCGGGTCAGTTTCAAGTATATTGGTGGGTCAGTTTGAAATACATGGGTGGGTCAAATCGAAGTACATTGAGTGCACAAATTGAAGTACATTATGCAAATATTTCATAAATAAATATTGACACACTACAAAATGGAGTTTATAATTAAAATCGGCGTTTTGGAGAGTTATGGAATTTTATGAGGTTCAAAATGCTTAATTTTTGTAAAGGTAAGTCAGATAACGTGTCAATAAATTTTGTAGAAAGAATTGACACTCTTATACTGGAGCTTGAGAAATCAGAGGAATGCAAATTAATTTACAATAAACTTAGTGATTATTATGCAGAAATTGAAAGAAGCTTACCCGGTGACAAAAAATGTTTAACTATGCGAATTGACGACACTATTACAGACCTCTTAATTTTGTATGAAGATTATTTTTATCAGCATGGATATAATGACTATATTTATTTTAATGGTAAATTTGGGTTTAAAAAAATAATACGAAAAATTGTATCATGTTTAATCAAGTATTTGGGAGGATACCATGACTACACTAGAGGAAAGGACAATAACATCAATTTTAAGAACAAATTTTAAGTATTTAAAAAGATGGCTTAATATCCTTTGCAACACCGAAATGAGCTATAAAACTTTTACTAACGACTTTCTTGACGTTACAGATTTGGAAAGCTCAATATTTGAGTATCAAAACTATTTAAAAAATGGTGGCAGGGGTCAAACAATAACACTCCAACAAATTAAAGAGTGTATCGACAAAATGGACAGAACCAAATTAAAGGAGTTATTAGAGGAACTTTTACTAATTCCTGTCGATAGCAAAGAGTTAAATAAGGTTTTAAAAATAAAAGACTACGAAGAACTGGCGGTTTTTATCGAAAGAATTAAGCAGTATTCAACTATGAGGTATGCGAAGGTTATTGATGAATACTTTTACTACAATGAAGCCGGATAATCTGAACTGTTGGTACGCTTACTTAATATACAACAGTAGTTGGGAATATACTGGAATAAGGCTAACGTTATGGGTAGTATAGGGGAGCGTTAGCAGCAGGGGAGAAACCAGTATAATTGTTATGGGAAGTCTTTTTTTAGAAGCTTTCCATAACTTCCAACTTCAAAATAATAAAAATTATGTAAAAATTTATACTCGACAGTATGGACAATTTCATAAAAATGCCCGTTATTACAAAGCTTTTGACAATGTATAAGCTGAATGATGATAATACATTGTTATTAAATGCCCTTTCTGGAGCTTTAGACGTAGTTGACAACGATACAAAAGAAAAGATACTCAAAATTCAGGACACACAGAGCATTGAAGGAATTAATGACAATGACCTGATAGAAAGTCTAAAGGAACGTGGATATTTATTCGATTCAGAGGAACAAGAATTAAAATCCTTTGAAAGCCAAAAAGCTGTTTATGATAAATACCTTAACAATGAAATGGTAAGTTTCGTAATTTGCCCTACAATGGCTTGTAATTTAAGGTGTACATACTGCTTTGAAAGTGAAGATATACGAAACGAAGCCAAAGTTATGTCTAATGAGCAGATTGAGAACATTTTTAAACACATTGAGCAAATAAAAAAGGAAAGAAACCCCAGACAGACTATTGTACAGTTATTCGGTGGTGAGCCTTTATTACCTTCTACATTAAAAGCCAATGAGAAAATATTTGAACTTGCTAAAAAAAGCGGTGCGAAGATTACAATTATTTCTAACGGCACACAAATACCTGTATATAGGGATTTGCTTGCACAATATAAAGATACTATTGCCTCTATACAAATTACAATGGATGGTATTAAAGAAATACACGATAAAAGGCGTATAAGAATTGATAAGTCAGGTACATTTGACTGTATATGTGACGGAATTGATATATTGCTTGAAGTCGGCTTGAAAACCAATGTAAGAGTAAATGTTGATGGCGTAAATATAGAAACTTTAAGAGAATTCGTTAATTTCATCCAAAGTAAAGGCTGGAATATGAATAAACAGTTTTTCTGTGATATAGCTCCCGTAACAGACCATCATGGAAGTAACAATATAGAAGGTTTAATGCCTGAGCATAAAATTGTGAAAAGAGTATCAGAAATGTTTCCCGAATATGACCCTAATAATACATTCTTCCGTATGACTATGTTTAGGGTTTTAAATCACATTAACAAGTCTCTTAATTTAACTGCTGCAACACAAGAAAGTTTTTCACTGCTAAGTTACTGTGAAGCTAATATACTTCAATTCTATGTCTTTTCTCCAGATGGGTATGTCTACGCATGTCCTGAAACTGTTGGTACAACAGAAATGGCTATAGGAACATTTGGCAATGAATTAAATCTTGTTTCTGAAAAGGTAAATCTTTGGAATGGAAGAAATATTTTTAGGATACCGAAATGCAGAGAATGCAAAATTGCAACATTCTGTGGTGGCGGTTGTGCGTATGCTGCACTGAAAACTAATAATGATATTGATTGCCCGGTCTGTGATGATGCACAAAATGTTTTAACGGAATACATCGAAAGTATTAAGGATTACATACTTACTAAGTTTTGTTAGGTGGAATTATGGAACTTGATTATATTAAGGTGAGGGATTACGAAGAAAATAAAATGGATGTGTCTGAATTAGGAGACTTTTATGTGTTATCTTTTTCTAATAAAGAGCATATAAAAGTTTCCGGACAGGCAAAGAAAATTATTGAGAAGTTTGACGGGACAAAAACTATTGATGAAATCATTATAGAATTAAAGAAGGATAACATTAATTTTAACCGTCAGGACATTGAACGATTTATAAACGACTTTTTGATAAGTAATTCCATGACTGAAAACAGCGTAATAAAAGGCAATAACACAAGTAAATTATGGTTTCATTATCCTTTAATTAAAGGCGAAAGATTGTCAAAAATTTTTTTGCCATTTAGTTTTTTATATAAGGATTTTATTGTTTTGCTAGTAATAGTTGCGACGTTTACTTTACAGATGTATTTTTTGAAGTCTGGCTTCTACTCAACCAAGGAAACTTTTAGTTTATATAATCTTAATTCGATTGGGATTTTGGCAATAGTTTTTATGTCATTTCTTATTCATGAATTAGGGCATGTTATAGCTGCGTTGAAGTATAAAACGGTTGTTGGAGATATGGGGATAGGGCTATATTTGTTTAGACCTGTTTTTTATACGGATTTGTCAAATACTTGGAAGCTTGACAGAAAGAAAAGGATAGTAACAGACTTAGGAGGAATATATTTTCAGTTTATTTCAGTATTTTTACTATCCCTATGCTTGATTTTTTATAATACGACAACTATTAAAGTATCTATTTTGCTAATATTGGTATCAATTATTGGGAATATAAACCCTGTATTAAGATTTGACGGGTATTGGATTATAACGGATTTACTAGGTATTGTTAATGTAGATAAACGAGCTTTTGAGTTTATTAAAAGCCTGTTTACTAATTTAATAAAAAACAAAAAACTAAGTGCAAATGTTAATATTAATTTTAAAAAAGGATTAAAGCCTTTCTTTTATACATATGTTTTTATTTACCTTGTGTTTACAATTGGTGCAGTTATACTAGGGCTATACCTTGTTGCAAAGCTTGCAGTTAACCCGGAGATTTTTACAACAATCTTTGGTTCAATTTATGAAAGTGTAAAAAATAGGAATGTTGGAATGTTCATTAGTAGGCTTAACAATTCATTAATTGTGCTGCTGCCATTATTATATATAGTCTTACTTTTAAGGACATTTGTAAAAAGTTTATTAAAAATAAGGATAAAATTGAAAAAGTAAATTAAATATGATAACATACAAATTATGGCATAAATATCTAGTCACAAGGGGGCGTATAAAATGGAATTACTTGCAGTAAAAGACTTGAAGAAGGATATTGAAAACGGGGATGTAAAGCTGGAAATATTAAAAAACATAAATTTAACAATAAGTGAAAAAGAGTATGTTGCAATAATGGGGAGAAGTGGAAGCGGTAAAAGTACCCTGCTTGGAATACTTGCAGGGCTTGATACATTGACAAGTGGAAATGTTACCATTGCAGGAACAGACATTTCAAAGTTAAGCGATAACAAGTTGACAGACTTTAGAAATGAGAATATTGGGATTATATTTCAATCGTTTAATTTAATACCCACATTAACCGCAATAGAAAATATCGAAGTTCCTATATTCTTTTCAAAGAAGAAAATAGATATAAAAAAGAGAGCTTTGGAATTACTTGACTTGGTAGGTTTAAAAGATAAGGCTAATACATTGCCTAGACAGCTTTCAGGCGGTGAACAACAGCGTGTAGCAATAGCAAGGGCATTAGCAACAGAACCTAAAATATTATTTGCGGATGAGCCTACAGGTGCTTTGGATAGTAAAAATGGTGAACTAATTTTAAGTATACTAAAAGATTTTAGGAATAAATATAATATGTCTATCATCATGGTTACGCATGATAAAAATATCGCAAATGAAGCTGACAGGATACTTTATTTAAAGGATGGGATATTGGGAGAGGTGGACAGTTACAATGCTTAACTTGATAAACTTTTTTCGCATATATAACCTTAAAACATGGAAAAGAAATAAGCTTCAAATTTTTTTCAGTATGATAGGAATTTCAATGGGAATTGCTGTAGTTTTGGCAATCCAATTACTTAGTATTTATAACACTCTGAATTTAAAAGAAAATTCTAAAGTAATAAATGGGGGAGATATTAGCATTATTCCCCATAATAATATGATTACAGACGAGCAAACTAATAGATTGAAGTCTTTACAAGCCAATGGTGATATAGAGTTCACAAATTCAGTATGGAACACATGTAATATAAACTTAAAAAACAAGTCCTCAATTATAGTATTGAGGTTTATTGATATAAATAAATATCCGTTATACCAAGACCAAAACAAGCAAATTAACTACAAGGCTAATCTTTTGAAAGACGATTCAATAATTTTAAGTGACAATGTAGCAATGCGGATTAATGCTAAAAAAGGCGATAAGATAGACGTTTTTAATAAGCTAACAGGTAATAATGAAAGTTTTACAGTGTCCGAAATAGTAAAGCCTGATGGCGAAACGGGACAGGATATGAATGTATTTGGGTATGCTTTTATAAATAGCACTAATTTAAGTAGGTTTACTCCTGTTAATAATGCTTCCAGTAAGATATATATAAAGGTAAATGATAAAGATAAAGTAAACGATTTGAATAAAGAACTAAAGCAGAACTTTATTTATGGGGAAATAAAAACTGCTGATGATGTATTTGAAGATGCGAAAAGTCAAATTGAATCTACTAAAAAGGCATTGGCTGTAATTGGTATTCTGACATTTATAATAGCAGGAATTGGAATTGCAAATACAATGTTGCTATCCGTGCTAAAAAGGCAAAGGGAATTAAGCATATTAAAAGTTTTCGGAATGAAAAACAGGCAATTAACCTTTTTTATGGGCTTTGAATCGGTTATTATAAGTCTTTTATCAAGTATAATCGGTATACCTCTTGGGATTATCTTTAGCACAGTAATTAACCACATAATTTATGACTCTTGGATAAATTATTCTAATATTTCGTATATGATTATGCCTATTATTTATATTGTTTTAGTAAGTATTTTAGTTAGCATAGTCTTTACTTTTATTCCTGTTGCTATATGCAGCAAGATTAAAGCTATTGCAGTGTTGAGAGAGCAATATATAAAAGCAGGGGAAAAGTTGGGGCTTGTTGAGCCGATTTTAGTAATAACATTTATTATAGGTCTTGCATTTTCATTCTTCTTAAAATCATTTACCGGGCTTTTATACAGCTTTGGATTGTTGATTTTTGGGGCTATACTGTATGCGGTCTTAGCAGCAATATTAAAAGGTGTATCTAAATTGCCGACCATGAGAAACAGGTCACTTGTTTTTGCATTTAGAAACCTTGGACGACAAAATAAAAGAATTTCTATGGTACTTGTTACTTTGATAATAGGTATAGTGTCTATAGGTATAACTGTAAATATTAGCAATAGTATATTACCTTCATTAAAGAAAGCTATTGAAAATCAATTTGGCTATAATGTGCTTATAACAACATCTTTAAATAACACTGGTAATGTTGAAAATGAATTAAAAGCCGAAAAGGATGTTAATAGCTTTACTCAGTCTTTAAGGATGGAAGCATTTTTCAAAACCATAAACGGAGAAAATAAAGAGGCTTCTTTCCAAGAGCAGCTTGCAAAACCATTATATAGAGACAAATTAAAAAACTTACTAATAGAGGGCTTGAAGTTTGACAAACAGGTTATTAATAGTAAGGTGAAAGCTGGCAGATGGCTTGACAGTTCTGACAAAGGGAAAAATTCTGCGGTTATTAATGCTGAATTAGCGGAGAGCATGAGTATTAAAGTTAATGATGAAATAGAATTACTAATAGATGGGAAACTTGTTGCTTTTAAAGTTGTTGGAATTAAGGACAAAACTATTATAAACACATCACAGATTGCTACAAGCTATGATATGTTAAAAGACAATACAAACTGGAATTCGATTATATACTATGTGAATGTCAATGATAAAAACCTTCAAGGGATGGTAAAGACCCTTAATGAAAAATTAGATAAAGTTTTTGTTTTAAATATTAATGACTTATTGCCTGCATTAAATAAGACAGTAAGCAATCAGATTTTACTATTTACTTTTATTGCTATATTCTGTATAATTGCCTCTATTTTCTTAATGTCAAATATGACACTAATGACTTTTCTTGACAGGATGAAAGAATTTATACTTGTTAAAATTATGGGGGCAAAAAATAGTAATATACGTTATATTGTTATTCTGGAAAGTTTGGTAGTTGGATTAATAGGAGGTATTATATCGGTAATATTCACGGAATTATTGACCAGTGCATTTTTTAGTTTGGTATTGAAAATGGCTTATGTAACAAAGTACACAACGGTTGCTGAAATGATTGGTTTATCAATAATAATTGTTTGTATATCTGCATTACTAATCATTCCACAAATAAAGGTAAAACAATTAAATCTATTATTACGGTCTGAATAAGGAGGCAAAATATGAATATACAATTAAACAAACAAAAAAGTAGCCCGATATTTTCAAATCCTTTAATATATCTTTCATTAATTGCTTATGCTATAAGCTTTATTTTGGCGAAGGAATCAAAAATTGATTTAGGAATTTTATTAGGAATTACTGCCACTTTAATAATTGTTATGAGTTTTATAAAAAGGGACAAAGAGCGTGACATAGTTGTTAAGCGTGGGTTTGTCGAGTTATTAGTATATTCAGCTTATTTTGTGGCATATATAGGATGGATTTGTTACAACAGTATTTATAATGTAATTCCTGCCGATTATATAAATATTCTTTTATTACTTGCTTTTCCATATATCCTTACAAAGATATTTAATTATGATTTTAGTTCATTAGGGCTTGATTTGAAAGAATTCTTTAAGGGTTTACCCAAAACATTGATTTTGTGTGCAATCATCGGAGTTTTTTTAGTGCCGACTGTTTTTAATGAAAACATCGCTAATAGACACACAAACGCTTTAGGCGGTTCAATAGTCTATATAATTGTCTTTGCCATAGTTTTTATACTTACAGCTATACCAGAAGAATTTTTCTTTAGGGCATTATTACAAACAAGGATAGAAAAAGTAACAAATAGCCCAATTACAGGCATAATTATTGCTTCTCTAGTTTTTGCAGCATACCATATACCTTATAGGTTGTTATCATCAAACTCTTTAACTTATGGGTCGATTGGATATACAATATTTAGCGTGTTGTCTCAACAATTCCTGATGGGTATTTTCTTAGGTATATGGTGGAAGAAAACAAGAAATGTATTTAGTGTTTCGTTTATCCACGCTTTTTATAATGCTTTCTTCTTATTGGATATGTTTAAAATAAGTTCAAATTAAAATTTGCGAAGTGGAAATTATATAATATTAAGGGGGAGGCTTATAATGATGAAGTTTGAGTATAAATGTGTTAATATTGCATGTGATTTTAAAGATATTTTAAAAACTAATAAGTCTGATGTTTACCAGAAAATACAAACCGAACTTAATAATTTGGGTTCTGATGGTTGGGAGTTAGTAGCTGTAGAAGGTTCTTGGTTCTATTTAAAAAAGCAACTTGACTAGGAAAATTGCTATAATAAAAAACATTATAATGATGTTTTTATAATCCGCTATATAAGCAGCGTTTTTTGTAAATGGCGTAATGCCATGGATGAAGATGTTTTAATTGATTTTGCTAAAAGACAAATTAATGTACATAGAAATGATAAAAATATACTTCGTTATCTTTTTTATAAAGGTTATTTGAGAAAAAATTATCCCCAAGATAATATTCAATTAAAACTTCAGGACGTTTTAGAAAAACTTGATGATATGAAAAAAGAGTTTGATAATAAAGTTCGTCTAAATGGTTTAGGCATTGTTACAGATGAAGAATTGATAGAATATAACAAAACCTATAGAATCCAAAAAACAGAATTAGAAAATGATAAGCTTAAATATACTAACATAAATAAACAAGTAGAAGAAGAAAAATTAAAATTTGAAGAGTTTTTAAAATATCTTGATAATATAGATGTAAATAATCTAAAAAACTCAGACTTAAAGAAAGTATTTTCTAAGATTGTAGTTTTTTCTGATTACAAATTTGATTATTATAATGGTGAACAAGGCAAAGTAGTTGAAGATGCACTAGAAAAGTATGCTAATGAACCATATACCTTTAAACAAAAAGACTATATTAAAAAAATTACTTGTAACTACATGTTTATGAATGTTCAGGAATGGGATTTATTTGATTTTATATCAGGAAGTGAACTACTGCTGAATGATAGTAGCTTTTTTGATGAAGATGCATTCTTAGATGGGGTATACAAAAAGAAAGAAGATAATAAAGGAGAAGATTTGCCTATATGATATAATGCTAGTTCCCCATATTACTAACCAGCCACATGGCAATCATGCCGGGGATTTTCCCGTATTATTCTCAAATAATGGGGTAGCAAGGATGTGTTTTTTTACAAACAAGTTCAAGGTTGCAGATATTATAGGCAAGGCGGTTGTAATTCATCAAAACCCGGATGACTACCGCACACAGCCGGCAGGCGATTCGGGGAAAAGGCTGGCGTGTGGGGTAATAAAAGAAAATTTACAATAAAAAAGTTATTATGGCCTCTATATTTGCTCTATTCTGCCAGCCAACTGAAAATTTCATCAGCGTGAAGCTGTAAACAAGACATATGTCCGTCATCGGGATAGAATGAAGCATTACAGTTTCTGATAATGGGCACTAGTGCTTTAACGGTAGAAGTCGGTACAGAGCTGTCTTTTTCACCATGCCATAGCCACACGGGACATTTAATGTCTTTTAGATCAATGCCCCAGCTGTGGGAAAAAAGTATTCTGATATCCTGAACCAAGCCGTTATGACCTTGTCTAAAGACATTTGCTACACTGTCCTTATAGCATTCCTGAAATTTGGGGTCAAGTATCATTTTTCTTTCCTGCCCGGAGGATTTTTTAGCCGCTTTATTGAAGAAGGCCTCCGGGTCCTTTTGAACGCTATTGGCAAGACCCATATACATTTTTTTAAGTAGTCCCTGGGGAACTTTTCTCATTATCCCTGTTATCAGACGGGTTTTCAGGGGTGTGCTTTTATAGAGGGACCTTATGCCCGGAGGATAAAGCCCTGAGACTATAGCGGCTTTAAGTACACGATGGGGTATTAAACAGGCGCATGCGTACGAATAAGCACTGCCGCCCGATTCACTTACAATAGAAAACTGTGATATTCCAAGGTTATCTGCCAGTTCTTCCATATCTCCGGGCCAGTCAAGAAGTTTTCGGTCCTTTTTGAAGTCTGAAAAACCTATGCCGGGGCGGTCGGGTGCAATCAGGCATATCCCGTTTTTAGAGGCGTGGTTTCCAAGAATTTTTGCGTAGGTTCCCGAGGATATACCGCTGCCATGAAAATAGAATATAGGCTTACCTTTGGGGTCCCCAAACTGGAAATAGCTTAGGCATCGTCCATCTGTCAATTTAATGGTTTTATTGGATTCCATAAACGAAAACTCCCTTCTGGATTAATAAGTTTGGCCGGTTATTCAATATAAAATATATTTTCCACTGGTTCACCGAAGGCTTTGGCTATTTTTAATGCCAGATATGCCGATGGTGTAAAAACTCCGTTTTCAATGGTGTTTATGGTTTTGCGGGTAACTCCTACTTTTTTGGCAAGGTCTTCCTGGGTCCAATCAAACTTAGCCCTGTATACTTTTATGTTGTTTTTAAATACTTCTTTTTCCATATAATTATCCTCTCGATAACAATATTTTGGAGATGTCGTCGGTAACTACTCCAAACAGTATAATTACCTCGCTTGCCAAATGAATGGGAATATCTACGTTTATTGACAGTGCGTTTAAAACAATATTCCCCAGTATAAGAACCAAACATAATGTACACATGGAAATAAACCCGTTATAGCCGGCTTGAACCTTTATAGCTTTAAAATATTCGTCGCTGAAAGCCGATACAAGGTACTTGTCTTTTTTTGCTTTAGATACGGAATACATCAATTTGGCAAAAAATATGATCCAAAGGAGGACTCCTGCAGCAACCAGAGGTATTATCGCTGTTTTGGTGTTTGAGATAAGATTGTAATAAATTGAAATGTGTCCGCAGATCAGCATCAAAAGACAAAGGTCTCTTGCAATCAGGTACTTGATGGTGTGTCCTATGATTTTTTTCTCCATAGTCATTCACTCCTATATAACATAGTTTACTCATAATGTAACCAATAGTATAAAAAAAGGGAAGTATAGGTTACAAATTTAGTATAGCAATAATTGTAATTGATGTCAATACTAAATATTCTATCGCTGAAAAACTGATTCCTTAATGTAAGAAAGTAATTTTGCCTGACTCTCTTAATGTATGAAAGGATTATAATCAACACAATAACAAAATATTGAATAATATGGTTTACTCATTAGTAATAGTGATATAATTACTTATAAAAATGCAAATGATATAGATACCCAACTTAATAATTAATTTTATCCAACTGCTGCATGTCTCTAATGCCAGATACTCCGCAGTTGGCTATTATAAGGTTTAAAGTTGGTTATCTTTAGTTATTGCAATAAATTTTAAATTTAAAAGATCATGAGGTGAAACATATTAATATAAACGGAAATATCGGGTCTTTAAAAGACTCTGTCTTAAATGAAATCGAAAGCATATAATAGATAGGTATTTGCTTTTTTCATAATATCATATTAAATTCTGTTTTTCACTACTAAAATCAAAAATCATCCAAAACAATATACATTTGCTTCATTTTTAAATAATAATCCCAAAATAATATTATCTTTAAGTATTGAACCTCCTGCACAAAACAAAAAATAGCACTACAAACTTAAGGTTATAAGAATTTATTCTTTAAAACCAGTCCTCATATTTTGGCATTTCATCACAAGTTTCATAATCAGGAAAAACATTATTAGAATTGTGTTCTTCATAATTACCGTCTTTATTTTTGCCCATATTTTCATTACTTTTTTCATTGTTTCCAATTAGCAATGAATTGGCCAATATAAAATGTTC
>ENA-UOYA01003602-UOYA01003602.1-activated-sludge-metagenome-genome-assembly--contig:-NODE-3602-length-13676-cov-11.765950_pt1 | contig 13676 bp, 12 predicted proteins | sample MGYA00238163_ERZ764804 | MGnify/ENA primary metagenome ERZ764804 (study PRJEB28919, sample SAMN05720223) | activated sludge metagenome | isolation source: Anaerobic digester | place: Hong Kong...
CAAATCCAAAAATATTGCGATATTTTTGGATTTGATTGATTAATGTCCATAATAAAGATGTTTCAGCTTTACCTATACACAAAAGTGAAACATCCAACAAATCATTTCGTTATTTTCTGATACAACCGCCGAAATGCCGATTTGCGATACTGCCGTCTCACCTCGGGCAGCAGTTCTTTGTAGCTGTGCTCGGTGTCGAAAATCAGTTCGCCATGATACGACATATCTCTCACAGGAGTCATATAGTCGCCATATTGGATGGTAAGAAATCGGTCGTAGCCCACTGGCACGGGCACTTTCATATCCTCGAAATCCATCCAAACGGTGTCGGCAAAGATGTCGCGGTCCATCATCAGGTCATCGCCGGAGAATGACATTTGCGCAATTTTGGTGCATTTGCCCGTAGACGAAGCGCTCCGCAGGATGTCCTCGGCACGCTTGTATATGTTTGCCCAACCGTGGCGTTTCACGTCGATACGACATTTTATTTTTCTGAATATCAGCGTCAGACGGCCCGACGCGATGATGGCAGTGTTCTTGGCACGCAGGTATCTGAATATCTTGTGCGAACGGCGGATGAGATCTTTGCGCACGGCAACGTCGTCGGGGGCATCATCGAGCGGACAAATATCAATGAAAATACCTTGATTGAACGGCTGAAACGAGTCGGCAGGACGTATCGCAGCGGTATTGCTGTTGCGCAACTGGGCGTGTCCACGGAAGTAATCGATATCAGAATAGGCCGACTGGAGGAAATAAGGAGCCTCGAAATAGCCGTCGGACTCATGCAGCAGACGGTCGTAATCCTTGCGCGGCATGATAACATCGATGTCATCATCCCACGGGATGAACCCTTTATGGCGCACCGTTCCAAGCATGGTGCCGCCGTCAACCCAGCACGTCAGCCCCATCTGCCGGCACACATCGAGCAGTTTCTGGAGCAAATCCATCTCCACTCGCCATACCTTTTTCAAACTTTCGGGTGTTTCGTAATTACTGCTGTTCATAATTTAATTTAGAATTAAAGGTTCAGAGTTGAGAATTGAAAATTGAGAATTGAGAATTGAGAATTGAGAATTGAGAATTGAGAATTATGATTACTCTTTATATTAAAAGTTGAAAAAGATGATTATTTTTATATCGAGAGTTGAGAATGATAATCAGCCCTATAGCGATTTTCATCCTATAAGCTAATCATAATTCTCAACTCTCAATTTTCAATTCTCAATTCATTTACAGCATATATCTGCAATCCACCACCATCTTGGCGGTGATGTCGCGGATATCCTTGAACTCAGGCCATGCCGTGGTGATGGCGAAAGCGTCCGCCTGAGCCACGATGTCCTTGTAGCTGTCGCAATAGGTCATGGGGAAATCGTAACGGCGGCGGAACTCATCGTTTGCCACAGGGTCGTAGCCGATGATATTGGTATAGCCGTCGCGGATGAGTGCGGCGATGATTTTGGCACTTGGCGTGTCGCGCACGTCATCGGAACCCGGTTTGAACGAAAGTCCGAGGATGCCTATTTTCGTGTTTTTGTCACCGTTGATGCTGCGGATGATGCGCTGGGCGATGAACTCAGGCATATTGTCGTTGGTGCTGATCACGTTTTTCAGTATCTGTGCATCGAAGCCCGATGTCTTGGTCACTGCATACAGGGCATTGGTATCCTTGGGCAGACAATAGCCGCCGTAACCGCAACCGGGATAGACGTAGGATGCCATGGTGGCTCCGCCCCACCGCTTGTCCATGTGCAGGATGCGGAAAGCCTCAGCCGTGTCGATGCCGCCGATGGTGTCTGCCACCACCGACATCTCATTGGAATAACTGATGAGCGTGGCAAGCAGCGTGTTGGAGAGATATTTGATAAACTCGCCCGTGTTGAGCGAAACGCAGAATACGGGAACTTTTACCGTGGCATAAATCTGACGCAACTGGTCGCGCGAGCGGTCGTCGCTCACACCGAGCACGATGCGGTCGGCATTCATGAAGTCGTCCCAGCAATGTCCCTCGCGCAGGAATTCGGGGTTGTTTGCCACACCCAAATCCTTGCCCACCTTCAAACCTTTGGCTTCGATGTAAGGCACAATCTTGCGCTCCGTGGTCGATGGCGGAATGGTGGACTTCACCACCAGCACCTGGAAACGACTGCTGTTGCGCAGGGCCAGCGTCTGGTCGATAGCACCGAAGAGATAAGTGAGGTCGGCCTGTCCGTCTTTGCCGTATGGAGTGCCCACGCAATAATACACGCAGTCGCTCTCGGCGATAGCCTTTGCCAGTCCGTCTGTAGAGATGGGATGAAATCTATTGTTGAGATGACGCGTCAGAGCCTTGTCAAGTCCTTCTTCCAAGAACGGCAGTTTGCCGCCTTTGATGACGTTCAGGCGCTCTTCGTTCACTTCCACGCCATACACTGTGTGTCCATATTCGGCGAAGCCCAGCGATGTGGTGAGCCCCACAAATCCTAATCCGAAAACTGTGATTACCATTTGTATTCGCCCTCCTCGCTCTCTTTCAGGAATTGCAGGAACCTGCCTACACCCTCTTCCACGTTGATGCTAGGCTGATAGCCCAGTATGCGGCGCGCCTTGTCGATGTTCGGACAGCGGCGTTGCGGGTTGTTGGTGAGATATTCCTTATCGTTGGAATGACGATAGACCACCTTGCCGGTATATCCGAAGATGTCTCTTCCGGCGGCGGTATAGATTTCGGCAAGCTGCGAGATGCTGATTTCAGGCTTCTCGATGCCGATGTTGAAATAGTCGTAAGTGCCGTGGAGCATCACTTTGAGATAACCGCATACGGAGTCGGCGATGTAGCAGAATGTGCGGGTGGGCGCACCGTCGGAGAGTATCTCGATGTCGCGGTTCTCCATCACAGCCAGCGCGAAGTCGGCAGGCACGCGCTTGTCGCCGATGCGCATACCCGGACCGTAGTTGTTGAACGGGCGTGTCACGCCGATAGGCATGTTATACCTTTGTGCGAAGAGCATGCACATGGTCTCGCCGAAGCGTTTCGACTCGTCGTAGCATGAGCGCGGACCCGTGGCGCAAACATATCCGTAATAGTCTTCAGATGTGGGCACGTGGGCAGCGTCGGGGTTGCCGTAGAGTTCGCTCGAAGAATAGAAGAGGAATCCGCGGATGGGTTTCTCCTTATAGAAGTCGAGCAATGAGCGCAGTCCCCAGATGTTGGCGTCGAGCGTCTCGATGGGGTATTTGCGATAGAACATCGGCGAGGCGATGGATGCCATGTGGATGATGAAATCCGCCTTGTCCGCCCCGTTGATGTCAGCGATATTGTCTTTGATGATGTCGAATTTCTGGATATCGAACAGCGGGTTCTTCTCCAGTTTCTCTATCCATTTGGGATAGCCCAGCATGAAATTGTCCAGTGCAATCACTTTCTTCACCCCCAAAGTCTCGGCCTCGGCGTTGAAGAAGTGCATGAAATAATAACCAAGGAATCCGCCGCACCCTGTGATGAGGATGGTGGAATCCTGCAGCCGCGCCTTTTCCTGTGCGGAAAGGCCGTTCAGCGTGTGTTCAAAATCTTTTTGTAAAACGTTCGACATATATTTTCTATTTATCTTCGTGTATCTATTGTGGTTTTGTTACTGTTTTGTTGCTAATGACGTGCAAAGGTAATCCCATTTTTTGAATTATCCCTCATTAAATTTTAATATTTCAATATAAAAGGATAATTTTGCAGACAAAAAGAGAAAATATGGCTAATTATGACATACGTCCGCTGCAAATGCGGATGCTGCGAGTGCTGAAAGCGTTGGATGAAACATGCAAAGCCCATGACCTGCGCTACGGCATATTCGCCGGTTCGCTGATCGGTGCCGTGCGCCACAAAGGTTTCATCCCGTGGGATGATGATATGGATGTGCTGATGCCGCGCCCCGACTACGAGCGCTTCATCGAACACAGCCGCGACTGGCTGCCCGAACCTTACGAGTTTGTGTGCGCTGAGAACGACCCCGAATATCCGCTGCCCTTCGGCAAGATACAGGATGCCAGCACCACGCTCATCGAGCGCCGCCATCTGAGTTATCTCGGCGGCATCTATGTGGACGTATTCCCGTTGGATGCCGTGCCCAAGAACATCATCGCGCGCCGCCTGCACTTCGCCAGATACGAGATGATGAAGCAGGCTCTCTACCTGGTTCACCGCGACCCCTACCGCCACGGCCACGGTCCCAGTTCGTGGGTTCCGCTGCTGATGCGCAAAATGTTTACCATGACGGGACTGCAACTGTCGATTCGTCGATTGCTGTTGTCTTATGATTACGATAAGTGCGGGCTGGTAGCCGACCACACCGACGGGCTGAAAGGTGTAATGAGCAAGGACGTGGAGGGCGTGTATGCGCCTTATGTCTTCGAGGGCGAGACGTTCATGGGGGTAAAACGTTACGACGATTACCTCACACAGATGTACGGCGACTACATGAAAATCCCTGACGGCGAGCATCAGCGGCAGCATAATTTCCACTATCTGGATTTGAATAAGCCCTACAGGGAATACAAAGAATAAAAGGAAGCTCCGCAAAAGCAAAGCTTCCTTCTACCAATATACCCCTGTATTGGTCTGCGATTTGATGTTAAACGCACTGCGTTTTGATGCTAAACGCCGACCAATACAGGGGTATATTGGTAGATGACTGTTATGCTTTGGCAATCTCATTGGATGTAAAGCGCAACGTCATCAGATAACTAACGTGTTTTATTTTGTCCATGGAGCGTCGCCCGCTTCCCACAGTTTGTTGAGGTAATCGCGGTCGCGCACGGTGTCCATGCACTGCCAGAAGCCCTCGTGGCGGAACGTTTTGAGCTGGCCTTCCTGTGCCAACTGCTCCAGCGGTTCGCGCTCGAAGGTGGTGGAATCGTCTTTGATATAATCGAACACACGATGGTTGAGCACGAAGAACCCGCCGTTGATCCAGCCCTGGTTCACCTGCGGCTTCTCCTTGAACGTGCGCACGGTGTCGTCGTCCTCGATGGAGAGTTCGCCGAAACGCGCCGTGGGGTGCACGGCAGTGACCATCGCCAACTTGCCCGAAGCCTTGAATTTCGCCACCAACTGCTCGATATTCACGTTGGACACGGCATCGCCGTAGGTCACCATGAAATCCTCTTTGCCGATGATATCTTTCAGACGCAGGATGCGCCCGCCCGTCATCGAGGTGGCGCCGGTATCCACGAGCGACACTTTCCAGTCGGTAGGCTTCTCGTCGATATACTGGATGTGGTTGTTGGCTAGGTCGATGGTAAAGTTGTTGTTGAGCGTGTAATATTGCAGGAAATAGTTTTTGATTACCTCCCCCTTGTAGCCCAGCGCGATGACAAACTCCTTGTAACCGTAGCGCGCATAATGGTTCATGATGTGCAACAATATCGGTTTGCCGCCAACTTCCACCATCGGCTTGGGTATCAGTTTGGTGTATTCGGACAGACGAGTGCCGAATCCGCCGGCTAGAATTACTACTTTCATGATTTTATAGGCTGTTAATGGTATTACAAATCAGATTGATGTCGTCGTCGGTCAGTTCCGGATGCATCGGTATCGAGATGATTCTGGAGTAGACTTCCTCTGTGATGGGCAGCGGATAGGACGAACGGAAATAGCTGAGCAGATGGTTGGGACGGTACTGGATGCCATACTGGATGTCGAGGGCCTTGAACTTCTCTATCAGCGCATCGCGCTTGTCGTTGAGTATCTGGATGGGGAAGATGTGGGGCACGATGCTGTCGTAGTCCATCTTCGTCAGTTTCACATTGGGATTGTCCTGCAACAGGGCGGTGTATCTCTTGGCTATCTCCTTGCGCTTGGGGGCGAACTCCTGCTCGAATCTGCCGAGTTGCACACGGCCGATGGCGGCAAAAATGTTGCTCATGTGGTAGCGGTAGCCCTGGTCGACGACGTCGAACACCCAACTGCGCTGCCCTGCATAGCGCTTCTCGGAGTCTTTGCAGACACCCAGCAGGCGCGAGTCGCTCACGGCGGCGATGGTCTCGGGATTTGACGTGAATATCGCGCCGCCCTCACCCGAAGTGATGTTCTTGATGCCATCGAAACTGAAACAGATGACATCGCCGAACGAACCTATCTTCTTTCCGTTGTGGGTAGCGCCGAAAGCGTGTGCGGCATCCTCCACGAGGCGCAGATTGTGCTCATGGGCAAAAGCCTGATACTCGTCCACCATGGCGATGTTGCTGGCATAATATACGGGCAGCATGGCAGTGGTGCGCGGTGTGATGCGGCGCGCGGCATCGTCTAGGTCGAGCGTGAGGGTATCGGGATTGATTTCGCAACTCACGGGAACGCAGCCCGCACCGGTGATGGCCTGATAGGTGGAGACAAACGTGAACGAGGGCACAAGCACCTCATCGCCCGGTCGGGTCACCGCCTGCACAGCCAGATGCAACGCTGCTGTGCCGCTGTTTACGCAGATGCAACGGTAGCCTCCGCCAACGTAATCCTGCAATTCTTTCTCGAAAGTTCCTACGGTTTCTCCCATGCCCAGATAGCCGATGTCTTCGATGACATGGGCTACGGCCTCTGATTCTGCCTTACCAACGACAGATTTTGATAATCTTATCATTACAAATGAATTTCTTTTGGTTGCCTTGTTTTATATGCGAGATTATAAAATGGATATCAGTCCGCCCAAGGTTTGCCTGTTAAATTTTGTGCAAATATATCTATAAATATCCAAATAACTAAATATTAACTGAATATTCTTATCATTTTAATATGTTTTTGTGTTCAATACCGAAATAAATAACTAACTTTGCGGACTTTTATACGCGATATAGAGTTCTGTACATTAACTTAATATTTCTTTTTTTCAATTTTTCTATGAGTAAAGTTGTTTCTATCATTATTCCAACCTACAATATGGAGGCTTATCTGCAGAAATGCCTCTCATCACTTCTCATTCCTAGCCTCAACAAAATAGAGGTGCTGGTGGTGAATGATGGAAGCCATGACCGTTCGCTCGAAATAGCGCAAGGCTTCGCCGAAAGATACCCCGAATCGTTCATCGTGATAGACAAGAAGAACGGCAACTACGGGTCATGCGTCAACATCGGACTGGCTACGGCCACTGGACAATACGTGAAAGTGCTGGATGCCGACGACAGCTTCATCACAGAGAATTTTGAACAGATGGTCGGAGTGATGGAAAAAACAGATACAGACCTCATCATCACCGATTTCATCAAAGACCATGTGGACGGCGAAAAACGGCATATCTCATACAAATTTCCAGCAAACAAAATACTTAATTTCAGCGATGTGTGCCATGACGACGACTTCCGCACGCTGTGGATGCACGCCGTGGCGTATAAGCGCGAGAACCTGCTGCGCATAGGCTATCATCAGACAGAGGGAATCTCGTATACCGATCAGGAGTGGGTGTTCCTGCCGATGACCACCGTGCGCACGCTGTATTATCTCCCCCTGCCTGTCTACGACTATCTGCTGGGGCGCGAAGGACAGACCATGACGGGCGACGTTTACTATCGCAACTTCGGCCAAAACATCACCTGCACATGTACAATGCTCGACGAACTGGCGTCGCTCTCCGACATTTCCACGGAGATGAGAGACGTGCTGCACCGCAAATTATACGGAAGAATCAAATTAATATATAAAAATTGCCTTGTGAGATGCAAGGATTTCGACATTCGTGAATTAATAGTATTAGATGACAAGCTGCACACAACAAGCGAAGAACTCTATCGCCGTTCCGACGAGATACGGCTCAGCCGTCCTCTTTTCTGCTACAGATACATCCGAATGTGGCGGAGAAACCACGACAGCCGGCTGCTGCGCTTGATCATCTCGGCATACAGAATGACAAAATCAATATAATAAAAGTTTACTATGAAGATTTCTTTGGTTATTTCCACTTACAACAGGGTCGGTGCCCTCAGACTTTGTCTGATGAGCGTAGCGCACCAGACGCGCTTGCCCGACGAGGTGATTGTAGCTGATGACGGTTCCACACAGGAGACACACGAACTGGTGGAACAAATGGCAGCAGGCTTTCCATGCCCGCTGCACCATGCATGGCATGAGGACGAAGGGTTCCGTCTGGCTGCCATCCGAAACAAGGCGGTGCGCGACTTCTGCACCGGCGACTATCTGATATTTGTCGATGGTGACATCATCATGGAACGGCATTTCATCGCCGACCATGAGAAAATGGCACGCAGCGGATACTTCATCATCGGCAGCAGGGCCAAACTGAACAAACCGATGACCCGCTACCTCATCATGAAACAGAGCATCAAGGTGGGACTATTCAAAAAAGGTGTGCGCCGACGCGAGAACACATTACGTATGCCATTCCTCTTTTTCCTCACCAAGCATCTGTATTCATGGAAACGACTCTACGGTCGCGGTGCCAACATGGCGATGTGGTATGACGACTTCAAACAGGTGAACGGTTTCGACGAAAACATGATCGGCTACGGATGCGAGGATTTCGACATCTTCAACCGGCTGTTCAACATCGGTGTGAAGCGCAATTACGCCAAATTCCGTGCCATTGAATACCATCTGGAACATCAGAAAGGCAGCCGCAGCCAACAAAACGCACAAATCTTCTATGGCGACCTTTCACGCAGAATCTGCCTCAACGGACTGGTGAAAATCAATGAACATCAGAATTATGGATAAGATTATCTCGATCATCATCCCAACATATAACATGGAGAAATACCTCGAAAGGTGCCTCTCCTCGCTCCTCGTCGACAGGAAAAACGATATAGAGGTGCTGGTGGTGAATGACGGGAGTAATGACGGTTCATTGCAAATAGCGCAGAAATTTGCCAACCAGTATCCTGATGTTTTCCGTGTCATCGACAAGTCCAACGGCAACTATGGTTCGTGCGTGAATGCGGCCATGAAAGTGGCAACTGGCAAATATGTGAAACTATTGGATGCAGACGATGCCTTCGACACCGCCAATTTCAACATGATGATGGGCATTCTCATGGACATGGATGCCGACATGATTCTCACAGACTACGTCAAAAATTATGGAGAAGGAACCAAGGAGACCATCTCTTTCAGCATTCCTGACAACCGGATTATCGGCTTCGACGAAATAACGATGAACAGAGACGTGAGAAGGGTGATGATGCATGCCGTGACATACAGGCGCGAAAACTTGTTGAAAATCGGTTACGTGCAGAGCGAAGGCATCTTCTATACGGACAACGAGTGGATTTTCAGACCGTTGTCTACCGTGAAAACCGTTTTCTATCTGCACCTGCCGGTCTATATCTACTCCCTTGACAGAGAAGGTCAATCCGTAGACCCGACGGTGGAACAGTTGCATTCGATGGATAACATCAAAGTGTCGTGCGCCATGCTTCGTGCCAGTTCGCTGATACGCAACTCGGATATATCGGAGCCAGTGAAAGAATTTCTGAACTCACGGTTATACAACAGGATAAGACATCAATACAAAGATTATATCGTGAACGGCAGGTTCACCGACATGAAAGAATTGGATTTCCTCGATGACAACGTCTGCGACTATGATGGTGGCATGTATCTGGATTTAAACCATGAACTGCTCAGCAAGCCTCTGTTTTGCCTTCCATACATCTATATGTGGAGAATGCACCCAAAAAGCCACTTGCAGAGAGTGGTCATCTCAACCTATAACAGGTACAAACGCCTCAAGAAGAAACATTCGTAATCCCCTACTCTGAATATTTCGCTGCTTCAAACCTGATTTAAACAATGGTGAATTGCCGTTGTGCAATGTATCTGTTTTTTCCGATAAACAAACAGCTTGTTAATCATTTGGCTAAAAACAAGGGATATAAAATTGAATGTTTTGCTAAAATCAAGAGGTTTATTTTTTGATATTCTGACAAGAGTAAGAGATTTCAGAACCGGCAGCGCAGTTGCAGGTCGAGGTCGGTCTGTGCGCTATGGTCTATCTGTTGCAGTCCGCTGGAGATGCATGAACGGTCGAAATAGTCGGTGGTGCCGAGCTTAGCGATGAGCATCAGGTTGGCGGAGATATCAGCACGGATGTTGAGGGCATAGCGGATGCCTTCGCCGGAGAATGAAGGGAAGGAGAAATTGTAGAGTGTACCGCGCTCGTAGGTATAGACACGACTGTCGTAATCATCAGTGTTGAAATAGCCGATGCTCGCGTTCAGCGTGAGCCAACGGTGCGAATAACCGATGTTTTCACTCAACATATAACCGAAACTGCTGCTACCCGACTCGCAATAAGCCACGTCGGTCTGCGTCTTTGTGGTCCATCTGCCGCCATCGTAGGCGAAAGAGAGACGACCACGCTGCTCCGTACGGTTCATCAACCCGCTGCCATCGGCATTGTCTTTTTGCTTCAGTTTGATGCGGTAACGCGCCAAGAACGTGACGCGCTTCCTCTGATATGCCATCGAAATGAGGTTGTCCCAAGCATGGGATGCGTCGTTTATCAGATATTTCGGCCATGGAAAATAAGCGTAATCGGTGTAAGCCATGAGCGAAAACGTGCGGCTGGGATGCCAGTTGGCACCCACGTAGATGCCGCTTTCATTCTGCACGCTGCCGCCTTCGCTGAAACTCTGCGAATAGAGCGAATAATATCGGTAGGAATAGAAGCGTTGCAGGGCCATCAGGGAGAGGTCGCCCGTGAGCTGATAACTCAGACTGTTGATGGTGGCTAGCGCATGACTGTCGCCCGTGGCGGTCTCACCGTTGACGGTCAGACGGCGACTCACATAGCCATAATCGGCACTCACATTCCAAAACTCTTTGCCCGCGGGATAATATCTGCGGAAACGCTGGTCGGTATTAGGCTGCAAGGAACGGTCGAAAGACGTGAAAAATCCTGTCGCACCGATGTGAAAACCATTGTTGAAATAATGGATGTTGCCGCCGCCGAGAAACTCCGAAGCGTTGTGTTTGCGGTCCATTTCGCTCTGCGTGCGGTGATAACCCGATGTGAGGATGGTGGCGATGGATGAACTGTCACCATTGAGTGTGGCGTCGATGTCGCGGTATGAGGCGAAAGCAGTGAGGTCGAGACCCCTTGCAACGGTCACGGTAGCTGCCGCACCTTGCAGATAATTGCCCTCAGAACGTGACGAATGGGCATGGATACTGTTGGCGGAACGTCCCAATGTGGCGAGCGTGGCAATCTTTCCGAACCCGAAATCATTGTTCAAGATCAGTCCCATGCCGAAACGCAGACGGTATCTGCCCACGGCGAGAGCCTTCAGTCGTCCCATCCTACGTATCATCAGATAGAGCGAATAATAGTCATAACCCGCACTGTTGCGCCCTGCAAAGAACGGTTCGCCCGCGTCCTGCGACGCCACTGCGCCCAGTTTCACGTATTGCCCGTATTGGAATGTGTATTTCAGCCAATGCTTGTATTGATAACCCAGATATCCGTCTTTATCGCCCGCACGCTCATAAAACGGCACTCGCACCGTCGCCACAGCCTCATTGCGTCCGTATTTGGTCAGGTCGCTCCATGTAGGAAACGTTTTTCCACTATCGTCATTGAGCGTTGTGAAATAGGTTAAAAGTTTTTGTCTGTTTGCATCCAGCGAACTGATGAGTGCCAGTTCGCCCCATGATTTCATTCCTCCGTATTTATAGATGTATTCGCACAAATCCTGTATCTGCTGGTCATCGAGAAACGGCAATGTCTCCAATTCCTCTCTTGTGGCGGTATTCAGGTTGATGGGATGCGTTTCCAGTTCGCACAATTCGTCGTAAGTATTCTCCCAAGATTCCGATTCCGCGTCCTCGATGTCGCCTAATTGGTCGTAATATTTCTCCCATTCCTGCCGCTGCTGGGCATGGATAGACAATAACAGAAACAATGAAATGATTGTAAGTGTCAGTTTTTTCATTAGTAGTAGATTATAAAAATATATTAATAAACTATTGCAAAGGTATCGTTTTCAACTGATAATACCAAATAAAGGTTTCATTTTTCCATCAAGGATTTCATCATCGATTCCACGTTATCAAACACATCTTTAGGATCTTTCTTACCCTTCGATGCTTCTTTTATAACCTTTTTTGTAACTTCATTCGGTTCATCCGAATAGGCATCCTTAATCAGCAAACTTTCTACATAGTTGTTTAATGTTCTGTTAGCCTGTTCAGCTTTCGCCCTGAGGATATCCAAAACATCTGTTCTCAAACGGAAAGATGTCTGTTTTCTATGAATTGCTGTTTCCATAATTTTATATTTTTTAGTATCACTATTGTAGTGCAAAAATAATACATATGCTTGAACTAACAAACAATTTTATCACAAATCGACAAATTAATACATTCTGCTTGAATGCTTTAGGAATATATCGATGAAATATCCCAGAATCTTCAAACATGAAACAAACAGTCATATTTAAACACATTGGTCAACATCCTATTCAATTATTTAATGAAGTTATTGTGTCAATAAAGTATATAAAAAAGATGAAAATTCTATCATTACTCCAAAAATATCGCTACTTTTGCGCTCGAATATGAATTATAAGGTCATTATATTGTCAATTGTTGTGTTCTTCTGCACCATGCCTTTGCTGGCGCAGGACGACAAGCCAGGATACATCAACCCCGAAGACAGGGAGGTGGATATGGACAATCCTACCTTTGTGCCGATGGTGAAAGTGGGCAAGGTGCTGCTTGGCGGTGACAGCGTGCAATACGTGGAACTCAACAACATATATGTTTATCCGCCGCTCGTATTCAAAGACGCGCAGCAACAGCAGGCTTTCAACCGACTGGTTTACAACGTGAAGAAGGTGCTGCCAATAGCCAAAGAGTGCAACCAGATTATCCTTGAAACTTACGATTATCTGCAGACACTGCCCAACAAGAAGGCGAAAGACGAACACATGAAGCGCGTGGAGGCTGGCATCAAAAAGGAATATACGCCCCGAATGAAGAAGTTGACTTATGCCCAAGGCAAACTGCTCATCAAGTTGGTTTACCGCGAGTGCAACTCTTCATCCTATAATCTCATCCAGGCGTTCCTGGGTCCCGTCAAAGCAGGATTTTATCAGGCTTTCGCATGGGTGTTCGGCGCCACTCTGAAAAAGCAATACGACCCTCAGGGCGTGGACCGTCTCACCGAGCGAGTGGTGCTGATGGTGGAAGCGGGCGAACTGTAACGGAAAAGATGAATGTTAAATTAACATTCAAAAAATCGTCTTCAAAAAAGTCTGAAATAGAAAAAATAATGCCCTCGAATGTCATCCCCGTATGACAATCACATCATTCAATTTTGCTAAAGCTATCCTTTGATGGTGCAATCAACGCCCTTTCAGGCGCTCAGAAGCATCATATTAGAGGCTGAAAAGGCACAAGACAGGGGCTAAAATGATGCTTCCAACACCCGATTTCAATCTTTTCCCAACGATTATTGAGCCCCGAATTCTGTAAGTTATTGTCAATCAGACAATTTGGAAAACATCTCAAATTTCGCGTATTTGCGACCGATGACAGTGCTGGACGAAAAGAAGCGAAAATTTAGCACTGTATTTTAACATTTCAGCCAATTATCAATGATTTTAGTTGACTATATGCACATAACTCCACAAAAAGGATTGTGATAAAAAAATGAAAAACAATATGCGCTTGAAAAAAAAGTTATATATTTGTAGCTCAC
>ENA-UOYA01003603-UOYA01003603.1-activated-sludge-metagenome-genome-assembly--contig:-NODE-3603-length-13676-cov-4.176052_pt1 | contig 13676 bp, 15 predicted proteins | sample MGYA00238163_ERZ764804 | MGnify/ENA primary metagenome ERZ764804 (study PRJEB28919, sample SAMN05720223) | activated sludge metagenome | isolation source: Anaerobic digester | place: Hong Kong...
GCTGTTTATAAAAAAGCGGAAGAGAGATTTCAAAGGGTGACGAAAAGAGCCTTAGAGATTCTCATCCAGGAAGGTCGATAACATGGCAAAAGTAATAATTGCGCTTCTGGATTCTTTTGGTATTGGTTATGCTCATGACGCAGAAACTTTTGGAGATAAAGGCGCGGATACTTTGGGCCATATTGCGGCCTGGTTTCCCAAAAATTTACAAGACACTGCCAGCCGGCCTCGTTACTTAGCTTTACCGCATCTGGCGGAGATGGGGTTGGAGAAGGCTCATGAACTTAGTATGCATACGGAACTGGTACATCCATTGGGGGCTGCACGGGTTGGCGGCGCCTACACTTGTGCCGAGGAGGTAAGCCACGGCAAGGATACCTTAAGCGGTCATTGGGAAATAGCTGGAGTACCGGTGTTGTTTGACTGGGGTTATTTTCCGGATAAAGCTCATTGTTTTCCGCCGGAACTGGTACAGCAAATTATTACGCAGGGTAAGTTGCCGGGTATTTTAGGGGAAAAACATGCTTCCGGGACAGAAATTATCCAGGAACTGGGTGAGGAACATCTGCGGACAGGTAAACCTATCGTGTATACTTCAGCAGACAGCGTTTTGCAGATTGCCTGCCACGAGGAAACTTTCGGCCTGGAAAATTTGTATGCCTTGTGTCGTTTATGCTATCAACTGGTACAGCCATATAAGATTGCCAGAGTTATTGCCAGACCGTTTATCGGCAAAAAAGCAGGTGAGTTTGTTCGTACGGCGGATCACCGCCATGACTTTGCTGTGCCGGCGCATGAACTAACGTTGCTGGATAATATCGTAGCGGCAAAGGGAAGTGTTTATGCCATTGGCAAGATTGCCGATATTTTTGCACATCGTGGCATTACTAAACATTACCCGGCCGCAGGACTGGATAATATTTTTGAGGCGACATTGCAAGCGGTGCGGGAAGCTCCGGAACGAAGCCTGGTCTTCGCCAATTTTGTCGATTTTGACAGCAGTTATGGCCATAGACGCGACGTAAAAGGTTATGGAGAAGGCTTGGAATATGTGGACGGACGTCTGCCGGAATTGTGGAAATTGATGCACCCGGATGACATCCTGCTCATTACAGCAGACCATGGGTGTGATCCTACCTGGAAGGGAACTGATCATACCCGGGAAAAGATTCCGGTTTTGTTTTACGGACCCAAGCTACATGCCAAAAGTTTGGCGCCGCTCCACACCTTTAGTGATATTGGACAGACTCTGGCAGCCTATTTACAGGTTAAACCTTTGGGACATGGGCAGGTCATTGATATCTTTTAGGAGGTTTGCTATGAAAAAGATTTGGTTGAGTGTTTTACTGATGCTTTGCTTATTACTTCCTTGGGGCATGATACAGGCGGCAGAGACCACGACAGTTAATGCTGCTTCTACGGTAAAGGTGACGGCTGCGGAGGATGCTAAACCAATTTTTGCCATTGAAGACAGACCTACGTATTTTTTAATCTATGATCAGAGCGGGGCGATGAATAGTAGTATCTATCACAGCTGGCGGCAGATGGTTAAAACAGTTTATCATTTCCCTACTTATAAAATTATCGAAGATGCGGATCAGGTACGGCAAACTGTACGGGCTAACCTGAGCGGCAGACCTGATCAGCAAGAATTAGCAAGGATTGCTGCCGGGGTTAAAGCTGATGTGCTGGTCATCATTGTCGTTCACAGCATGTATGAAAGAATTGAATCAGGTTATTTAGGAGGCTGGTGGGACAATGACGGTCCGGAAAGTTATGTCCGGACAGTTGCAGATGCAGACTTGTATGCGTACAATACGGAAGGTCAAAAATTCGCCAAGAAAAATGTCCGGGAGTACGAACTCAAAGATTTAGGGACACAGGAGCATCCGGAAGATACTATCAAGTGGGCTCTGGCTAAGATGTTAACCAGGATGGAAGGTAAACCGGAGATTTAAACTTCTATTATAATTTTAGGTAAGTATTGCTGTTTCCATCTTGCTTAAATCGTTTCCTGGTAGTATAGTGTTGGTACTAACTTATGGGGGAGGGTAAGATCGTGTTTGATTACCGAAAAGCAACATTTGATGACGTGGAAGCCATCCATAAACTGTGTAATCATTATGCTGCCCAAAATTTAATGCTGCCCCGGTCACGCAATAGCATCTATGAGAACTTGCGTGATTATGTTGTGGCCATCCAGGATGGACAGGTTATTGGCTGCGGTGCGGTACATTTTGTCTGGAACCGCCTGGCGGAGATCCGTTCCCTGGCAATCGACCCTTCTCTGGTTAAATCTGGTATCGGCCGGGAAATTGTCAGCCGTCTGGAAAAGAATGCCCAGGAACGCGGTACTAAGATGTTTTTTACACTGACGTATCAGCCGGGATTTTTTCAAAAATGTGGCTATACCTCATCCGATAAGGAAAAATTGCCACAGAAAGTTTGGAAAGAATGTGTTTATTGCCCACAATATCCTTATTGTAATGAGCAGGCTCTGGTAAAAATTTTGCCGGGCTATGAGGCTCCGGAGAATAAATTGATTTAAAAACATAAAAAAATAAGGAGTACAGAAGTTATGGCTTCTGTACTCCTTTGTTATCCTGGTTGTATTGTGGTTACAGCCCTAAGCTCTCCAGGCACAATGTCTGGTGGCACCACTGTATTTGTTTAACCTGAAGGATCCATGCAAAGCTGCAGCAATAAATTTTTCTGTAGCTGTCAAAGCCTCTTGTACAGAAAGACCCTTGGCCAGGCAGGCTGTGATACCGGCAGAGAAAGTGCAGCCGGCACCTTGATTAAAACAGCCGGTAAGCTTAGGATGTTTGTTAATGGTAAAAGTTTTGCCATCATAGATTAAATCCAGGGCCTGGGATCCGGGAAAACGTTCGCCAGCTTTCATGATGACATATTGGGCACCAAGTTCCTTAATCCGTCCTGCTGCTTCTTGCATTTCCTCAAGGGTTGTAACTTTAGGCATACCGGACAGGTAAGCTGCCTCAATCGTATTAGGTGTGATGACGTCGGCTCTTTTTACCAGCACTTCCTTGATGGCGGCGGCAGCTTCCGGAACCATGATGGTCTCGATGCCTTTGCAGACCATGACAGGGTCAATGACTACATTTTTGAGCTGATACTTGTCAATAGTACGGGCAACTAACTCTACTAAATCAGCGCTGCCAAGCATACCGGTTTTCATAGCATCAGAACCAATGCCGTCACAAATCGTACTGATTTGCTTTTCAATAACGTCTAGGGCGATAGGATAAATTTCGTGGGCCCATTCTTTATGGGGATTCTGGGCAACGATGCAGGTTAAAGCGGTCATGCCGTACACTCCCATTTCCTGGAAGGTTTTTAAATCAGCCTCCATACCAGCGCCACCGCTGGTGTCAGAACCAGCAATGGTCATAGCTTTATACATGGTATTCATTTTTCTTCCTCCTGTAGGGATTTAACCTTAAAAGTTCTGGCCAAATCTGTACTTGCATTATAGCAGAAATTAATTAAAAATAAAAAGACAGTTTACAGTTATTTATACGGTTTGTGTTTTTAATTCTCACTTATCAACCTGACAGATAAGTTTTCTTCATAAGCCTGGTTTGACAAAAACAGGGAGATATTATATAGTTAAGAAGCCCTGCGTATCACCAGGGGCCTTATTTTGAGCATATCCTTATCAAAAGGATTTAATAGTTAGAAGCAGTGTGGAGGCAAGTACATGCTTTATGCGATTCAAATGCTGCTGTCCGTTTTCCTGATATGGTCTTTTTTAGTGGCTGTCATTGGTACTTTCACCAGGACCAGAGAGCTTCAGACCCAGGGGATGGTTGCTAATTTTTCCTATGCTATCGTCATTTGTGCGCATAACGAAGAAACTGTTATCGGTAATTTACTGAAGTGTTTGCAGATGCAAACTTATCCGCAGGACAAGTTCCATGTTTTTTTGCTGGCAGATCATTGTACTGACAGGACAGCAATCCTGGGAAGACGATTTCATCAGGTAACGGTTTGGGAAAGAAACGAAGGAACACGGAGCGGTAAAGGCGCGGTTTTAAACTGGGGCATCGGGAAAATTAAACAGGCATACCCGGCTGTTTTTGATAACTTGCTGGTCTTTGATGCGGATAACGTGATTGGTAAAGATTTTCTGAGTACTATGAATCAATACTTTGCCCAAGGTGCGGAAATCGTTACCGGTAAAAGGGTGGCACAGAATCCTTTTGCATCGCTGGTTAGCCAGTGGTATACATTATATTGGTGTATCATCAATGCCCTGTATAACAGACCCAGGTTTAAGTTGGGACTGTCTTCCATGCTTTCCGGTACTGGGTTTGCTTTTCGTTTCCAACTTTTAGATACCCAAGGTTGGAAGACTTACAGCCTTTCAGAAGATATAGAGTTTTCCTGCCAGCAGATTTTAAAGGGCCATCGGGTAGATTTTGCGGAAACAGCCCTCTTTTACGACGAGCAGCCTACGGATTTTAGAGTTATGGCAGTACAATTGAGTCGCTGGTGTACCGGCGGTTATCAGATTGTTAAAGGTTATTTCCGTACCTGGCTGTCTCTCTACTGCCGTAAGCCTTCTTTAAGGCTGCTGGATTTATTCATGGCATTGGGATTTACGGTTATCCTGGGCATCGTCGCTATCTTTTACATCCTGCTCGCACTGGGACTTATGGTAGAGGGTAATATCAGTGTTCTTTTTGGGCCGGCGGTGTTCATGTATCTTGCCACTTGTTGCGTTGGATTAGCGGCGGCCTACATTGATGGCTGGCCGTTGCCGAAACTGTGGGCGGGAGTACTGACATTCCCCATCTTTTATATTACATTGTCACTAGTAAGTCTGTGGGCGTTGTTTTTTCCGCAACGTGAATGGGTTAACATCGTTCATAAGGGAACTCCTGATTTACACCCTCAGGTTAAGTTAAAAACTACCAGATAAAAAATAACTCAAATCATAAAAATAGTACAGGCAGAAAATCCGAACGGATTAGTTTGCCTGTACTATTTTTTTTAGAGAATACTTGATTATAATCCTGCCAGACTATAAAATACCAAACCTAAGACACCGGAGGCCAGTAATGTTTTAATGGTTCCAACTTTTTTGGAATGGATGGCCGCCAGGGACAAGGCAAAAATAAGAACGCCAATCTTGTTAGTAGCATCCAGGGATACAGGGAGTTTTTCTTTATCCCATAAGGCCAGAAGCAAAATCCCAACACCGGCGCTGGCAATCAGGGCAACAACTGCGGGCCGGAGCCCGTTTAAGATGCCGCGGATAGCGCCAACATTGCCGTATTTATAATAAAGATAGGCCAGGATTAAAATGATGATCAGAGAGGGGAAGACAAAGCCGGCAGTAGCGGCGATACTGCCGGGAATACCGTCCACACGTGTACCTACAAAGGTAGCGGCATTGATGCCGATAGGTCCAGGAGTCATCTGGGAGATTGTAAAAATATCAACGAACTCACGCATGCTCAGCCAGGCGTGTTTTTCAACAACTTCCGCTTGGATTAAAGGCATGGACGCGTATCCACCGCCGATACAGAATAAGCCCACTGTTGCAAAACTTAAGAATAATTCCCATAAGATTAACATACAGTTACCCCCTAGTTATATATCGGTTTTTGCATTAAGCCTAAACCGATGAATGCATCTACGAGGATGATGTACATGATGTTGATGTTAAAAATATATGAAGCGATAAAAGAGCCAAACATAATGAGGATGGGTAGAAGCAGCTTTTTACGGCACTGTTTCACAATCAAGTCGATAACCACATCCAGGATAACCGCTGCCACACCGCATTGCATTCCTTTTAAGACCATCTGTACATAATGATTGGTAGCAAAAGCGGTATAAAACTGAGAGACAATAGTTAGCGTAATGAGCGGTGGCAGGACAGTACCCAGTAACGTAGTTAAAAGACCTTTGACCTTACCCATACGATAACCCATGATGATGGCGGCATTAATAGCCACGGCACCGGGGGCAGATTGGGCAATAGCAACCAGATCCAGAGATTCTTTTTCACTAATCCAGTGGTATTCATCCACAAACTTGGCTTTCATCAGCGGGATGAGGACAAAGCCTCCTCCCACCGTAAAAGCGCTGATGATAAATGTAGATTTGAACAGGGTCCAATAAGTAACCGGCTGCTGTTCCGGTTGTCTCTTTACTTCATTCATTGTAGCTCCAAATTATTTCTTGGACTTTACTTCTTCTTGCAGGCGTGCGGTGAAGGCATCCAGTTTCATAGTGCCGATGTCTCCCTCGCCACGATGACGAACAGCAATCGTACCTTCGGTGGCTTCTTTTTCGCCCAGGATTAGCATGTAAGGAACCTTTTGTACTTGGGCCTCACGGATCTTGTAACCAATCTTTTCACTGCGATTGTCCAGGCTGACACGATATCCGGCAGCGAACAACTTGTCATAAACTTCCTTGGCATAAGCTTGTTGCTTATCAGTGATCGGCATTACGACAACTTGCTTGGGTGCTAACCAGAGCGGGAATGCACCTGCATAGTTTTCAATCAGGATACCGATGAAACGTTCGATAGAACCATAGACTACACGGTGAATCATGACGGGACGATGCTTTAAACCATCTTCGCCGGTATAGGTTAAATCAAACCGCTCAGGCAATTGCATATCCAGTTGGATAGTGCCGCACTGCCAGGTACGTCCGATGGAATCTTTCAGATGAAAGTCAATCTTAGGACCGTAGAAAGCACCGTCTCCTTCGTTAATGACATAATTCATGTGCAGGTCGTCCAGGGCGTCCTTTAAGCCTTGTGTTGCCAGTTCCCAGGTAGCATCATCACCCATGGAATTTTCTGGACGAGTGGACAGTTCTGCATGATAAGACAGACCAAAAGTAGCATATACTTCATCAAACAGTCTGATAACGTTCTTAATTTCGCTGCGGATTTGGCTGGGCATCATGAAGATATGGGCATCATCCTGAGTGAAGCAGCGTACACGGAAGAGTCCATGCAGAGCCCCGGATAACTCATGACGATGAACTAGACCTAATTCTCCTGCGCGGATAGGCAGCTCCTTATAACTATGGGGCTGAGTCTTATAAACCAGCATGCCGCCGGGGCAGTTCATCGGCTTAATCGCATAATCTTCATCATCAATCTTGGTGAAATACATGTTTTCTTTGTAATGATCCCAATGGCCGCTGCGTTCCCACAAAGCACGGTTCAAAATCATAGGGGTACTGATTTCTACATAGCCATAGCGGCGATGCACTTCGCGCCAGTAATTAATCAGTTCGTTCTTGATGATGATGCCGTTAGGTAAGAAGAAGGGGAAACCAGGACCCTCATCCTGCATGGTAAAGATTTCCAGCTCTTTGCCAAGTTTGCGGTGATCCCGTTTTTCAGCTTCTTCGAGCATATGCAGATAGGCTTCCAGTTCTTCCTTGCTGGCAAAAGCGGTACCATAAATACGCTGCAGCATCTTGTTTTTTTCACTACCACGCCAGTAAGCACCGGCAATACTCATCAGCTTGAAAGCCTTGACACGGCCGGTAGAAGGGCAGTGGGGGCCGGCACACAGGTCGGTAAAATCACCTTGGGAATAGATGCTGATGATAGCATCTTTGGGCAGGTCGTTAATCAATTCTACCTTATATTTCTCGCCTTCAGCCTCAAATTTTTCCAAGGCTGCGGTACGAGACAGTTCGCTGCGTACCAGAGGAATATTTTGCTTAACAATCTTTGCCATTTCTTTTTCAATGGCGCGTAAATCTTCCGGAGTGAAAACATGTTCACTGTCCAGATCGTAATAAAAGCCGTTTTCGATGGCTGGCCCGATGGCAAATTTTACATCGGGGAACAGATGTTGAATAGCCTGTGCCATAACATGGGAAGCGGTATGTCGGATAGCATGCAGACCTTCCTTGGAATCAGGGACGATAAATTCAACTTTTGCATCTTGTTCTAACTTTTCCGTCAAGTCCTCATTTTTACCATTAACTACGGCTAACAGGGCGTGCTTGCCTAGTTTTTGGTTTAAGGATTTAGCTACTTCCAGCAGGCTGATTCCTGCGGGATATTGTTTTACACTACCATCTTTCAAGATTACTTTTACTTCTGACATTTTTTTACCTCCTAAAAATAAATAAGCCCCGTACCCTATTCTTGTAGAATAAGGGACGAGGTCACTCGTGGTTCCACCCTAATTTGGTCATTGCTCCTGCACTAACCCTCTTAGTTATCTGTAACGTAGACTATACGGCGCTTATTACTAACACAGGTTTTCACAAGGCAGTTTGAAGGTGGTATATCTGTTGTTCTATCCTGCCGCTCTCAACAACTACGGCATTTTCTGTAGGCATCCTACAACAGCTTGTCCTTCGCATAACTTTTATTTTTGAACTTATGACATGATTATATCATGTCAAGAGAACCTGTCAAGGGGCTTGAAAATGAAGAAAGTGTAAAATATAAGAAAAAACTTTGAATAAAATTGGTTTTAAGCTATAATAAATTTAGAAGAAATTTGAGCATACACAGAGGAAATGAAAAAACAATGGTGGTAAAAAAATTCTGTACTAATTTAATCCTGACTGTAACATTAACTATTACCTTTCTGGGAAGCAGCATGACGGCCCTGGCCGCCAAAAAAGCTATTATCTATATTCCCTTGGATAACAGGCCGGTCTGTGATGAGTATCCCAAAAGCGTCCTAAAAGCTGCAGGTTACAAGGTATATAGTCCACCGGAAAAACTTATTGCCACCAGGACAACCCCGGCTAATTCTGAAGCTTTATGGAAATGGCTGGAAACCAAGGCCGATGATTGCGGAGCTGCGGTTATTTCGACAGATGCTTTAATTTATGGAGGTCTGGTCGCTTCCCGGACGCATCATTTTACAACTGAGGAATTGAGCCGGCGGGTAACAAGGTTAAAGAATCTAAACCTGGATACGAATATTAAACTTTATGCTTTTTCTACACTGATGCGGACACCGGAGCAGAGCTTTGGTAACGTGGAACCGGAATATTATTCTAAATTAGGTCCGGCCATCTATAAATATTCGCAGTTGTATGACAAAATGGATGAAAATAAAGCCAGCATTAGGGAAGGCGTCATCAATAAAGCAATTGAGCGTAATATTGACAGGTTCCCCTTGCAAGACTGGTTGGAACGCCGGGACAAAAATATGGCAGTCAATCATAAACTGGCTGAACTATCTCGCTTTGGTAAATTCCATTATTTTGCGGTCGGCAAAGATGATAATGCCCCTTTGTCTCATACCCATATGGAAGCGCGCCAGTTATCCCAAAGTACGTTGTCGGTTCCAGAAAAGGATTTTCAGATTCTGCCGGGTGTGGATCAGTTAGGATTGCTGCTTCTGGCACGGGCTATTAATGAGATGGAAGGCGTGACACCGAAGATTTATCCTTTGTATGTAGAAGGTACGGGGCCAAATACGATCCCTCAGTATTCAGATTTGATCCTGGGTGAGTCTGTACCACAACAAATTGCGGCTGCTGGCGGTGTGTTAGCTTCTTCCTGGCAGACAGCAGACGTGGTCCTGGCTATTAATACACCTCCTGACGGAATCATGCAGGATTCTACGGCTCCTTCAAACTTGTTCTTTTCTTCACCGGCAAACAAGAGGTATCTGACCAGGCTGCAAGGTATCCTGAATAATGGAAAAGTAGTTTCCCTGGCAGATGTGGCTTATTCCAATGGCGCGGACAATGGCTTTATGAATGAGTTGGGGATGCGGGGGATGCTGACCAGTCTGACAGCTTATAATGGTTGGAATACTGCAGATAATACCATCGGGTTTGCAATTGCCCAGGGCATGCTGGGACGGGATACAAAGAAAGAAGAACAATTGCAGCTGATGAGGGAAAGAGTACTGGATGACTGGTTCTATCAGGCAGTAGCCCGCAGAACTATCACTGATAAACTGGAAAATGCTAAACTAACCCCGGTTAAATATAATCTTGGGCCAAGTGCGGCAGCTGTACATAAGGCTGTCATGGATATCGTCAAACCTCTGGCTCTCAAATATGATTTGACCAGGTACACATCTTTTGACATTCGGTTCCCGTGGGACCGTTTGTTTGAAGTGGAAGTTACCAACATCAAGACCAAAGCTGCGCCGTTTAAAAAATCAGGACGGACACATACTGATCATTTATCAAAGGAAGATAATTGATGTTGACAAGCAGGAAAAAGTATGCTATTATCTTTTTGTTATCAAAGCAGAAGCCACTCCGCTTCTCACCTTGCAGCACAGCTCGACAGGGTTGAATGATTTTGTATCGTTAACGCGGGTGGGTTGTGCTGCCCGCGTTTTTAATTTTATTTGGGAGGTGAACTGTCATTAGCAAGGAAGAGCCGCGCATCAATGAAGAGATCCGGGCACGTGAAGTTCGTGTTATCGGTGATGATGGCGCCCAGTTGGGCGTAATGTCAAGCAGGGATGCTTATCAGGCTGCCATAGAAAGGCATTTGGATCTGGTAGAGATTGCTCCTGCGGGAAGACCGCCGGTCTGCAAGATCATGGATTATGGCAAGTACCGTTATGAGCAGCAGAAACGTGATAAAGAAGCCCGGAAGAAACAAAGAGTTTTTGACATTAAAGAAGTTAAGTTACGTCCTGGAATTGAGGACCATGACTTTGATGTAAAGCTTAAAAACGCTGTTCGTTTTTTAGAGGACGGCGATAAAGTAAAAGCTACAATCATGTTCCGTGGCCGGGAACTTAGCCATCCGGAACTGGGAGAAGAGCTTCTGAAAAAATTGGAAGCTAGATTGACAGAGATTGCTATCGTAGAAAAAAGACCCAAGCTTGAAGGCAAAAACATGATTATGATTATTGCACCCAAGCAAAATAAGAACTAACTTTTAGAGGAGGATACAAAGATGCCTAAGATGAAGACCCGCAGAAGCGCAGCTAAGCGTTTCTCTAGAACTGCTACCGGTGAATTTAAACGTGGCAAAGCATTTAGAAGCCACATTCTGGAACATAAGTCTCCTGCCCGCAAGAGAGCTTTGCGTAAGGCAGCATTAGTTCACAAGACAGATTATGATCGCGTAGCTAAGATGTTACCGTACGCATGAGAAAGATAAGGGAGGAAATTTAACATGGCTAGAATTAAAGTTGGTGTAACCGCACATCGTCGTCATAAACATATATTGAAATTAGCTAAAGGTTATCGTGGTGCCAAGCATCTGATTTTCAGCAAGGCTAATGAAACTGTAATGAAGGGCTTGATGTATGCTCGTCGTGACCGTCGCGCAAAGAAGGGTGAATACCGTAATCTGTGGATTGCTCGTATTAATGCCGCTACCCGCGCCAATGGTATGAGTTACAGCCGTTTCATTTACGGGCTGACCAAGGCAGGTATTGAATTGAACCGTAAGGTGTTAGCAGATATGGCAATTAATGACGCCGCTGCTTTTGCCAAACTGGTAGAAACTGCTAAAGCTGCTTTATAATCAACACTTCGAGAACCTGAGTAATTATATTCAGGTTCTTTTTTATTTTGTTTTTGTCGGTTTTAGTATATAATACATAGTACCGGTTTATTTACGGCTTAGGTTATTTGAGGGAGGTTCCAAGTGAATTTCTTTTGGTATCAAAACAGAACATCCAAGCTGTTGCAGTTTATATTTCGTCTAAAACCTACGCAGCTGGTGTTAATCAGTTTCATAGTGCTTATTGCCGCCGGTACCTTTTTCCTGGCTTTGCCCTGGGCAACACTGGATGGACAGGGACTGACCGTAATTGATGCTTTATTTACTTCTACATCAGCTGCCTGTGTAACCGGTCTGACGGTGATTGATGTGCAGAAAGAATTGACTTTCTTCGGTACGGTGGTCCTGGCCTTGTTAATCCAGGTGGGTGGTTTGGGCATGATGACCCTGGGAGCTATGGTGGCCATCATTTTGGGACGCAAGGTGCAATTAAGGGAAAGACTGGTTTTACAAGAATCTTTAAATTTGGATGGTACCGGCGGGGTCGTCAGGCTAACGCTCAGGATTGTGAAATATACCTTGGTTATTGAAACTTTTTTTGCCCTGCTCTTGGCCTGGCACTTTTATCCGGAATTTGGCTGGAAAAGTTTGGGCTATGGTTGCTTCCATGCCATTTCTGCTTTCTGTAACGCTGGTTTTGATTTATTTGGCAATTATGATAGTCTGGTATTGCGGAACCAGGATGCCTTATTACTATTGGTAACGGCTGCGCTGATTATTTTAGGCGGCTTGGGTTTCGTTGTTCTGGATGATTTAGTGTACAAAAGACGGTGGAGTAGATTTTCATTACAGACTAAAGTAGTCTTAGTTTCCACTTTTGCATTAATTGTTGCAGGCACGGCTGCTATTTACGGTCTTGAGTTCTCCAACATGAAAACTTTGGGCACGCTACCTCCAGGTATGCAGTTTCTAAACTCTTTTCTGATGTCTGTTTCCACACGTACGGCAGGCTTTAACAGTTTTGATCTGGGAGTAGCCAGGGATATTACTTTATTTGTGATTATCCTGCTTATGTTTGTGGGTGCTTCGCCTGCTTCTACCGGCGGCGGTATTAAAACTACGACCCTGGCAGTAATTATTCTGACTACGGTAGCCGTTTTGCGGGGCCGCAAACAGGTAGTAATTTTTGGACGCACTTTGGAGCCGGCATTGCAAAATAAAGCGACAGCTGTTTTTGCTTTGACCGTAATCTGGATTACATTTGCCTTCCTGGCTCTGGCAGCCGCAGATGGCGGTCAGCATCCGCTGCTGTTTGTGCTTTTTGAAACCGTTTCCGCTTATGCTACGGTTGGTTTAAGCGCCGGTATTACCCTGGACTGGAACTTTGCCGGGAAATTAATACTGGTGGCGACAATGTTTGTAGGCAGGGTAGGCATTTTAACGTTTATGTTGTCGCTGATGGAACAGGATGCAGATTTGATAAAGTATCCTTCGGAAAATGTCATGATAGGTTGAGGTGCAAACATGGATAATAAGAAGCAGTTTATTGTTTTTGGCCTGGGCAGGTTTGGTCGTAGTGTGGCTTTAACCTTACAGGAATTAGGCCTGGATGTTTTGGGAGTAGATAATGATGAAGCCGTTGTACAAAGCTTATCTGATCAGCTGACCCATGTTGTTTCCACGGATATCACGGATGAAAAATCACTCCGGGCCCTGGGAACAGGAAATTTTGATACTGCGGTAATCGCAGTAGGCGATCTAGGCCCCAGCCTGATGTGTACCATGCTTTGCAAGGAGCTGGGTGTGAAACAGGTGGTAGTTAAAGCTATCGATGAACATCATGATAAGATGGTGCGCAAGTTAGGTGCTGACAGGGTAGTTCATTCTGAAAAAGATATGGGCTGCCGGGTGGCGCATAATTTGGTCTCAAATAATATTGTTGATTACATTGAGCTTTCAGATGATATTAATATCATCAGCCTGAAAGTACCCGCGGCAGTAGTTGGGAAAAACTTAATTGAAGCTAATTTCCGTAAACGGTATCAGGTTAATATTGTAGCCATCCGGCATGGAAGCGAGGTAACGGTGAACCCGGAGCCGACCACGGTTCTGGTTAAGGATGATGAGTTGATTGTTATCGGCGTGGCAGAGCCTATTAAAAAATTTGAAGAGTTGGTATAAGGAGCATTATGAAAATAGAACGGCTGGAGAGCGTGGC
>ENA-UOYA01003604-UOYA01003604.1-activated-sludge-metagenome-genome-assembly--contig:-NODE-3604-length-13671-cov-6.282241_pt1 | contig 13671 bp, 16 predicted proteins | sample MGYA00238163_ERZ764804 | MGnify/ENA primary metagenome ERZ764804 (study PRJEB28919, sample SAMN05720223) | activated sludge metagenome | isolation source: Anaerobic digester | place: Hong Kong...
TTTCGCCAGGCAAGGAATATCATCTCCATCGTCCGTCCTTACCAGATAATTATTGCCCGTATTCCTGATTACCAGACCCCACTTGCTTCCCCCCTCGCTCATCACTGCTTATACGGTAAGTATTTCTTTCTCCTTCTCCGTGAACTTATCGTCAATCTTTTTGATGTATTTGTCGTGGAGTTTCTGAAGTTCGTTCTCTACATCTTTACCCATATCTTCGGGCAACCCCTCTTTCACGGCTTTACGCACCTCATCGATCCCTTCACGACGGGTATTACGGATACTGATCTTGGCATCTTCCGCCTCCTGCTTGGTCTGTTTCACCAGCTGCCTGCGTCTCTCCTCGGTAAGTGGCGGAATTCCGAGGCGGATAACTTCACCGTTATTCTCAGGCGTGATACCCACATCCGAATCCATGATCGCCTTCTCGATCACTTTCAACATATTTTTCTCCCACGGCTGAATCAGAATTGTCTTGGCATCGGGAGTCGTTACTGTTGATACGTTCGATAACGGAACGAGACTTCCATAATATTCCACCTTCACTCCGTCAAGGATACGTACATTGGCTCTCCCTGCACGAATCCGCGCAAAAGTCTCATCCAGAAACTCCAAGGTCATCTGCATCTTTTCCTCGGCATCTTTTTTGATTGTCGTAATATCCATATATGTTTTGTTTGATGTTATGTAAACAAAAATAGTGATTTTTTTTGAATAAATCCCCTATACGTGCACCAGGGTCCCGACATTCTCTCCGGAAAGGAGTTTCAGGAGGTTTCCATAACGATCCATATCAAAAACCACGATAGGCAGACCGTTCTCCTTACACATCGTGGTTGCCGTGAGATCCATCACCTGCAGACCGCGATTGTAAACCTCATCAAACGAGATCGTGTCGAACCGGGTAGCTGACGGGTCTTTTTCCGGGTCGGCCGTGTAGACACCATCCACGCGGGTACCTTTTAACATGGCATCGGCCTCGATCTCGATTGCACGTAAGGCGGAAGCGGTGTCGGTAGTAAAGAACGGATTTCCAGTTCCTCCGGAGATGATGGCCACCTCGCCGTTTTGCATCGACTCAATCGCTTTCCATTTAGAGTAAAGCTCACCAACCGGTTCCATGCGAATGGAGGTAAACACCCTGTTCTTCTGGCCAATGGCCGACAAGGCAGAACTCAATGCCAAACTGTTAATAACGGTGGCAAGCATCCCCATCTGGTCGCCTTTCACCCGGTCGAACCCTTTCTTCGAACCGCTCAGGCCCCTGAAAATATTTCCACCTCCAATTACTATGCCTATCTGCACGCCCATCGCTACAGCCTCTTTGATCTGCCGGGCATATTCTTCCAACCTTATCTCATCTATTCCGTTTCTCTTTTCTCCTGCCAGCGATTCACCGCTGAGCTTCAGTAAAATTCTGTTGTATTTCATATATTATGTTATTCAATTAATCTGAATCACTCCCGATACAATACAAACTGCACCTCCTTGAACGCATACAACCTCTCCTCATTGGTCTCAAGCGTCTTCAGCACAAGGTGTCCCGAGGGAAGGACGTTATCGATCCGGGCCTGGAACCTGCCATTGGCATCTTCATACCAGTAGTAACCGTTCACCCGGTAAAGATCAAGCATGTATTCATCTTCGATAAGCTGCTTATCTCCCCGTTGCAATCCCCTGTACAAGAGGAAAAACTCCTTCAGTAACATCTCCAGAACATACTCCCTGTCGACCTCCGTTCCCGTGATCTGTCTCAACGATATCGGATTGGGCAGTTCCGCCGGAAAATCACGCTGGTTGAGGTTCAACCCTATTCCTATAATGGAATTTTCGATTCTCTTTCCCTGTATACTGTTCTCAATGAGCACCCCTGCAATTTTCCGTTCCTCCCAGTAAATGTCGTTGGGCCATTTAATCCGTATATCGTTGACAAATTGATCCAGGGTATTCTTTATTGCCAGTGAGGTTATCCGCGAGATGATAAACTGCTCGTTGGCCGGAATTCCGGTCGGATGAATCAGCAGGCTAAACAGCAAGTTTTTCCCTTTTTCTGAATACCAGCTGTTCCCTGTTTGCCCGCGGCCAGCCGTCTGAAAATCGGCCATCACGATAGAACCCTCATCGAGGGACTCACTTTTCAACAGCTCCTTCATGTAGGAATTTGTCGATTCCGTCTCCTCCAACCGTACAATTTTCCTGTTACTGCTCAACTGATCCATAATACTCTTTTTGTCTCTTTTTGGGGAGTTTTTTTATAACCTCGTCAACCGAATGCCTGACCCATCTCTTCACCTCTTCATCCGCCATCTCGCCGGTAAGGTAGATGGTATTCCAATAGGTTTTATTCATATGGAATGCAGGTTCCACACAATTGTACTCTTCACGTAACTGAGCCGCTTTGTCCGGATCGCATTTGAGCGCTATGCACAATCTCTCCGCATCGAGCGGGATAAGGGCAAACATCTTGTCGCACACCTTCATCACCAATGTTACATCGTCAAACGGCGTGGTCGCCTCTGCTCCCGGTATGGAAAGACAATAGTTGTAAAGCTCTTCTATATTCATATCAACAACTCAACTTTATGAGGAGGCATCCATGCAACTGAAGCTTTTGCTGACGATGTTCAAAGAAACGGCAGGAAGGCATCATCGATATGTTCCAGGTCGAATCTCTCCCCGTTCCACACCAGTCCGATAATGTCGAACCGGGCAGGTTTATCGATATCCATCTCAATCAGATAGTGATTGGCGGCATCGACCATTCTACGCATGCGGGACATATCGACATAACTGACCGGATTTCCCCATTGTGTAGAGGTTCTGGTCTTTACCTCCACAAAGACAATGAACTCTTCATTTTCCGCAACAACATCAATCTCATAACCGTAAAATCTCCAGTTGCGACAGAGGATCCTGTAATTTTTCGATTTTAAATAGTTTACGGCCTCTTCCTCACCTCTTCTACCTAACTCGTTGTGTTGTGCCATAACTTGTGAAATACCGGTGGTCTCCGACCAACAGATAGTTACTGATACAAATTTATGCATTATTATTTTCTTTCGTGTTAAAATATTTTGTTTTTTTGTGCCTGAAAAGGATGTAGGACATTTTTCAGAATACTTTCTTCAAAAGGAGATGAGAACGACTAAAAAGTACATGTTAAAGGGACGACCCTCCCCGCGATCGATAAAAGCGGGGTTTACACTGAGCGAAGAGGAATACGATGTGATCAGTTTCTATTTGAAGAAGTATAAAATCAGCAACCGTTCTCGCTGGTTCAGGGAAACCATCCTGAATCACGTTCTAAAAACCATGGATATGGACTACCCCACTCTTTTCGGGGAAAATGAGATGAGAAGATAAAAGATGCTGGACGATACTTATTTCATGCGTCAGGCGCTGGCCGAGGCACAGAAGGCTTTCGACAAGGATGAGGTACCTGTGGGTGCGGTAGTTGTTGCCAACAACCGGATCATTGCCCGGGCACACAATCTGGTAGAGACGCTGAACGATGTAACTGCCCATGCAGAAATGCAGGCAATAACCGCAGCTGCCAACGTGCTGGGAGGAAAGTACCTGACCAATTGCACCCTTTACGTCACCATCGAACCCTGTCCCATGTGTGCCGCCGCCCTGGGTTGGTCGCAGATTTCACGGATTGTTTACGGCGCCGGGGATGAGAAACGGGGCTACTCGAGACTGGCCGCAGGGGTTTTGCACCCCAAAACAACTGCTTCATATGGAGTGTTGGCAGAGGAGTGTGCAACGTTGATGAAGCATTTCTTCGAGAAGAAACGATAATCACCTAAAACCCATTATCATGAAAACATTTTGCCTATTACTTTCCGCTCTCCTTCTTTTCGCCTGCGGTTCACACCAGGGCAACAGTGACACCTTTCCCCAGGTAGAAGCTATTGACCAGGCGATGCTGGCATTTGTCGATTCAGGCTATATCCCCGGAGCGGTCACCGCGGTAGTCACCAGGGAGAAGATCCTGCATCTCGGAGCTGTAGGTGTCGCAGATTACGAAACTGGATCACCCATGGAGCCCGAACAACTTTTCTGGATTGCATCAATGACAAAGCCGCTCACCGCAGTTGCCTTATTGATGCTGCAGGATAAAGGCAGCCTTTCAGTTGACGACCCGGTTTCAAAATATATTCCCGAATTTGGGGCGTTAAAAACCCCTTCAGGTAAAGCGGCCAACCTCACCATTTCTCAGATCATGAGCCATACCTCGGGTCTGCGTGAGGCGGATGCCCAAACAGCCCGGAAAGCAAAGGAGCTTGCCGACCTGATTCCGTCATACCTGAATGGACCCACACAATTCGAACCGGGCAGCAGATGGAGTTATTGCCAGTCGGGAATCAATACGGGTGCCAGAATTGTGGAGGTGGTCAGCGGATTACGTTTCGACCAGTTCCTTCAGCAACGGATATTCGAACCGCTCGGGATGAAGCATACCACCTTTTATCCTCTGCAGCTTAAGGAAGCCCGGCGTGCTGCAGGCTACATAAGAAACAACGAAAATGGTCAGTATGAGAGAACCGAAGTTAGCGAGATCTTCGGCAAACCGGAAAGTGTTCCGCTGGGAAATGGGGGGCTCTTTTCCACCGCTCCCGATTATGCCCGTTTTACACAACTGCTTTTGGGAGAGGGTATCTATAACGGCAAACGCTACCTCAGCGACGAGGCCTACTCCCGTCTCACCACGGTGGTGACGGGCGACCTGGATTGCGGTTTTCTACAGGAAGCACAATATGGAAGCCGCGGAGCTAACTATGGTTGGGGAATCGGCACCTGCATCCTGAGGGCTCCGCATCCCGGAGTGGCAGCCATGTTGTCGCCCGGATCGTTTGGTCACGGCGGTGCCTGGGGCACGCAAGCATGGATAGATCCTGTAAAGGGGGTGGCCTACATTCTGATGATACAACGTCCCGGTTTCAATTCAGATGCAAGTAATATCCGTGCCGAATTTCAACAGGTAGCATTTGACGAACTGGTAAAGGGTAGAACTGACTAGATCGACAATCGAGACCAAACCGGTTAAGAACTTTTTGTTCAGTTTGTTGTTAAGAAAGAAATCACAAAATCATTAAACAAGACAAGTATGAACAAGAAAAAAATTGCCGTATTGGTAGGCAGCCTTAGAAAAGAGTCATTTAACAGAAAAGTAGCCAAACAGCTTATTCAGCTGGCGCCCGATTCGTTGGAGCTGGAGATAGTGGAGATAGGAAAACTGCCACACTATGATGAGGATATCGATCAGAATCCGCCCGCCGAGTATGTCGATTTTCGCAACAAGGTAAAAGCAGCCGACGGGGTTCTGTTCGTTACGCCTGAGTACAACAGATCGATTCCCGGCGTATTGAAGAATGCCATCGATGTAGGGTCGAGGCCTTACGGTCAGAGCGTCTGGGGAGGAAAACCGGGTGCGGTGGTCAGTGTATCTGTAAGCCCTATCGGAGGGTTCGGAGCCAACCACATCCTGCGTCAATCGATGGTATTCCTCGATGTACCCATGATGCAACAACCGGAGGGGTATATAGGAGGCGCCCATACACTCTTTGATGAAAAGGGAGTTCTTGTCAACGATGATACTCGCGCTTTCCTTAAAAGATATATGGACGCCTACGCCTCCTGGGTAAACAGCTTCTGAGTTCAAACCATCAGGGGATGGCAAAAGTAGAGTCGGTGAAATGCACCAGATAGGGTAGCGGTGGAACAGCAGTAGTGTCAACACTGATACTTGAGAACAAAATGTAGTTCTTGCCGGTTTGCATTGTACGGTTGATTACCTTTCCTTCGCTGATTCCGGTGGCATCACTCATTGTCGCTCCAGGGCTTTTTAACGTGGCTATCCTCAGATTACCCACCAGATAATCTGTCTTGGGAATAAACCAGGCGTAGTAGGTCTGTACCTCATCGGGTTCGATAGTTGAATCCGTGGGGAAAAAAGTCAGTGTTGTTGACTCAGATAATGTGACATAATTGCCGGTGGCCATATTAAAGGTTGCCAATCCTCCTCCGTTCTGGCGGTTTAGGATCCAATTCGTTGAAGGATTGGTTTGCAGTGCAACCGAATGGAGGTCAGTTACAGGTGTTGTGCCCACATTCTTCAGGTGTAGTGTCATCATCGATCCAAAATGCTGGAAAGGGATTGATATGTTCTCCATATCGGGTTCAATCACCTTCTTACCCCAGAGGGAGAAAACTATGGCCTGGTCGGCAAGGGTCGACTTGTAGTCATATTGGTCCGTCGGCAGGATGGCTATGGTAGGATCTCCGGCGTCCAAGACGCTCCCTACAGTTTTGAAGGGCCATCTGCCACTTCTGAATCCATAGAGTGTATATGGGCTTTCGGTATCGATTCCAACGGGAATCTCAACGGTAAAGAAGGCTGTCTTACCCTCAACACCTACACTGTCAACATTCGCAATATTGCTGTATTTAGTGCCGTCCTGTTCAAAGCTGTACTGAATTATATCGGTCGTGTCCCATCGGAATCCAATCGTTTTGACGATGGTAGTTCCATACTCCTCCAAAGAGCCACGTGTCCCTACAGGTTCATCGAATGAAGCGGTTACCTGCAGCACCTTGCCCTTAGGCAGGTCGGGAAGCTGATCGTTCCCATATTCAATTGTCTCGCTGCTGCAGCCGGCCAGAACAAGAGCTACGGCTGCCAAAAGAAATAATCTAAATTTCATATTCATTTTCAGTTTTTTAGTAGGGTTAAAATTGATCCCATATCACCATAGCTCTCCGTCCATATCACCACCATTACCGCCAGTACTGGCCAGAAAGGTCTGTTCGGTTTCAATATCAATCACGTCGATCTCGGGAGCAACATAAGTTTCCGGCAGATCCTGTACAAGCAGGAATCTCTCTCCAACGCCCGGCATAATTTGCAAATTGTTGTGCATAACGATACTCTTTAGTAGATTTATAAAATTGTTAAACGTAAAACTATCGTAACAAATGTGTGCTGCATGCTCATCTATTTGTTGTATAAATGTTAAAGATAAAGCGTGCTTCATTTAGTGCGGTAAAAGTAATATGCCAACATGGAGAGATGTTAGGACTGAACGGACATTTTTTTGTATTTTCTAATCAAAAAAGGTTGTTAAATTATAACTACAGAAGCATATTACATATATAAATATCTATATATGTGATGCTTATATATAAAAAAAATCTTTATGGTTTTTTCAAAAAAAAAGAATCCTGAAAGAGGGTATTACAAAAGGAGATAAAATCGACTATCCATGTGAATATCTGCACATTACAAACATAAAACAGATTGTCCCGATCTCAATCCGGGGATCAACGATCGGCACAATCTGTTCAAATCTGCATATATCAGTCAGTTCCGTTATTCCTGGTATAACTTTCACACCGGATTATCAATCCAGACATACTGTATGGATATTACCTCCGGCAAGGCTGCGTCACTCTATTATATCTTTAAAAAGATCTTTTTCTTATAAAGGATATATAAGAAGAGCCAGCCGATTACCACATAACCTGCAGCCATGATCAACGGAGCCCAAGTTTCAGGAAACAGGGAGGCAAGCCCCTTGAAGAAGAACCTGGTTGCACTATCCCATCCAATAATCTTGTTCGCAAGATAGATGGTAATGGGATTCATGCCAATCACTACAAAGAAAAATGCCCACTTCTGAAATTTCCATACGTCGATGATCAGGTAGAAAATTGCCAGCAGCAGCATGCTCAAACCACCCACCCAGCAGACGAAGGAGCTCGACCACAAGTTCTTGTTAATCGGGAAAGCCAGATTCCACACCTGACCTATAACCATAAGCAGCACTGCCGCCACGGCGAGATATAACACCTTCTTCATCGGTTTCAAACCAGTCATCAGAAACTCGCCGGTAAGCATCCCCAGTAGAGCAGTACCTACAGCTGCAATGGTAGGCAATATCCCTTCATTGTCGCCAATCTCGTAGCAACAGAACCTGCCGGGCAACAGGAGCCGGTCGACATAACTCGAGATATTTCCCCTCATGGAATAGTGATCGGGGTCACCCAGGTCGGGCGCTTTGAACAACACAAACAACAGCCAGTAGAAAATCAGGATTGCGCCGAACCACAGCAGACGGATCTTCGTACTCTTCGTGTTCATAAAGAGAAGCGCCGCAAACATCCAGGCCAGTCCAATTCTCCCAAGCACACTTGCATAACGCATATGTACCAGATCGAAACTCAATCCGTTGTTATAGATTATCCCTATCAGGACCAGCAACAATCCCCGCTTGAAGATATGACGGTATAGCGATCTGCTTCCGCCGTCGGCACTCAAACGTTTCTTAGCCGAGAATGGGAAAGAGACGCCTGCTATAAACAAAAACAGTGGAAAGATCATATCATATGCATGAAATCCGTGCCACGCCACGTGTGACATCTGATTGGCCCACCATTGCAATGCAGGGATACCTGTCAGTGATCCCAATAAAATGAATACCTCTTCCGCCCCCATGATCCAGAACATATCAAATCCGCGAAGGGCATCCAGCGATTTTAATCTTTCGGGTTGCTGCTTTTCAATTTTTTCCATGATGTTATTCTACATTTTTCTCTATTGTGTTTAAATTGTCGTACGTTATCCGGACAGAGTTGGTCACCATGTTTGCTGAAGAATCGTTCAGTATGCTTGTCGCCTCACCATTGCAGTTCGTGAAATAGACATAGTGCCCCATATCATAAAACCGGTAAACCTTGCAACCATCGTGTTCAAACAGGTAATCCACCTGATACGACCGGTTGTTTTCGGGAATTTCCGTAGTGACTGGAGAAGGGTAGAAGATGGCACAACCGGACATTACGGTCACAATCATGGTAAATATCAATATTCTGGTAAAGATTTTCATGATGCAAAGATAAAAACTTTGTATTATTACGTACATTTTTTTATTAATTATTGAGCCATCCGATAACACTTTGAATGAAATATGTATATTTGCGAATCATTTAACACAGTGTGGTAAATCTACTGTCGTGTGACTGCTAAATCACCTTAAACATATGGAAATAATTAATGATTTCCTGATCACGCTGCACAACTATATCGGGGGGCACTACTGGTTCGTTTTTCTTCTGCTGGGTACTGGCGCCTTTTTTACCATCTACCTCAGGTTTCCCCAAATCCGTTATTTCCGACATGCTATCCGAATTCTAAAGGGGCGATACGACAAAACGACCGACAAAGGGGATACATCTCATTTTCAGGCACTGGCAACCGCGCTATCGGGGACGGTCGGCACTGGAAATATTGCCGGAGTGGCACTGGCCATCCACCTGGGGGGACCCGCAGCTATCTTCTGGATGCTGCTTACCGCATTTCTGGGCATGTGTACAAAATTTGTAGAGGTGACACTGTCGCACAAGTATCGCGATTTCGACGAGAAGGGCATGGTTGCAGGTGGCCCGATGTACTTCATGAAGAAACGGCTCAACATTACCACTAAAAAGGGATATCAAATTAAAACCGGCTACTGGATTGGAGGTTTCTTTGCAGTTGCGACAATCCTCTCCTCGTTCGGATCGGGTAATCTGCCTCAGATAAACAGTATCTCCAACTCCATCTTCGCTACTTTCGGCATCAGCCATCTTCTTACCGGAGCCGTGATGGCCATTCTCCTTGCCATGATAATTATCGGCGGGATCAAACGGATAGCCAAGGTGACCGAACGGCTGGTGCCTTTTATGGCCACCCTCTATTTTGCAGGGGCAATAGGTGTTATCTTGTTTAATTATCAAAACATTCTTCCCTCCTTTATCTCAATATTCAGTGACATTTTTACCGGAACGGCAGCTACCGGCGGCTTTCTGGGAGCAGGTTTTGCTTTCGCTTTTAACCAGGGTGTCAACAGGGGGTTGTTCTCCAACGAATCGGGACAGGGGTCTGCTCCGATTGCTCACGCTGCAGCCAAGGCGCATGAACCAGTCTCCGAGGGGATGGTTGCAATTCTGGAACCCTTTATCGACACCATCATTATCTGCTTCCTGACCGGGATTGTGCTGTTATCGTCAGGGGTATGGAAGGAAAAAATGCCCAATCAGTTTCAAAAAACGGATATTGAGGTACTGGCTACATTATACAGTGAAAACAATCCGTCCGATGCATTGAACCTCGGAAATCACCTTAACCGGGGTGACAAACTGCCGCTTTTCAACGGAACGCTTTATGTTGAGAAGGGAGAGATCAGGGAGAATGTATCCATCATCCACGCCCGTTCACTGGCAGACGATGTGCGGGTATTGGAATCGGGGCAACCCTACACCGGCCAAATCGATGTTATCAACGGAAAAGTGACCAACACCTCCAACACCATAACGTTCCAGGGAACATCACTTATCCACAGCGCACCTCTTACTGCAACAGCCTTCAGCAAAAGCTTTCTTGGTGATTTCGGGAAATATATCGTCTCCATCGGACTGCTTCTCTTCGCCTTCTCCACCGCCATTGCCTGGTCCTATTACGGCGACAGGGCTGTGACCTATCTCTTCGGTGCCAGGTATGTGATGGCCTACCGGATAATCTTTGTCGCAGCATTCTTTTTCGCATCATTTACCGATACCACCATTATCTGGAACGTATCATTGCTTACCGTAGCATTTATGGCGGTTCCCAACCTCTTTGGACTCTTGGTGCTTCACAAAGAGGTAAAATCTACTATCAGGGATTACTGGAGCGGATTCAGGCAAGAATACCCAAACGAAAAAACGCCCGGTGAATAATCCTGGTTGAATCTATCCTTTACGGTTTCAGAACAATTTTTGTTAAATTATTTCAATAAACAATTTTTGTTCCTAAATTTGCTCCACAAAGCGACGTCTGATGGATTCATTCTCTTCGGTACACTATTTTAATAAATTGTTTAACGACTATTACGACCGTTTCGTCCGTTTCGCATCGGGATATGTAAGAGAGAGACAGGTCGCTGAAGATTTTGTATCTGAAGCCTTTACAGTTTATTGGGAGAACAGGAAGAATCTCTCTCCCGATTCAAATCCCCCGGCTTATATCCTGTCGGTTGTCAAGAACAGATGCCTCAATCACCTGCAACACATCCAGGTCCGTCAGCGCGCGGAGAAAGAGATTAACGAGCATACCGAGTGGTTATTATCCATAAAGATAAATTCATTGCAAGCCTGTGATCCCGATTTTATCTTCTCCGATGAGATCGAGAAAATCGTTGCCTCCACCCTCGAGAGTCTTCCTCAAAAAACCCGTCAGGTGTTCATGCTGAACCGATATCAGGGATTATCGTACAAGGACATTGCCAGCCAGATGGATCTGAGCATTAAAGCCATTGAGTTCCACATCTCGAAAGCCCTATCCCAACTCCGTTTTTCATTAAGGGACTTTATCTACCTGCTTCTTTTTTTACTTTATTTTCATTAAAAGTATACATTTTTATTAGGGTAAAGTGATCCTGAACTGTTTTCTATATACAGGATGAAAAAAACACGTGAATAAAGAACTTCTATACCGTTTTTTTGAGGGGAAGACTTCTGTTAGTGAGGAGAAACAGATAAAAGAGTGGCTGGATGCCTCTGAAGATAACCGTCATATATTTTTTCTGGAACGAAAAATGTATGATGCTATCCTGCTGACAACCCATGACAGTACACAGAAAAAGAATCGGAGTGCCCTCTTGTCGCCCTGGACTAGCGGTGCCGCTGCTGCTCTCCTGTTGATCATACTTGGAGGATTGTATCTGCTCGGCCAAAATAGAGCGGCAGAGTCGTACAACAGACTGATTGTACCGCCCGGTCAACGGATCAACCTTATCCTCTCCGACAATTCGAACGTCTGGCTCAATTCAAATACCGAATTCCGCTATCCGACAGTATTCTCAAAGAAGGAGAGGACAGTATACCTTAATGGTGAAGCCTATTTCGAAGTAAGCAAAAACGTAGAAAAGCCATTTATTGTCAGAACCGGTCAGGGAGATATCCGGGTAACCGGCACATCGTTCAACGTGGAGGCATACTCGCAGTTCAATACATTTGAGACCAGCCTCTTTGAGGGGGGAGTGGAGATTTACAGAAACGAGACAAGGATTGCCGCACTGCAACCGAATCAAAAGGCGATCCTCTCCAACAATAAACTGGTTGTATCGGCAATCGAGGATACCGACCACTTCCTATGGAAAGATGGATTGATTGCTTTCAACAACAAGCCGCTGCACGAGATTCTCCTATCGCTCGAGAAATATTTCGATACAAAAATTGAACTTGAACTGAAAAGTTTACCCCAACATACATACACTGGAAAATTCCGTCAATCTGACGGTATTGACCATGCATTACGGGTATTGCAACGGAGTATCCATTTCAGATACGACAGGGATGATGAGACGGGAATAATCTATATCAGGCGTTAAACTGGGCCGAAGAAGCACTCTCCGATCCTGCTAGTGCCAAAAAAAATAAACGTTCAAAACATATAATCTGGATTTGCCTATGAAGTGAAACCTACTTATAAAAACGAAAGAAGACAAAAAGAAATCGGCAAGCGCTGCAACGCTCACCGATTACGTGTTTTCGTCAACACAACCTGGAAATTTTCTATGTATTAACTAAAAACAATTACAAATGTATGAAGAAAAACTATTCATTGGGTAATCATTTAACCGGAAAAGTACCCATTAAACATTTTTTATTGATTATGCGAACAACCGTTATTTTATTGTTTACCTGTGTCTTTTGCTCAATGGCCGAATTGAGTTACACGCAAAATGCCCGGGTAACTATCAATAAACAGAATGCAACTCTCAAGGAAGTATTGAACGAAATTGAGAAACAGACTGATTACCTTTTCGTTTACAGCAACGAAATAAATACGAACGAGAAAGTATCGGTGAAGGCTAAGCAGCAGGCTGTATCCAAAGTACTCAACTCTCTTTTGAAAGATCAGGATGTCGACTATACCATGGAAGGCAGTCACATCATCCTCGCCAAAAAGAGTGAAGAGGTGTCGCCTGCAAAAGAGGTTGCCTCAATCGAACAACAGAAGAGGAGAATTACCGGTACTGTGGTTGACAATACAGGAATGCCCATTATCGGAGCCAACATTCTGGAAGTGGGTACCACCAACGGTACCATTACCGATATCGACGGTAACTTCGTTCTGAATGTAGCGGACAATGCAACAATCACCGTTACCTATATCGGTTACCTGAACCAGACGATCCAGACCGCAGGCAAGTCGAACTTCAGCATCATCCTATTGGAAGACACTCAGGCACTGGATGAAGTTGTGGTGATCGCATACGGTTCTGTCAAGAAGAAAGACCTGACAGGTGCAGTATCTTCGGTCGACCCGGGCGTTATCAGCAAACAGTCCAACTCGACAGTCTCCAGGGCATTGGAAGGTGCTGCTCCCGGTATTCAGGTTGCATCTATCGACGGACAGCCCGGTGTTGACATGGGTATCCGTATCAGGGGTGCAAGTTCCGCCAGCCAGAACAGTTCAACCGCGCTCGTCGTGATTGACGGAGTACCGGCTCAGACCAACAACGCACTCTCCTCCATCAATCCAAAGGATATCGAGAACATCACCGTATTGAAGGATGCTGCATCAACAGCACTTTACGGTTCTCGCGGTGCAAACGGTGTTGTGTTGGTAACCACCAAGAAGGGAAA
>ENA-UOYA01003605-UOYA01003605.1-activated-sludge-metagenome-genome-assembly--contig:-NODE-3605-length-13669-cov-65.834435_pt1 | contig 13669 bp, 13 predicted proteins | sample MGYA00238163_ERZ764804 | MGnify/ENA primary metagenome ERZ764804 (study PRJEB28919, sample SAMN05720223) | activated sludge metagenome | isolation source: Anaerobic digester | place: Hong Kong...
TCATTCCTTGTCCTTTCCTACTGACTTGACTGCCTCAAGAAACCTGTCACCAACTGCGCTCAGGAAGCGAGCGCCCAGCCAACCGGCAATGTAGATGAAGGAGGCCATCAGCCAGATGTTAAACTGCGCCCACATCGCCAGGTTGAAGGCGAGGAAGCCGCAGCCTGCGGCCACGAAGCCGTCCTTGAAGGCCTGGATGGCCAACTCCTCACGAGTCAACTTGCGGGTGGTGGTGCGGGTAAGACCGCCCCAGATGGCAATCAGTCCAGCAATGAGGATTGACAGCCACGGCAACTGGTGCAGGTAGATTGGGTTGGTCTCAGCGGCTGCAGCAACTACTGATACCAGCAGCAGGCCAAGGGCAAGTTGCTTCATTTCTGGCTCCCGGTGTGCCATGACATGCGCAGGCGTGCAGCAAATGCCGCAATCCCAACCAGCCCAGCGTTTGCGACGTAGGCAATGACCAGCAGGATGCTGTCCATGCCCGTAGTTGATGCAACGAAGGCAAGCACGAGGTAGAGCGCACCAAGAAGCATGTAGATGAAGGGGACCACTCCCTCAAACCGCCAGTGACGCCGACCATGCTTGGTCTTGTCATACAGGATGAGGTCGGTCCAGAGGAAGAGCAGCACGAAGGCAAGCACAGTCAGCAGCATCTCGTCAAGGCTTGAGGCTGGGTGGCGAATGTGCTGGTAGATGCGGGAGCCATGGTCAAAGGCGGCGAAGCCAGCCACGAAGATGAGGTTGGTGATGACGTAGCCCTTGGCTACGACCCAGAGCCACCTGACTTCACGGGCCAACTCATGCACGAATTCAGTGATGTCGCTCATAGCCGTCCCTTCTTCCAGCGCTTCAGCAGCGCACGTCGATTGGCACGACCATACCCAGTGCGACCACCTGGCGTGTCATTCAGGCAGAGCGGGTCAAACAGGCGGACAGGCGGCACCAACTCAGCCTCAGCGGCAAATGCCTCGTCCTCAGTCTCAAACTCCTCGAGAATCGTGGTGACCCACGTCTCCTTCTCGTAGCCCTCAACCTCCCAGGCGCAGTGCAGGCGGATGCCCGAGCCCATGTAGCCCTTGGCGATGCGCTCAGTCTGGGCCTTGCCAGCGTAGTAGAGGCCGGTCTCAGGGTGGACCGTGATGTAGGTGCAATACATCAGTTGGTCTCCTTCACCAGCGATTCGATGGACACCCCATCAACGACCAGACCAGGGATGTCAAAGCGGGTTGAGAAGGTGTAGGGCTCAGTGGTGTGCTGGACCAGCATTGCGACGCTGTCATCAACCCGCTCCCAGGTCTCCCACGAGGCCTGGACGGTGAGTTGCGTGAGGCCGTCCACAATCCGAATGGTGCTTGCAGTCAGGGTAGCGGCGCCATTCAGGGCACCGTTGTAGGCGGCAATCTTGCGAAGGGCCGCAGAGAGCGTAGACTGACTTGCCACGTCACCCACAAACGCCAGGATGACAGCCAGCGATGAGGCCACCATGTCGGAGTGGGACGTGCTGGAGCCCTCAATCGGGACCAGGCGGGTCAGTTGCTGTGCTGCAAGGGTGGCGTAGGCCTCAAGGTTGGACGAGAAGAGCACGCCCTTGCCAATCACCCCTGAGAATTCGGAGAAGCCAGCCAGCAGGCCCTGCAGAGATGCAAGGTCCCTCTTGAGCACTGCCGAGTTGATGTCGGCTGCGGTGATGACGCTGCCATCAATGCCACGCAGGCGGACAATTCCGCCAGATAGACTTGATGCGCCGCTCTCGCTGCCAATGAGGCCGCGGGTGCGAGCCAGAGTGGAGGTGATGGTGGACGTGCCTGTGGTGGTGCCAAGCAGGTCAATGAGGCGGGTCAGCCCTGGGACGGTGAGGGTTGAGACCGCAGAAAGCGAGCCGGTGACACGCCTTGCTCTCAGCAAGGGTGATGTAGAAATGGTCCCTGAGGTGGTCGTGTCACCGGACATTGGGCGGCTGCGAAGCAGTCGAGGATTCGAAAGAGCAGCAGTCGTGCTCTCAGAGCCGGCAAGTTGCCTTGAAGCGGCAAGCAGGGCAGATGAGGAGGATGCTGCTGCAAGCGCACCAGCAAGGGCGGTGAAGCGCTGGCGCAGCAGGTCTGCAGCAAGGACAGCGCTGGTGCTCTCACTGCCAGCCATCCTGCGGGTGCGCACGAAGTTGGCAGTTGAGGTGACGGTGCCTGTCACAGGTGCATACGGCGTCATCTGGACCACTACATTGGAGGTAGAGGACGAGGCAGCAGAGAGCGAGGCAGCAAGTTGCTTGATGCGCTGCAGGTTGCCTGCGAAGGTGGAAGACGAGGACAGGAGGGCAGCAACTGGGCGCTGGCGACCAAAGTTACCTGCAAGCGCTGCAGAGGTGCTCTCGCTACCAGCAAGGGCGCTGGCACGGACAAAGTTGCCAGAGAAGGTCGAGGTGGCAGCAAGGGCTGCGGCAAGGCTCTTCAGTTTGCCAAGGTTGCCTGTCCAGACTGCAGCGGTGCTCTCACTACCAGCCAAAGGACGTGCACGTGCCAGCGCTGTTGCCAGCACGGAGGATGCAGTCAGGTCAGAGGCGAGGTCCTTCGTGGACCCGCCAGCAGGCTGGTTGTAGAGAAGCAGCAGGCTCATGCACCGACTCCAAGTAGAGCGAGGTCACCACCGAGGGCAGATGAGGTGTAGGGCACGTCATACGTCACGTCCAACTGCAGGCCACCAAGCGTGAAGGTCTGTGAGTTGGTGCCGTTGCGAGAGGTATTCTCGAAGTAGACGGCGATGTAGTAGGAGGTGTTGGGTGAGCCAGTTGAGGTATTCAAAGCGGCTGCCCAGTCAGCCGCACCCATCGTGTAGATTGAGCCACCAACTGCCGTGTCAGCATAGACGACGATGTCACCACCTTGGGCGGTAGTGTAGGTGCCAGTCCAGGTTGAGGTGCCTGCTACCTGCGTGTAGGAGAAGGACCCAGTTGAGCCGCTGCGCTTCAGGAAGGTCACGTTGACCCTCCAGGAGTAGGAGCCGGTGACTGCAGATACCCCACAGGCCTTCAGCGTCAGCGCAGTTGACTTCACTGAGCCGGTTGTAGCCAGGTTGTTGAAGTCGTAGAGCGTGAAGATTGCTGCGTAGGTGCCTGGGTCGTTGGATGGGTTACCTGCAACAACTGCTGTTGCTGCATTGGCATTGTAGGACGAGCCAGTGCCACCCGAGTCCACGAGGTTGGACTTGGGTAGCAGCGAGACAGTGCCTGTAGACGAGTCAAACGGGTCTGTCGAGAAGTAGGTGGTGGTCGTCACCAGGGACATGACTCACTCCTTACTGCTCGAGGGTGAAGACGGCGTTGATGTTGAGGACTGAGACCGAGCCAGATGCCTGCACCGACCAGGCTGAGTTTGCAGTGGCCTGAGGGACAGGGACTGGGAATGGAAGCACAACGCCACCACCAGCCGGCACGGTGAAGACCATCGTTGTAGAGCCACCAGACACCGAGCGCAACTCCACGTTGACTGTGGTGGCAGATGAGTTGAAGATGGACAGGTGCGTCAGGTCAGCAAAGATGCCAGCGCCCTGGGCAGCAAGCAGGGTGGTTTCAGTCGTGTTGGAGACCTGCACCCAGGCACGAGCGACCCGCTCACGGTGCTGGTAGGGACGGACAACAAGGCGACCCACCTTGTCATGACGGGTGTTGATGCGCTGGCCGTTGGTGACAACTGCTTCAGCACCTGTTGCGGCGATGCCGCCAATCTTGACAGGGTTGCCTGAGTCAGAGGAGCCAGAGGCAATGTTGCCTGTGACGTTTGCCGCGGTAACTGTGCCAGTGACTGGGGTCTGTGCGCCAACAAATGAGTGCGGGGCCTGGTTAAGCGTTACCCGATAGGCAATAGAGCAGGTGTTGGATGCGTTGTTGCTGTAGAGCATCAGGTAACGGCAACCAAACCCGTGAATCAGATAGGTGACATCCGCACTGATTTGTACCGTGGTTTGGCTGAATTGACCAGTCAGGGCTGTGTTGGCATTGACTACTGGAAGGGTAAACCAAACACTACCATCATTCGAGCCTGCAATCGTGATGTTGTTTAGGGCACCAGAGGTGTATTTGAAGGCAATGACTCCGGAGTGGAAAAGTGAGCCCGTGTCAATCGTAAAGATTGGGTTGCCCGTGCCAGCGCCGCTTGTGTTATTGATGGTGCCAGATGCAGTGAAAATCTGTCTAGGCACATTCATCTTCTCTGCAGACAGACTTGCGGAGAAAGTTGCGCTGTTTGAGCCAGACGTGTTATTCAGACGAAGGCTCTTCACATTGCGCAGGTCAATCCAGCGCACTTGGTTGGAGGTCGAGGCAGCAAGGGGGTAGTGACCGTCTGCGTTTGGCGAGGTTGCCTGGGTGCAAGTAAACCAAGTCGTGCCGTTGTATGAAACTTCGAAGAAGGGGACAGTGCCTGCACCCGTATCTACAAGGACACGTGCGAGGTTGTAGCCCGAAACATCAACTGCGGTTGAGTTGCTGGTTGCAGCAGCGCTTGTCGCCCCAACAACCCGCACTACTCCACCTGTTGCAAGACGACCATCTGAGTCGATGATGCTCTTGTTGGTTGAGTCAAGCGTGCCATCAACCAGTTTCACAAACTGGTATTGCGCACCACCTACGTCATCACTTGCGACGACTGCGCCGGTGCCAGGGAGGGTTACGTTGTCAGCCATTTGAAGGTCCTTAGTTGAGCGAGAAGGTTAGCCTGCTGCTTCCAAGCGTGAAGGAGTCGCCTGAGTAGTGCGTCCTTGCGACAGGAAAGTTGTAGAAGGCTCGGACTGTGCTGGTGCCGCTTGTGCCTTCGAAGATGACCAGCGCCGCTAGGGTGCCCTGTGCAGCCGCTGCAGTCGAGATGATGGTGCCACCACCCGTTGCAAGTGAAGCAGAGGAGCCGCTTGCTGAGGTCCAGTTTGTTGAGCCGTTGAAGGAAACCGAGCCAGTTGAGGCAGTGTAGCCCGTGCCATCGTCTGCAAGCGCAGTCTTTGAAACACGGGCATTCAGGTTGCCGAAGCCGACGCCTGCCCCAGTTGTGTCCCACTGGACGCCCTTGAAGACGTTGTCCAGTAGTTTGTTGCGGACATCAACTGGGAAGCCCATTACGACAGGGTAATCGTCAGGGCAGCAGCGGCGAAGGAGGCCGTGTCACCGTTGAGGATTGCCTTGGCAGTCGTCAGGGCACCAAAGCCGAGGAAGTTGCCAGCGGTCGAGGCATCGTAGAAGACGAAGTGCGTCATGTTGGAGCCCGAAGCCCAGTCAGCGGTTGCCGTTGGGAAGGTGATGGCAGATGCATTGGAGGTCGTGCTGGAGGCAGCGCTATTCCAGGTGGCAGCCGAGGTTGCAACACGGGCGTAGGAGCCAGTCGAGGGCTCAGTCACACCAGTGCCAGCAACTGCCGGGGTGGTGGATGACAGACCAACATACACCGTCGGAGGGGTGTAGGAGGCCTTGCCTGTTGACACGTCGATGAGTTTGTTGTTGAGGTAAACGCTAAATGGCATTTTCATGCTCCTTGATTAGCGGGTCACTTCTCTTACGAGGGTGAGAGTGCCCCTGATTGGCGAGTAGACGATGCCATTGGTGGTGCGGTGCAACTCGACATCATACGGCAGGTCCACCGTATCTGTGTCAAGTCCATCCCACTCAAATCCAGTGGTGTCTGCTGGAATGATGGTCCACTCGGCTTCCCCATTCAGGGCATCCGAGATGACCACCTTGTTTGCTCCTGGTCCAGAGGATTCAGACGTGGCGTAGATGACGTAGTCGTCGCTGCCATACTGCTTCCGGACTGTGACCTGCACGTTGTAGTTGGTCAGGTCGAAGAAGGTGGTTGGAGTGCGCTTGAAGACAAGAGTGACCACCAGAGTGGTCCCCTGCTTGTATTCGAAGTTGCTGTCCTGCGGGACGTTAGAGATTTCAGCCATGTTTGCTCCAGGTAAGGTATTTATGGCGCCAGGTTGGTCAGTTGGTCTGAATGTAGGACAGCACCGAGCCAGCAACCAGGGTGCCGGTGCCTGAGCCAGAGGTTGAGCGAATGCGCTGGCGCAGTTTGATGCTGCCACCAGTGCCACCCAGGACCACCAGCCAGCGACCATGCAGCGGGTAGTTGGTTGATGTGGCACGAAGGCCAATGGCCTGGATTGCAGCCATTGCGTCATCGCTGTTTTGGTCGTTGAGGACAGCGTCTGTCTGGGTCGAGCCACCATACAGGTTGAAGCCGACCACAGTTGCGCCTGCTGGCACATCAAGCACGAAGACCGGGTTGGCGTTGGCATTGGTTGCAGAGACGATGCCAGTCAACTCGACAATGTAGGTCTTGTTGGCCGTGCCGGTGAAGGACATGCCAGACACGTCAGCATTGGTGGTCGAGGTGGAGTCGGAGTTGGAGGCAAGGGTAAGGAATGACGGGCCAGGCGGGACAGTGGTCCAAGTGGGAGATGCGCTTGAGCCGGCCGAGGTGAGGACCTGACCAGACGTGCCCGTGTCAGCACCCGAGCCAACCTGCCAGGCTGAGCCTGAGGTGAAGGACAGGATGTTGGTGCCACCACTAAGCAGGAATCCCATCGCATCTGCCGACAGGGAGATGCTGCCTGTGCCTGCTTGAATCTGCACGTTACCACGGGTGCCAGATGTCTTGGAGCCCGACTTGATGGTAACGGTGCCAGAGACACCTGAAGTCACGTCACCAGTGGCAATCGTGAGGTGGCCCGAGTTGCCAGAGGTAGTCGTGCCAGTGGAAAGCGTCAGTGCGCCGGAGTTGCCAGTTGACGAGTTGTTGCCGCTCTTCAGGAAGACAGCACCCGAGGCAGAAGATGTGGCCGAGTTGGGGGTGTAGATGCCTGAGCCGTCGATGTTGAGGACGAAGGTGGAGACGGTGAAGGTGAGAATTTTGGACGTCTTGTCCCACACGAAGCCGCTGTCACCACCCAGCACGCCCGAGTCGTTGTATTGGACATGCGTGTTGGAGCCACCTGGCGCTGAGCCGCCACCTCCGCTTGGGGTTGCCCAGGTGCCATCGCCACGCCAGAAGGTGGTGTTGGAGGCGCCAGTGCCCGAGTTGAGGTTGGTCACTGGGAGGTTGCCAGTGACCTCCGAGGACAGGTTGACATTGCCAGTTGACCAGGTGGAGGTGCCAGTGCGGCGGGCCACACCAGTCGTGGTGAGAGCCTCGAGTGCTGCAAGGTCATCTGCAAGCGTCAAGGTGATTGAGCCCGAGCCAGTGATAGGACCACCGCTCGCGGTGATGCCCGCTGAAGGGGGTGTGATGTTGACAGAGGTGACCGTGCCTGAGCCAGAGCCTGCAGATGAGAATGAGAGTGGACCAGCCACTACCCATGAAGAGGCCTGTTTGTCAGCACGCACCACACGTGCTGCGATGTAGATGCCTGTTGCGTCGGTGACTGCACCAGACGTTGCAGTCGTCACGAGGTAGTCAAGGAGCGCCTTCTGTGCTGCGTAGCACCATGGCGTGCCTGTGAAGGAGAAACCATCCTCACCTGACATATTCTCAAGGAGGTTACCAGGAGCACGGATGAGTGGGTTGACAGTTGCTGTGCCTACCGTGGTGCCGAAGTTGACCTGGATGTAGGAGTCAGATGGAAACGTGGTTTCCCTGTAGTAGACGGTGTCAAAGATGAGCCGCACGCCATTGAGTGGTGCATATGCTGCGTCCAGCACGATGCCGCTCAGGCCGCCAGGAGCGGCAATCTTGGTGAGATTGAAGGTTGGCATTACTGGGCCTCGATGAGAAGTGTGTAGGGAATGTAGGTGAAGTCATTCACCTCGAAGGCGTAGGTAGTCGGACCAATTGCTCCGAAGAATGGTAGCCACTCACCAAGCGTCGTGGTAAACTCCATGTTGACGTAGGGAGTGCCAGCAGTTGCAGTGTTGTCAAAGCGAGTGAAGTTTTCTGCCAGGAATTTTGCAGGCGATGGCACATTTGGCTCCTCATACACCTTCACCGTGATGTAGGCACCGATGGTGAGGGAGTCGAAGACAATCTTGGCTGAGCCATCTGCGGTCCAGACTTTCGTCGTGACCTTCCACACTTGACGGCCATCCTGGATGCCCATGTCAGTCGGGACATCAGCGAATGATGACAGCGCGCTGCCATTCACGGTGATGTATTGGCCCCAGGCACCAATCCAAGCCTCATACTTAGGGGCAGTCACAAAGGCAGAGCCGCTCCAGGTGATGTAGTGGGTGTCCTGCGTCTCAGTTGTCAGCACCAGGTTGGTGTAGCCAGACGGGGTGTTGACAGCGAGTTGAGTTGCATCTGACGTGTCCAGGATGAGCCAGATGGGGCGGTCGTTGGTTGCCCCATAGGTCGTGGAGGTTGCGTCTTCGAAGATTGCGTAGCGAGCCATGAGTTGTCCTTACTTCTTGGCACCAAGGAGGGTGATACCGCCAACCTGCCAGGAGAATGAGCAGGTGGAGACGCCCGAGGTCCTGGCGCAGGAGGCCTTCAGAATGTATGTATGCGTCCCGGCTGCTACCTCGTCAAACAGGACGAAGACTGTGGGGCGGTTGTCAGCGGTTGAGTTGACGTAGCCCGACTTGCCTGCGTAGCGCTCGGTGGTCACACCGGTGCCATCTGAGTAGTAGAAGGAGCGCAGGAGGGTGGACCCACGGTAGAGGTCAACTTGCGCTGTGCCTGACGTGTCATTGCCGCTTGCATAGCGGGCTGGGATTGCCACGTTGACTGCCACACCACCACCGCCACCCACGTAGTCGAGGGTGATGGAGACACGACCCATCTCCACGTTGCTCTGGCCATAGACGATTGAGCCAGCAGGGATGTTGGCACCGATGGGCACGGTGACTGCCTGGTCGCCAATCTTCAGCGTCGTCACAGCCAGGTTTGCAATCTTGCCATTGTCCACAGCGAGGTTGCCAATCTTAGCATTCGACACAGCGAGGTTGTCGATTTTGGCAGTGGTCACAGCGAGGTTGTCAATCTGGGCCGTGCCAACCGCAAGGTTAGCGATTTTGGCCGTCGTCACCGCCAGGTTGTCGATTTTGGCCGTCGTCACAGCAAGTGCTTGGATGTTGGCCGTGTCGACAGCAAGTGAGCCAATCTTGGCGTTGGTGATGGCTGCGTCCTGGATGTTGGCCGTGCCAACTGCGAGGTTGGCAATCTTGGCGTTGGTGATGGACGCATCGATGATTTGAGCCGTGCCCACTGCCAGGTTAGCGATGTTACCCTGCGTGATAGTGGCTGTGCCAATCTTCGCTCCAGTGATGATTGCGTTGGCAATCTGAGCGGTGTCAGTGATGACTGCCGTGCCAACTACCAGTTGTGAGGCGCCGATGGTCTGGGCGTAGATGTTACCGCCATCAACGAAGAAGTCACCGTCTCCCTGGCTCAGCAGCAGGCTGCCCTTGTAGGTGGCCAGGATGACGTGGTCGGTGCCAACCGCCGTGGCGAGTGAGGTGGTCGACAGGATGGTGCTGCCACCCTCCACGTAGTAGAGGTAGAGCGTGCCAGATGACCAGAGAGCGTTGCCACTCGAGATGGCCCAAGATGAGCCAGATGACGTGCCAGACGTCTTGATGGCGGTGCCTGCGGTCCAGGAGACCCGGTTGGTAGATGGGTCGTTGGCCTTGAAGGTGATGCCCGAGAAGGTGTATTCGTTAGGGTCAGCGGGTGTGAAGGTGACAGGGGTGGTCGACTGCTGAGCCGAGATGCTCAGGTTGGCAGTGGTCCGGTCGAAGGAGTCGTAGAAGGCTGCCTTGACGTAGTAGGTCGTGCCTGCAGTTGCTGCCTGTGAGTAGATGCGGTCAGCACCATACGACACCAGGTTGGTGGCGTCATTCGGAGTGAAGCCGTTGGTGGTGGAGACCCAGACCTTGCAGCCCTCGATGTCGGCTTCAGTGGAGCCAGCCTCATTCACACGGACAAACAGCATGCCGTAGCCAGCATCGACCACAACAGCAGGAGCCGCTGGAGTTGGGTTGCTTGCCGTCAGGGAGGTGACAGCGGAGTAGCGACCGAAGGTGTCCTTCACATACACGTCAAAGATGACGGAGCGACGTGGACCGCCATCCGCCATATTCTTGGCATACGTATACTCATACTGCTTGGCCTCATTGACTGGCACAAACTCGGTGCGCAGGAGAGCAGAGGTGTCGGCCCTCTTGACACGCACCTCATAGCCTGCAACAACAGATGCCCCATTGACCTGCGTGTCTGCCCAGGTGATGACTGCATCTCGACCAGTAAAAGTGCCGCCACTCGTCCCCCGGATGAAGAGAGAGGTAACAGGCGACAGAGCGGCGGCTCCAACTGGTGCCTCCAGGTTGACTACTGCAGAGCCAGATGCTGGAGAGGAGCGGGTGCCCCGTGCGTTGATGGCGGTGATTGTGACCGTGTAGGTGCCTGAGACGTCAGCAGGCAGGCGGAAGTAGGGCTGGTTGAGGACACCAGCGGAGGTGGCCTGACCGTTGTCCAGCGTCCAGAAGACCTGGTAGCCGGTGATGAATTGGTTGGCAGGTGGCGACCAGCGGACCTTTAGCCAGCGCTTTGCCACGCCCTCAGGGGTCGTGTAGGACTCCTCCTCAAACGTGATGCCTGTTACCGGCGAAACCACGGTGAAGGAGACTGGCGACTGGTAAACCTGAGGAGGCGTGGTAAAGGTGCCGTCAACCCGACCATACTTGTTGGGGTCATACTGGACTGCCGAGATGGACCAGACAAAGGGTGCCGATTCACGGACAGTTGTTACCTTGAATTTGCGTGGGGCAACAGCGCCAGTGATGATGACGTCAGCCCCTGCTACTGCAGTGAAGTCAGCACCTGAGAAGTTGATGGTGCTCAGCGAGCCAGTCGAGGTGATGGTACGGGTGATGATGGTCGTGCCATCAGACGCAACGATGTCAAACGTGTTTCCTGAGGAAACCGTGATTGCCTTGTCCAGCGTGATGGACGAGGAGGTCTTGGAGACAAGTTTGGCTTCCTGGATGACCTCAGCGTAGGTGTCGTCCATGATGTCGACGACCTCACCAGGCTGGAAGGTGGCCTCCGACATGCCAACACGGAAGGTAACCACGTCCGTGTTGGAGATGGAGGTCTCCACAAACCACTTGGCGTAGCGGTAGGCCTGACCGTAGGTGGTGGCACCAAGCGCAGCAACCTCGGTCTTGTTGTAGCCGTAGCGGGTGATGGCGGCGCTGTCCTCGTAGTAGGCAGGGACCGACAGCCAGCCCTGGTTGGGGTCGTTGTAGTAGGCGATGGCTGCGGTGTAGCGGGAGCGTCCCTGAGATGAGGAGTATTCAAACTCGCCGTCCACCACATTCGAGTTGGTGATGAGACGGGTCCTTGAAGTTGGGCGGTCCTGCACCAGCATGACCCGGTTGCCTGACGTGTAGACAACTGCGCCAAAGGAGGCAGCCACATTCTGCACGAAGTCCCAGGCCTGCTCCTCCATCATGAATTGGTAATTCATGGTGTAGCGGGGCTCCTGGCCGCCAAGGCCATCAGGGACGAGTTGGTCGTTGTATTGGGCAGCCGAGTAGAAGGAATACTGGTCGATGTCGGCGGGGTCAAGGCCCATGCCCCACTTGTCGTTTGTCAGGACCTCGTAGAGAAACCAGGCCGGGTTATCATGGACCTGCTTCGTGACTTGGAAGGTGCCGTCCCAAACGCCGGTGTAGGTGCGAGTGGAGACGGTGTAGTTGCTTGGGACTGGCAGTTTGATGCCGTTGTAGTCGAAGGCAACACGGGGGAAGTCGGCTCCAGTCGTGTCAGCGCTTGCCACCAGGGCAAGGTAGGCCACGCCAGGGTAGGCCAACTTTACATCGACGATGTTGGTGGCAGTCTGGAAGTAGATGTCATTGGCGGTAGTGAGCGAGGTGTTGTCTGCGGTGACACGCACCACCCTGACCTGCCAACGACCGGCTCCAGGAGCATCCACGAGCCAATCGAGGTCGGCTGCACCAGGAGTCTTGTCGGACTGGGTGACGTTGTAGACGAGGGACCAGGCACCTGAGGTGCCAAGGCGGCGCTCAATGCGGAAGTTGACTGTGCTGCCAACCGTGTCGCCGTTTGACTTCTGCTCATACAGGGCAGGGAAGCGGATGGTCACCCGGACTGCATCGATGCCTGAGACAAGCGTGTCGTGCACCACAGGCGCAGCAGTGGTGACCTTGGTGCCGATTGCAAATGACGTGGAGGCAGATGGGAAGCCCGGGACGTAGGTCTGAGTGGCTGTGCCGTAGCGCTCACTGACCTTGACATTCTGGAAGTTGTAGGAGCCATCAGCATTCTGGACAGGCGTGGAGTCAAACAGCACGCTCTTCAGCGGGTTTGTCTGGTCGTAGAGACCACCAGTCTCACCAACAGAGGGCACGAAGATGACCTTGGCGGTCGTCTTGGTGCGAAGGGTGTTGGGTGCGTTGACTGGCTGACGTGGCTCGTCGCCACCCTTACCACGAATTACCTTGCTCATGGAGTTACTTCCTCAGAAGAGAAGTCAGTAGAGATGAGGACCGATGAGGCACGGCTCACACGACCACAGATGACTGGAATCGGCACGCCCTGCTCGGTGATGTTGACTGGGCCATTGTAGATGTCAGATGCCTTCTGGTCTGACTTGTCGGTGCCTGGCTGACCCAACTTCTTCTGAAGCAGCAACTCGGCCACACCGCCAAAGGCCATGGCAGCACCAACCTGGACCAGCCAGGGCTGGTTGTAGAGGACACCAACCACGATGAGGACCACACCCACGATGATGCGGACTGCAGCCGACTTGCCCTCAACCGCTGGAATGATGTGGATGACCCGCTCGTTGATTGGCTTGCCAAGGTCCTCCTCGCTCAGACCAATGTTTCCCTTCTTCTTGCCAACGAGGACGTGCCACTTGCCCTTGCGGATGTCCTCAGCAAACTCCGGTCCAAACTGAAACTTGAGGCCCTGCATGACCTGCCACATGTTGGCGCCAGCCACCTTGGTGCCCTCGCCCCACTTCTTCTTGAGGGAGCCGGCAAACTTGACTTGGTGAAGGGTGCTCACTTTGAATACCTCGCAGCGAATTGGATGAAGTTGATGGCGTCGTAGATGGACTCGTAGGATGAGGTGCGAGCAAACCAGTGGGAGAGGACCTGCTCGTTGCCCATGTAGATGCCGAGGTGGTTGACTACCTGGCTGTGCACCTTGTAGAAGAGGACGTCGCCTGGTTGAAGGTCACGCATGCTCACCTGCTGAAAGCCCCAGTCCTGGTAGAGGTTGGACATGTAGTCCTCGCCCTTTCGAAACCAGTCGTAGTCACGTGGCTGTGATGGAAGAATGATGCCCTGCTGCGCAAAGTAGTCCCTGCACAACTCAAGGCAGTCATACATCGAGTGAATGAAGGGCCGGTGCAGCAGCCCTGGTCTATTTACGCTGCCTGGCTGACCAAAGAAGACTGGGTCATCGACGGATTCACCGTCAGTAACCAGGATGGCCCATTCAATTCCGGTGTCGACCTGTGACGCCATGTCGGTCTTCGATGGGGTGCGTGGGTCAAGCGGTGCAGGGTGGTGCTGGGTGACGTGAGAGTGGACCAGCAGCACCGGGTCGTCCAGCATGAAGGACGGGTCTACCTCAAACTCGGCTTCACCCACCGCCTTGTTTACCAGCGGGTGGAATGTCCCATCCAGTTTGAAGTAGCCCACGCCTTCCTTTGGCCAGCA
>ENA-UOYA01003608-UOYA01003608.1-activated-sludge-metagenome-genome-assembly--contig:-NODE-3608-length-13663-cov-6.776088_pt1 | contig 13663 bp, 14 predicted proteins | sample MGYA00238163_ERZ764804 | MGnify/ENA primary metagenome ERZ764804 (study PRJEB28919, sample SAMN05720223) | activated sludge metagenome | isolation source: Anaerobic digester | place: Hong Kong...
GGTTTAGATTATGTGACACAATTTTCAGGCACCTTATTACAAGTAAGAGCAGAAGAAGCAACTAAGATTATAAATTATTATTTTTGGTATGGCGATTTGCCACCGGGAAATAAATGCTTACATTAAAAGAAATATTATGCTAATAAAAGGTTCATCAGAGACGGGGTATCCATTTGAAGAGTTACGTGAATATTATTTATATCATTTAGTTTATGACAAAAATGCAATTGATAAGATTACACGAGACTTTATTCCAGATGATTATGAAGAGTTTACAAAAGGTGCTATGAGTAAGTCTATTCAAGGGAAAGATTATGGGAAAGATATTGATGAAATATCTGTATTGTTAATATGTAGGCAGGGAGCAAGTGAATTTAAGGTGCGTAAACGCCTTTGTATAACAAATAGTAGAATCAATACTCTTGGCATAGATTGCATTTTAAATGTTGCTAAAGCAAATTTGCTCAAAGAAGATGATCTTAAAATATATCTCTTGCAAGAGCTAAAAAAGACATTTACATCTATACAGACGTACAAGAAAAAATTAAAGAATTTTAATTTTGATGCTTTTGAAACAGATATTCAATCGTTCTTAGATAATGAAATTGAGAGGATTGAAAAGAATAAAAAATAGCAGATACAGTTTGAAAATTAGTTCCAAAATATTGCCTTTTAAGATTTATACAGTATTTGCATTGCTGTTTATTTATAAAAGTAATACAGCTCAAGATTTAGCCGTAAAATTTTATGCAGATTCTCCAAATTCATTTTATATCTATAGCTCCACTTTTGATACAATTAGCAATTGTTATTACATGTCTGTTTCAGGTAAAACCTCAAACGACTTTAAAACAGGATTAATAAAACTAGATAAATGTGGAAATATTATTTGGTTTAAAAAGTATAAAAATTTGAAAGGTGTAGGTTCTTATTCCTGTTTAGTTATTAAACCCAACATTATTGCAGTAACTACTGTTTATGAAAGTCTCCAGCCCAATGATAAAGGATCAATACTTTTCATTGATTCAAGTGGTAACATCATTACACAATTAACTACAAAAAGTGCCCACAAACAATTACCCAACCCACTAAAGGGGGCTACGATTAATTACATATATTCTGATAATTCAATATATGGGGTGGATAATTCGGGTAATGTAATTTGGTCTAAATTATTGCAAGGCTTAAATTTAAATGCCTTAAATGCTTTTATATATAGTACCTCAATCAAGAGTAACGGAAATTTATTAATATTGCTGGTTAATGATTCATTACATTATGTTTTAGAAATAGATAATAGTGGTAGTTTAATAAAGCAATGTAAAGCCAAAACTGCATATAGTCCATATTATTGCTTTTCAGCATATAGTGATGGTATTTATTTGCAATATAATGGAAATGGTCTTATTGAAAATTATGGAAAAAGTGTATTGAAATTGGATGATAACTTAAACCTTGTATGGGCGAAAGAATTTTATGCTACAAATGGTGTTGATACAATCCCCCCCATATATACCAATAGCTTTAATATACCATTTAGTTTAGATTTTAATGATGGGGTATTTTATGCTGAATTTATGAGCAAAATAAATGGACGCTTTGAATATAGTATTGTGGGAATGGATAATAATGACGGGCATGTTTTATCTCATAATTACTTTGAAAGAGGGATTGTCTATTATGTATATAATAATCTTATGAGAGGCTTTATATTGGAAGATTCAGTAACAAGACTATATAATCCATCCTTATTAACTGGAAAAGAAAGGATTTTTAATAATTGTTATATGAGATCGGCTAATAATGTTTCCGTAAAAAACGCACAGGCAAATGTTATACTAGAAAATAACTTTGTATTATTGAATGATACATCTGGACTTGAGAAATATTCTTCTTACACTATCGAAGATGGCACAGCAGGGGTGTCTTTTTTATGTTCTCATTTAAATTTAGGGAATGATTCAACTGTATGTAGTTTCAAGAACTATTTCTTATATATAACAGATTCAGCACAATTTAAAAGAGTACTCTGGAATACTGGAGATACATTGTTTCATTTGCAGATAACCAAACCCGGGAAATACATTGCAACTGTATTCAATGATTGTGGATTAAAAGTTTCTGATACTGTGAATATATATCAAACATTTCTAACCAAACATGATACAATATTCAGGTTCTGCAAAGGTGACACTTTGACTTATAATAATAGTAAATATTATACACAGGGTTCTTTTTTTGATACAATCCATTCAATATCTAATTGCGATACTTTGCAAAAAGTAATAGTACAGTTATACCCCAATTATTTATCTGCTTCTTTTGATACTTTATGCGAGGGCGATTTATTTAATAATATTCCGATTTATACTGATACCATATTGTCCCTACATTTAAATACCATTTATGGGTGTGATAGTATTATTAATCGTAAAATAAAGGTTAATAAAAAATCTAATAGCATTCAGAATATTGAGATATGTAGATTTTCTTCGTTTAATGGTGTTACAATTAATAAAGATACTCTTATAAAGAAGGTATTTCTTAATAGGGGTAATTGTGATAGTGTTGTAAGTTATATCATAAATGTAAAAGATACAGTTCATGTCTTGTTAGATACTAGTATTTGTACAGGTGATATTTTTTTAGGTAAATATTTAAAGAATGATACCACAATACAATTGATAAATAAAAATGCAAATAATTGTGATAGTATTACTATTTATCATGTTTTGGTAAAAAGATTAAAAGAAGCAATAGTTAATGCATCAGTATGTAGAGGTGTCCAATATGTTTTACCCAATGGGAAACATGTAAATCAGACAGGAATATATAAAGATACTACTACAAATAATATTGGTTGTGATAGTGTAATAATTACAAATCTTAGTGTTCAAGATCCAATTCCAGTTATTCAAAGTATTTCAATTTGTGATGGACAAAGTTACATATTGCCCAATGGAGGTAAGGTAAAAACAGCAGGTATTTATATAGATACTTTAAGAAATACAAACATCTGTGACAGTGTAGTAATCACCAACTTATCAATATTCCCCAATACACTTATAGTGCAATTAAAACCAAATGATACGCTTGATATTGGAAACTCACTGGAGTTAAAACCAATTAGCAATGCGGATAGTATTATTAATTGGACTTGGACACCGATAGAGAATCTAAGTTGTTCAAATTGTAAAAACCCACTTGCTAATCCTATACAAAACACGGTCTATATTTTGACTGCAAAGGCAGAGAATGGTTGTGAAGATACAGCTATGACAAATATTGTTATTCATAATTCTGATATTTATATACCATCCGCCTTCTCGCCAAACAATGATGGTATTAATGATGAATTAACAATATTTGTGACCAATCCTGTTTCATTTGACTTAAAAATATTTAATCGTTGGGGGCAAGTCATATTTGAGAGTACTTCAGTTCACGATAAATGGGATGGAATATATTTGGGTGAATCAGTACCTGTAGATAGTTATGTTTATATATTAGATGTAATTTTACCCAACGGTAAAGAATATAAAAAACAAGGAACAATTACTTTATTGAAATAAATACAATATTAAACAGTTTAAAAATATTAATATGAAAAAAACAATCTTCTTAATGATTATGGCTATTAGCTGCTTTACAACATTTGAAGCAAAAGGTCAAACAATAACAGGGAAACGTCAATTTAAATATGGATATGATGCGGTAGGAAATAGAATAACAAGAGACTATAGTATAGTTTGTCCTAGTTGTCGAACGGGAAAAAGGGATAGTACAAAAGTTTTAGATTCCTTGTTTGAGGTGGCACAAAATATTGAAATAAAGTTGCCCGTAGTTTCCACAGAAAAGTTATTGTTTGATGGATCTGTTGAATTAAAGAATATTTACCCAAACCCTACAAAAGGTAACTTCTTATTACAATTTACAAATTTATTATTACATGGTGATTTACAGATTTTAAATGCACAAGGTAATAAATTAGATGAGATAACATTGGATGGTACTGAATTTCAAATAGATATATCTTTATTACCAGCAGGTGAATATATTTTACTTATCAAAACTAAGGAAGGTAAGGTGTATAATAAAAAAATTGTAAAAATTTGACCCTTTAAGAATATTATTTATCCTGTATCCTGTAAATACTATATTTTAGAATGTGTACTTTTAATTCGAAATTGCTAATTATTTAGAATTACGTTTTAAGACTTCATTTTCTTTCTTTAGAGATTTAATTATTCCGTCTTTTTCTTTTAGTAGCTTCTCATAAAGTTCAACAATTTTATCAACGGGATTTATGTTTATTATATTCCCATTATTGCCTGAATGTTGATGTACTGTTTGGATCATTGTGTCAGGATTGAACTCTTTAATTGAATCAGGAGTCATTCCTAATTTGTCAGCTATCTTTTGCAAAGTTGCATCGTCAATATCTTTTTTGCTTTCCATTTTACTTACCGCCTGTTGTGTAATCTTCAACATTTTGGCAAAGTCTTCTTGCTTGATGCCTTTCAATTCTCGCAATTTTGATATGTTTCTTCCTAAGTGCATGGCTCTATATTTTAGTTGTAATTTACAACCGCCGATTTGTAATTTACAACCAGCGGTTTCTTTCTGTCCTTAAATATACTCAATAATTTTGGAGTATAAATACTTGTGGCTTGGAAAATATATATAGCATTTTATATCAATATGTTATCTAACCCCATAGCAGATAGTATTGCATTTTTTAACATACAAAAATTAAAGGACATGAGAAAAATTTTATTACTTGCAATGGCAATTCTACCATTCGTATTTATTTCATCTTGTAAGAAAGATGATACCAATTCAAACAACAATAGTAAAACTTGTTCGGTCAGTAAGATTACTGTAACCGATTTTAACAATAAGGTACAAAACTTTTCATGTACCTATGATGGTAATGGCAAACTACTTTCCATCGTCAAGCGAGATATAAGCAGTAATGATAGTTCTATTGCCGAGTTAGTTTATAACAATGATAAACTGATTAAAATAAACTACAAAAATTTACCTGATAATGACATATATGGGTATGATTCACTTATATACAACAATAGCAATTTACTTTCTGAAATCAAAAGTTATGAGATGCAGTATGTAGCACCTGTAAATTACTTTGATTTAATTAACGATGATACTTACACGTATAATGCAAGTAATAAGATCATTCTTAAAACAAGATACCACAAAACGAGTTTTGCCATTGATACGTTGGATATTTACTATAATGCAACTGCCAATATTGATAGTGTGCGAAGCAGGGGACACTACAAAACAAAATATGCATTTTCTTACAACACCAATGCAACAAAGTTAAACATACAAAACATTTTAGGTTTGACAGGAAAAGGACACACTCCTATTTTTTCGGAATTATTACAGGAAGATTTTTTATTTGGAAACAGTTTAACAGTAAGTTCCGTTACGATATCAGATGCGTTAAGTGGTGTATATGGATCAACTGCATTTGCCTATTCATATAATGCAGACGGATATATTACCAACCTCTCATCAAATAACGATCAATATTGGAACGTTAAAACCTGCAATATTGAATACACCTGTAAATAAAATAGTACAAGATGAAATTATGTATATACCTAATCCTTGTTTTAAGTGTACACACACTGTACGCACAAGACACACTCTATTACGATAGCAATAATAAGATTGTAAAGAAAACTGACAACTGGAAAGATTACGATGTTGGTATAAAAACTGATTCAGGATTTTTTGTAACAGGGTATTATAAGAATGGAAACATCAAAGCAACTGCAACATGTCCGGACAGAGGTTGCTCAAAACCAAACGGACATCTCATTTGGTATCTCGAAGATGGCTCGGTAGATGCAGATTTTTTATACGTCAATGGTGTTTATACCTTTCCTGTAAAAACAAAAAAGGTACAAGACCCAACCAAATGCGAAGACTGTTATTTACCTAAAAATGAAGATAGCCTTGTTGAATTTTCAGGTGTGGTCAATCAACAAGGAAGTGCAGATCGGTTATTTCAGAAAGCGGTTTATGCCTTATCACTCATCAATACCGATTTTATACCATATTCCAGTGTTACTACCAATCAAGAACAAATGAGCGTATCTCGCAAATATGGTTTTGAGGTTCAGTATGGCGCATTCGATCCGTACAATGTAATCAATCCTGAATTACGTTACCGACCACGAGGCATCATTTACTATACGGTAACCATCTTTTGCAAAGACAACAGGTACAAATACAAATTTCACGATTTCTATTTTGTACCCGATGAAAAGCGAGATGTCATTTACAAACTTGAAAAGCTGATTGATTATGTGGCTGAAACTACCAATGATGGACAGCATATTATTGGCAAAGGACAGAATAAGGAACAGGTCATTACAAGGGTAAATTGTGTTATGAATGGCTCTCTTGAAGTACAGAACAAGAAACTAAAAGGAAAAGAATATACAGGTTTTATCGAGTTCTTAAACCTCAAAATGAACTCAAGATACACCACACTCAAAAGCCTGGCAGAGGGCGCAGATTTGAAAGAAAAGAAATCAGAATGGTAAAGATGTTCCAGTCTGATTTCTTTAGTTTTGCCCTATATGCTCTATTCGAAAATAGATGCTCACGACCATTTCTTACGAAATATATAGGACAAAACTTTGTCTTATACAGGACTGTATAATCCATCTTCAAATCCGAATTGAAGAACTTTAGCAATATGCAAGTCTTGATAGCCTTCCATAGCAAGATTGCATTCGGACAGTCCGACTGTAAGTCTTTGGACTTTGTCCGAATGCAATCTTGCCAAAGGGAAACCCTTTGGAATCCCTGAAAACAAAAAATAAGGTTAATGCATTTTTGCAAAATGCAAGTACAAATAACTTTACTATTCAACACAATTAACGAAATCCACAGTTTTACAAATAACAACTTGCACGTTATCCTTGTTGGATGTATATTATTAGTAGTAACTTAATCAAGACAGATTCGTTGCCTCAATAGAGGTCTGCTCGAAAGAGCATAAAGGAACAACGAGTTGTTGTCAGTTCTACTTTTAGAGTTGCAAGTGGACTGTATCAATGACTCGCCAGATTCCTTTTGGCGAGTCTTTAATGTTACATATGCAAATTAACAATGCAATAGAAAATTACTTACAATGGAAATCTGTTTATTCACCATCAGCCGCTAAAACATACGCAATAAGGCTAAAATATTTTGTACATACGTTGGCGGAAAATATTACCATAGATCAGATTACTTTAGCATCAATTATCAGTTTTCATAAAAAGATGGAGACAGAAAATTATAGCAGGGTAACTATCTCATATTCATTAGTGGTGTTAAAAAATTTCTTTTCATTTTGGAAAGACAGGGGATATACAGTCGTAAATCCGAAAGATATAAAGCCAGTAAAATATTTGCATAGAATTAAACCTGTTGCAACAAAAGATGACTTTGAGAAATTATCCGCAAGTTTAGATGAATATAATTATACAGAGTTACAAATTAAGTTAGCAATACATTTACTTTGGGACACAGGAATGAGATTATCGGAGTTGACAGACTTAAATATATCTGATATTAACGATCCTAATGAAGATGGTATTCGTACCGCACAAATTATGAGTAAAAAATCTTACAAGCATAATTTAGTGGCATGGAGTAAAGAAACCGATAAATTACTATGTATGTATCTTGGCGTTCGTTTATCAAGCAATCAGCATTCAGAAGCATTATTTATAAATAATCATGCAAAAAAGAAAAAGCGATTAAACGCCCGATCTGTACAACGTTGGGTAAAAATTGCGTGTTGTAAAGCAGGGATAACAAAACTCTTAACACCGCATTCATTCCGACATGGAAAAGCACATCAGATGCTGAATAACGGAGCAAACATTAGAGACGTACAAGCTGTATTAAGACATGTAAACCCGGTTACAACATTTCATTACTTGTCTATGAATGAAAAGCAATTTTTGGAAGTAGCAGGTAAGCATTTAAAGTTCGTTATGTGAATATCCACAACCTAAGTATTGCATTTAAGAACCTTATAAGCGATAATAGTGTGACATACTTTTTTGGAAAGTATTGAAGAATCAAGAATTGGAGATTTTAAAACTGTTGATTAGTATTTAAACTTGATTAAGTTACTAAGGTTATTGAAAAAATTATCCGCTGTAAAAAGCGGATAAAGTGGTGTATGATATGTCGCGAAAGATATATTCAATAAAATTCAACACTTTTTCATTAACTCATATACTTGTATAGCGTCACCAAGTAGTACACAGTTTTAAACCTCTCCATAGCTCAATCATATATCCCAAGCACTTTTCTATGATAGTACGAAAAGAGCAGGGGATATAACTCAATACATTCTTACCTAGTATGCCTTATCACTAATATCACAATACCTATGTTTTACGACACAGGTAAAATCTTATGAGGTTTTTAAATGTATTTACGAAGAAAGAATTTACTAATGATGGACAAACAACTACCCTTTGGCATAAAGTAGGTATCATCAAACAAACCAAAAACGGAGGAACATTTTTACAACTCTTTCAGCAACCTGATACAGATTTTTATGTATTTGAGGACAAAGAGAAAGATGCGATACCTGATATACAAGTAGAAGAATAATCTATGAGAAATCATAGATTTACCCAAGTACCGAATATCATCTTTGATGAGTATGTTCCCATACTAAAACCAACAGAGGTTGCACTCCTTTTAATCATCATTCGTCAAACAAATGGTTGGACTAACATACGAACCAAACAACGTAAATACAAAGATTGGATATCAGGATCACAACTTAGAGCCAAGACAGGGTATTCACGCAAAGCCATTTCTTGCGCCCTACAAGCCCTCACAACGCATCATTTGATTAAAATCTATGATGTAACAGGCAGGGAAGTAAATACACCTACTTTACGACAAGGAAAGACAAAATTATATTATGCGTTCCACATGGAAATTGCGTTAAAATCACCTGTGGAAAACCTTACAACTTATGTAAAATCTACACAGCACTTGCGTACTTTTTACGCACAACAAAAGAAACTATTACAAAAGAAATTAATACTTACCCATTAACTATGAATATACAAGATGAAAACGCCTATCACCTACTATGGTGGCAAACAAAGACTACTAAAGTACATACTGCCCTTGATACCTAAGCATACACTCTATGCAGAACCCTTTACAGGAGGCGGTGCAGTATTCTTTGAGAAAGAACCATCAGACATTGAAGTTATCAATGATACTAATAAAGCACTTGTAACATTTTATAAAGTTGCACAATCAAATTTTAGAAAACTAAGAAAACGAGTACAGGAAACATTACACAGCAGAATAAGCCATAAGAAAGCACAGTTAGTATATGCCAATCCTGAATTTTTTAGTGAAGTTGATGTGGCATGGTCGGTATGGATGTTGGCATCTACCTCATTTGCTTCTATGCTCGGCGCACCATTTGGCTATGATAAATCCAAACAAACGACAACAAGAAAATTCAACAACAAGAAGAAGGACTTTACAAAAGAATTACAACAACGTTTAGAACACGCACAAATTGAATCGAGAGATGCGTGTGAGATAATAAGCTCACGAGATACCAAGCAATCATTTTTCTATTGTGATCCACCATACTTTAATGCTGATATGGGACACTACAAAGGGTACACCCAACAAGACTTTGAACGACTACTACAAACGCTTTCAAAAGTGAAAGGTAAATTTTTGTTGAGTTCATATCCATCAGATATTTTAAACAAATACAGTAAGCAAAATGGATGGCATACCAAATCAATAAAGCAATTACATAAAATTGGTAGCAATAATTCCAAGACAAAGACTGAAGTATTGACGGCTAATTATCAGATTTAGTAGAAATAATATTTATGCTATACTCAAACTTATGGAAGATATAGACCTCGAAAAAATTAAACAAGATAGCAAGGTTTATTACAAAGCATTAAATACAATTGTTTGTCCTGCACTCAATGAAAAAGTAGTATTTGACTATACAGGATTAAAACATATTGTTTTTAAATCGAGCAGACATTTGCGAGATAAGAACTCACAATACATGCGGTTTAAATTATTACCACTTGCAGTAAAATTGATTGGTGTAACTACTACCTATCAGGAATATGAAAGAACAGTAAGAAAGATAACAGTAAAACATAATGGTGTTGATATGGCACGAAATAAAGAGTTTAAATATTGGGGTTTGATTGCGATTATTGATGACAGAAAGATTAAAGTCATTTTACGAAAGATTGGTAATGGTCATCTTCATTTTTGGAGTATTATACCAAGTTGGACAACCAATAAAACAAGAGATGGTAAACTGTTTTCTACCATGAAAGGAAACCCACATATAGACTAACAAAAAATCCGCCAATAAAGGCGGGTTCTTTGTAGTGCTTGTATCAGCTTATGTTTTAGCCAAACAGGACTAGCGTCCCACAAGCACCTAATAAGAATAGCAAACCAAATTATTACTGTCAAGCAGAAATCCACAGGTATACAAATTATCCTTTTCTGATATACTACAAATATATAGTTCATATAGAACCTATCTCATTTCACACTTTTAAAACCAAATATCATGAGCAAAAGAAAAGGAATCTACTCACACCAAACTCAACCACGACTTGTTAGAGAAACAAGCATTGTACAAAAGTATGTCAACTTTAGAATGCAGTTTAGTTGTACGTGTTCTAATTTATTACATCTTACACAAGTTATCCATCCACAAGATGCATACTTATGTTTTTTAGATACATTTGAAGAGGGACAAATACCTATAAAAGAATTTTTCTATGTTATGGCGTTGAATAGAGCCAATAGATTGATTGGCATTTATAAAGTGTCAGAGGGTGGCATTTCCGGCACCGTAGTTGATATTCGTATTGTTGCTAAGTTTTTAATAGACGTACAAGCAAGTTCTGCTATTATTTGTCACAACCACCCAAGCGGGGCATTACGAGTTAGTTACCCTGATATAGCAATTACTAAGCGAGTAAAATCCGCTTTAAAATTGTTTGGAATAGACTTACAGGATCATATTATTATCACGATGGATGGCTTTTATTCGATGCAAGAAAATGATGATTTTTAAAATAAAACCTGCCAGAGATGGCAGGTTTTATTAATGCCAAAAATTGTTTATATATTTACCTTAAACTATCTTTAAAATAAGTGCAAAAGAGTGAAAGCAAAACAACAACTTAGAAAACCAGAGAATTGGCAAGATTTTGAAAGCCTCTGTAAAAAATTGTGGGGTGAAATTTGGAAATGTCCTGAGATAAAAAAGAATGGAAGACAAGGGCAAACTCAACATGGTGTTGATGTGTATGGTATTCCTTTAGGGGAGCAACAATATTTTGGAATACAATGCAAAGGAAAAGATGAATATACTCATGCGCAGTTAACAGAATCGGAAGTTGATAAAGAAATAGAAAAAGCACTTTTATTTGAACCTTTATTGAAGAAATTTTATTTTGCTACAACAGCAAATAAAGATGCAACAATTGAAACCTATATCAGAAAGAAGAACATAGAAAGTCTACAAAAAAATGCCTTTGAGGTTCATTTATTTTCATGGGAAGATATAGTCGATCTAATTGATGAAAATAGAGAAACACATGACTATTATGTGAAAAGCCTTAATTATAAAACAGAACACGATATACAATTCTTGTTCGAGAACGATGGTGTAGTGTTATCTGTAGAAGTACCTTTCAGAAAAAAAATAACAAGATATAGAAAGAGGTTAGATGTGAAAGTTAATAACATACCGTATGAAGATCGTATTATACCAGGTATGGAACATTTAAGTATTTGGAATAGTATTAAGCCAATGTCTTTATATACATATAATCATAGTTATTGTACTTTTCGCCTAAAACTAAAAAACATCGGTACAGAACCACTTAAAGAATTTAAAATATTCCTTGAGTTTGAGGGAAACCTTGAATACATTGATACCACTAAATCAAATAGTGGTGCTTCTTTACTTGGTATCTCAATGCCAAAAACATATAACACTTACATTAGCAAGGATGGTAAAACAGGAAAAATAGCACCATTGAGAAATATATTAGTTCAAGATGATTCAATGACGTTTGATACTATTTATATAAAACCATTTCACAAACATATCGAAACAGAAATAACTATCAATTGGAAATTGGTATCTCTTGATTATAAGTCAGAGGGAAGTTTAAAATTAAACATTATTCCAACGTACAAACTTGATACTAAAGTAATCTTTGTAGATGATCCGAGTGATGCAAGAGTCGTAGAAGAAATAGAAGATTATATAACAGACAAAAGCGATCAAGATGATGACTAAATAATAAATGTACAAGTTCCTTATACTATTTTAAAAAAACCACCAGTTATTCCTGATGGTTGTTTTCGTTAAAAATATATCGCATTGCTTTATCCGCATACGACACCGCTTTTAAAATATACTTTCTGTCATTTTCTAAAGCCGATAGCCACGATTTGATATACGCAGACGATGAAGAAAGGGAAGCGTGAATCTGTAACCTCGCACAAATAAACGCACTACCTAATTCCGCAATCAATTCTTCAAAAGCATATTCCGGTGTGCCAAACATACCAGACGGTCGTTGTAAACGGTTCTCATGTTTAGTCCAATGTGTTACTTCGTGAAAGAGCGTTGCATAGTATCGTTCAGTAGTTGAAAACTGTTTTAAGAATGGCATTTGTATAATGTCATTTTGTGGCTCATAATGTGCCGAGTTAGCAGAAACATGTTTAATCACAACTCCATTATTATGTACTAATCTATCAGCAGCCTCAAACCGATCTTTGTCCTCTAATTTTGTCAGTTCTGGCGCAACCAATACTTCAGGCAAATTACTTGTTTGAGCAACATTGAATACCTGATAATACTTTAAAAATCGTTTGGTTGTAATCTGTAAATCTTTAAGGGTAACATTTGAGTTAGAGGCTCTTGCTTGTTTAAGCATTTCCTTAACTTCTTTTTCCGGCAGTTTCTTTTCGTTTTTGTCGAAATAAATAACATCGGTAAAAGTAACCATTGATGACTTTTCGCCTTTAACAACCGATCCACCTGCTTCGTTAATCTGCTTAAAAGTAAGCCAGTTATTATGACTGTAATGCATAGTCTGTAACTGAAACGAGAGTAAGAGTTGGCTAATGCTGTTGTAGTAATTTTTTGATACTGGATTGTATGCCAATCCTGATAATGGCAACCAATACTCTATGTCGCCATTGTTCACTTTGTCTAAAAGTGCGATTAATTTGTCTGTTACTGCATCGGTAACATTAAATGTTGTTGTTTCCATTTTTACTATATTTTATGAGTGAATGAATTGAGAGAGTTTATCTTCCAGTACAGAGCGTAATTGGTGGTTATTAATTTCAGTTAGGCTATCAAGTACCCGAAGAATATTATGTGAAGTCCAGTTAGTAATGGCTTCAACGCCTTGCCACTCGGCAAATTCGGCAATTGCTACTACATCATTGTGGTTAAAATCTCGTTCATCGTCATAGGCTTCATGATATATCACAACAGGATCAAGCGAGAATGCTTTACACAATTGAAAGCACAAATGAAACACAGGCGAATCAATAG
>ENA-UOYA01003610-UOYA01003610.1-activated-sludge-metagenome-genome-assembly--contig:-NODE-3610-length-13659-cov-5.633270_pt1 | contig 13659 bp, 14 predicted proteins | sample MGYA00238163_ERZ764804 | MGnify/ENA primary metagenome ERZ764804 (study PRJEB28919, sample SAMN05720223) | activated sludge metagenome | isolation source: Anaerobic digester | place: Hong Kong...
GGGCCAAATGTGACATTTACTAATGATTTAATTCCTCGTTCCAAAGTATATCCTGTAAAATTTGAAAGAACTGTTTTAAAAAAAGGGGCTTCCATTGGAGCAAATGCAACTATAATAGCAGGAAATGAAATTGGAGAATATGCATTAGTTGGGGCGGGAAGTGTTGTCACTAAAAATATACCTCCATACACAGTGTGGTATGGGAATCCAGCTATACAAAAAGGAATAATAAGTAAAGAAGGTAAAATTACATATAATTTAAAATGATAAAATTTTTAGACTTACAAAAAGTAAATCTTCAATATCAAAATGAAATTGAAGATAGAATAATAGACGTATATAGAAGTGGATGGTATCTACAAGGTGAACAAAACAATCTTTTTGAAAGTCACTTAAAATCCTATATTGGTACAAATAATGTAATCGGTGTAGCGAATGGGTTAGATGCATTGAGATTAATATTAAAGTCTTATATTGAGTTAGGTGTAATGCAAGAAGGAAACGAAGTTCTAGTTCCTGCGAACACGTACATCGCATCAATACTTGCTATTACAGATAATCGACTAACTCCCATTTTAGTAGAACCAGACATAAATACTTATAATATTGATATATCAAAAATTGAAGAAAAAATCACCTCCAAAACCAAAGCCATAATGATTGTACATTTATACGGTCAAGTATGCTGGTCGGAGGAGTTAGAGCTAATTGCAAAAAAAAATAATTTAAAGATAATAGAAGATAATGCACAAGCGATTGGAGCTGAATGGCAGGGAGTTAAAACAGGAAATTTAGGAGATGCGGCAGGATTTAGTTTCTATCCTGGTAAAAATTTAGGTGCTTTAGGAGATGCAGGCGTAGTGACTTGTAAAGATGATGAATTGGCGAAAACCATTAAGACCATAGCCAATTATGGCTCGCAACAAAAATATATAAATAAATATCAAGGACTAAATAGTCGATTGGATGAAATTCAAGCGGCAGTTCTTGATGTCAAATTAAACTATATTGATAAAGAAAATAAATATAGACAAGAAATTGCAATAAGATATTGCTCAGAAATTAATAATCCCAAAATAACACTTCCACAAATACCAAATAATCCCAAAGAACATGTTTGGCATTTATTTGTAATAAGAACGAACGAAAGAGAAAACCTACAAAATTATTTATCCGAAAATGGTGTACAAACACTAATACATTACCCAATTCCTCCTCATAAACAAGATGCATATCGACATCTAAATAAATTAGACTTACCCATAACAGAAATAATACATCAAGAAGTTATAAGCCTCCCAATAAGCCCAGTGATGAAAAAAGAAGAAGTGAATTTAATTATTGAATTGATTAATAAGTTTTAGTGCAATTAATAAAAACTTCACTCCTATCTGGAGTACATACTTTTATAAAACTAGTTACCAATATAATCATTGGTAAAGTTTTTGCAGTTTATTTAGGACCAGCAGGTATAACCCAATTGGGCAATTTTACTAACTTATTTGTTATATTGAACACTACAATGTCTGGTGGGATAAATAGTGGTGTTGTAAAAATTATAGCTGAAAAAAAGGAAGATAAACAACAGATATCAATTATAATATTAAACGCTTTATTATACATTACTTTTTTTTCGATTATTTCAGTGCTTTTATTTTTAATATTGAAAAATAAAATTAATTTATTACTTTTTAATTCTAATTCCATGCCATGGCTTATTTTAATTGGAATTATTCTTACTGCATTTTTCTCAACAATTTTCAATTTTACTATTTCAATTTTTAATGGATTAGGAAAAATAAAAATTCTTACTATACTAAATATTAGTTTTTCCATTTTACTATTGCTTATTTCGATAGTACTAGTGTCAAAATTCTATTTAAACGGTGTTATTTATTCAAATTTGATTTCGTTTTTCCTAGTATCAATAATATCATCATATTTAATATTTAAATCATATCGATTTTCTGTAAATAAATCTATCATTAACTTAGTTTTAAATAAACAATTTCTCCAATACACATTAATGTCATTTACTACAATAGCGAGTGTCCCAATTGTACAAATGTTAATACGAAATTATTACACTAATTTGTTTGGAGTTGATACCGCTGGTATTTGGCAAGGGATGGTAAGATTATCTGAAAATTACCTTTCAGTTTTTTCAATTGTATTAATCACTTATTTTTTACCTAAATATTCAGAAATTACAAATGATAAGTTATTAAAAATAGAAATATTTCAGGGATATAAATATTTAATTCCAGCGTTATTACTATTTTTCATTATAATTTATATACTTAGATTTTTCATAATTCAAACTCTATACTCCAATCAATTTACTGTAATTGGTAATTATTTAATATTTATGTTTATTGGAGATTTTTTCAAAATAAGCTCATGGATTTTAGCTTTTTTATTTATAGCAAAAGTAAAAACAAAAACATTTATTTTTTCAGAAATTTTTTTTAGTATTATTTTATTAGTAGGAACTTATATACTAAGTCCCCATTTCCACATCATGGGTTATGTTTATAGTTATATTTTATGCTATTTTCTATATTTTATTTTTTGTTTTTACTACTTTAAAAAATTAATTTTTAAATGAGAATAATAATTCATACTTTTAAATATGGAAAAGAAGAACAGAAATCTCTACATCCAAGTATTGAAATCATAAATTTAAAAAATGATATTGTTATAATGCTAGAATTAGTTCAGCAAGAAGCCATACCTTATAAAAATAAGATGAGAAGTACTTCTTCTGTTAATACAAGTTATTACCCTTCATATAATGGAAAATCTATAATAGTCAGTTCTCTGTCTATTTCTGGCATTGCTAATATTATTCAAAAAGAAAATAATTAGAAGTAGAAGTATAAATGATTGATTGGAATAGTATAGGTATAGGATTGTATCATTGTTTATCTGAATTTACTTAAAATGAAACTAGAAACAAGTAAAGAAAATATATCTTATTGCTTGATTATGCTTTTAGCATCTTTTTTAGTATGGCCATCTGCTATTCAGTCGATAATTTTAATATCATTTATTATATTTTCAATTTATTCCTATTTTAGTGACAAAAACAATGCATGGTGTGATAAAAAAAAAATGTATCCATTACTAATTATAATTTCATTTTATTTATTTCATTTACTCTCATTTTTTTGGTCAAAGAACTTACATAATTGGACAAAGATATATCAACACAATATTATTTTTCCATTTTTCATATTCTCTATATTTCACAATGATTATAAAATCAATTTCTCACAATTTAAAACTATACTTCTCTTTTTTAATGTAAGTCTAGTCCTTTTTCTTATAAAATTTTATATAATATTTATAAAACAAATTTCTTATTGTCAAAGTTGTATTCTTGCTACTAAGCCAATACACTTAATCGGTTATCCTATTAATACATTACCTTTTTTGTCACAATTAAAAGAATTACTATATCTCAGATATATAAATACAAATCGTTGGGAGTTTCCGTACTCGTTATTTTTGACGGCTCAAAAATTAAATTATAAAGAAATATTTGACCATCACACATATATTTCTGCCATTATAGTTATCTGTATTTTTATAAATGTTTATTTATTTATTCATACTAAATGTCTAAAATTCAAATCCATTTTTATCTTAATAAATTTGTTTTATTTATACTTCTTATTGATATTGGATTCTTCTATAAATAAAATTTTAGTTTTTATACCATTGTTGTACATTTTATACACTTTAAAATGGAAGAAAAAAGTAATAACCCTTTTGGGATTAAGCCTTCTATTTAGTACAATCTTACTTTATAAGATCTATCCTATTCTTATTTCAAATATTGAATTTTATCAAATTATCCCAGATGTAGATGAAAGTAAAGTTATTCTAGATTTCACAAGAAAGCATATTTATCAATATAGTTTAAATATTTGGTTACAAAGTAAAAATTATCTTTTTGGAATAGGTACATCTGGATTTATAGAGCAGCTAAATGAAGACTTAAGAAAGCTAAATTATCCAGAAATTTTTAACAAGACTATTACATACAATACTCATTGTGATTATTTAAAATTTTTAGTAAGTGGTGGTCTAATTAATTTATTTTTATATTTAACATGTATATTTTATTTGATTTATTTATCATACAAAAATAACACATTCTTATTTTTTTCTATATTTATACTTGTTTTTTCAAATTCACTGATAGAGAATTATTTTGACAGAATATGGGGAGTATATATTTATTGTTTCTTTATTTTATTAAATAAAAAATTTAATGAAATGAAAATATGATAATATATATACTTTACTTTATAAGGATTTCAGTTAATTTAAACGATGTTTATTCATTTATTTTTTTTCTAAATTGTTTTTTTGATGCGAATACTTATTCCAGTTTTTAATTTTGGTAAAGAAGGAGGATATAGAGTTCTTTCTCAGTTCGCAAATTATTGGATTAAAAACAATCATGAAGTAACCTTTATATGTTGCCACGCCAGCATTGAACCGTATTATCCAACTCAAGCTAATATAATATATGTGAATAAAAAAGGTTCTCAAACAAGTGATTTAATTAACCCCCATTCTGTATCTTTTATATATAGATTTTTTTCGTTGTACAATTGGTTAAAAAAGCATAATTCCAATTTTGATTATGTAATTGCAAATCAGTCATTAACAACATTTCCTGTCTATCTAACATTTACCTCATCTAAAAGAGTATATTATATTCAGGCTTATGAACCAGAAATGTATTTATTTCAAAAGAATATTAAAAATTACATATTTGGATTTTTATCTTGGATAAGTTATTTTCTCAAATTTAAAAAAATTGTAAATGCTCCTTTGTATTTAAATTATAAGAATATAAAAGCAGATTATTTTGTATATCCTGGAATAGACTTAAATTTGTTTAATAGAAAAAATAAAATAAATAATAAAGGCGAATTGAATATTGGATGTATTGGAAGAATTGAAAAATATAAAGGGACACAATATGTTTTTGATGCATTTAATAAAATCGTGGAAACAAATAAAAATTGTATTTTAAATGTAGCTTTTGGAGATAATTTAATTCAACATAAAAATATAAGATATATTTTTCCTAAAAATGACAAAGAACTTGCTGACTTTTATAAAGAAATGGATATTATAGTAGCATCAGGCATGATTCAATTAGGGGCAGTCCATTATCCTGTAATAGAAAGTATGGCATGTGGAACAATAGTAATAAATACTGGTTATTATCCCTCAAGCCATATAAATAGCTGGATTGTACCTATTCAAAATAGTTCTGCGATAGTTGATGCTATAAATGATATACTTAATTCTCCTCAAGATGTTAAAAATAAAACAAATATTGCATTTAGTCAAATTCAGGAATTTGATTGGAATGTAGTATCAAGTAAAATGATTAAAATATTAGAAAAAAGTATATAATATGTGGTTTTACTATATTTTGTTTTTTATTATTTTAACATTCTCGATTGTTTCAGAGAAGAAAGAACTTAAATCTACATATTTTGCGTTAATTATATTTATTTTATTTCTTGTTACAGCCTTTAGGAGTTCTAGCTGTGGAAGTGATTATGATAATTATGTTTCATATTACTATGATAGTTTCAGATTAAGTTATATATTCTTAGAACCTACATTTTTTGCAATATCAAATTTATCACGTTTAATTTTCAATTCTCCAATTGGAATTTTCATTATATACGCTCTTATATCTCTATTGATAAAATATTATGCATTACGAAGATTAACTTCTTTTTACAATTTTTCTATTTTAATATTTATTCCATTTTATTTTTTAAATCATGAAATGACTCAAATTAGAACTGGAGTAGCTACAGGATTTTTATTGTTAAGTATTGTTCCTTTGTATCAAAAAAATGCAAAAAAATTTTTAATATTAATACTGTTAGGAAGCATGTTTCATTATTCTCTATGTTTATTTGCTTTTTTCTATTTTTTAAATTCAAAAGAAATAAGTTTAAAATTTTATTTATTTTTATTTTGTCTTGCCTATTTATTTTATTTTTTAAATATAGATGTAGTAAGTCTTTTAAAAATGCTGAAATATGAATTTATAGTTCAAAAAGTAGAGGCATATGAACTTCTAATGAAAGAAGGTCAACACACAAAAATTAATGTATTTAACTCATTATTATTAATTAGAATCCTAATTTTATTTTTTCTAATGTTCAATTTTAAGAAAATAGTTGTCCAAAATAAGTATGTAGTTTTACTACTGAAAATTTATGCTTTCTCTATACTGTTTTTTATTATTTTCTACAAAATGCCGATATTAGCCTTTCGAATGAGTCAGCTTCTAGGGATAGTGGAAATTATTTTATTTCCATTAATGATTTATATATTTAAACAAAAGGAATTTATTATTGCTTTTCTGATTGCATATAGTCTGCTTGTTTTATCTATAGAGTTATTTTACAATAATTTAATGAATCCATATTTTTAAATTTAAAATAATGATAGAAGACATATTATTTGTTTTAGTTTTATATGAAAAAGAATTGAAAAATTCAGAATCATTTAATTCAATTAAAAGTCAATTGGAAAAGTATAATGAAAAATCATTTTTTTATATTTATGACAATAGTAAATTACCCCACATTGTCAACAATAACGAAAATATCCATATCGAGTATATTCATGATTCTTCAAATTCAGGCTTAAGTTTTGCATATAATTTAGCTTCAAAATATGCTTTTAAATTGAATAAAAAATGGTTAGTATTATTAGATCAAGATACTGATTTTGAATTAAATTATATAAAAACTTTGATAGAATCAATTAAACATAATCCTAATATAGAACTTTTTGCCCCCATTCTAACAATTGACAACAATCAATTGTTTTCACCATGCCAATTCAAGTTAAACAGAGGTTTTTTGATTAAAAATATTAATCCAGGGAAACATAGTCTGACCAATTTTTCACCTGTAAATAGTGGAATGGTAGTTAAACTAGATTTATTCAATCGAGCTGGAGGATATAATGAGAAAATAAAATTAGATTTTAGTGATTTTCAATTTATTGAAAAAGTAAAAAAGTTCAACTCTGATTTTTATGTAATTCCTTCTGTTAATTTTCAAGATTTTTCAAACAACGAAAAAAATGTTGTAAAGTTAAACAATAGATTTTACTACTTTTGCAACGGAGCAAAAAATTTTGAAAGAAACACTTATTTTGATTCTTTTTTATTCTTTATGGTTGTATCTCAAAGAATGTTATCTTTAATAATAAAAACTCAAAGTTTAATTTTTCTAAGAACATTTATAGAAAATTATATATCAAGTAAAAAATGATTTCAGTTTGTATTGCAACTTTTAATGGAGAATTATATATAGAAGAACAAATAAATTCTATTCTGTTGCAAATAGCACTTGATGATGAAGTTGTTGTCTCTGATGATGGGTCCAGTGATTGTACATTAGATTTATTGTATAAAATACAAGGTAAAGATAATAGAATTAAGATTTTTAAAAATAACGCAAGACATTTCAAAGATAATTTTGAAAATGCTTTAAGAAATTCAAAAGGAGAAATTATTTTTTTAAGTGATCAAGATGATGTTTGGTTAGATGGAAAATATAATTCGATGTTGAAACTTTTAAAAGATTATGATCTTATAGTCCATGACTCTATAGTGACGGATCAAAATTTAAATATGATATTTCCAACATTTTTTAAATTTCATAATTCAGGAAAAGGTATTATAAAAAATATAATGAAAAGCTACTATTATGGCTCATGTATGGCATTCAAAAGAGAAATATATTTAAAAGCATTGCCTTTTCCAAATACACATGAAATTGGTCATGACTTGTGGCTGGGATTAGTTGCAGAAATATATGGGAAAGTGCTCTTTTATAATAAACCATTAATCTATTATCGAAGACATTTAAAGTCGATAACTTCAATAGATTTATCCATTGGAAAAAGATCAATAATAGAAAAAATTAAAGGAAGAATATTAATGATCTATTACATTTTAAAATTAATTATAAAACGAAAATGAACAATAAATTAGTTTCAGTTATTACACCAGTTTATAATGCATCAAAGTTTGTATCTTATACTATCGAATCAGTATTAAATCAATCTTATACAGATTGGGAGTTGATTTTGATAGATGATGGCTCAAAAGACAACAGTGCCGAATTGATTCAAAAATATGTCGATAAAGACTCTAGAATTTCTCTATTCTCGCAAGTTAATGCAGGAAGTGCTGCTGCAAGGAATAATGGTATAAGACGCGCAGCAGGGAGGTATATTTCACTATTAGATGCAGATGACACTTGGAACTATAATTTTTTAGAAGAACAAATTAAGTTAATGACCGAAAAAAATACACAATTAGTTTTTTCATCACATACTCGAATAGACGAAAATGGTATAGAAATATTGAAACCTTTTATTGTTCCAGAAAAAATCGATTATAATGACTTATTAAAAACTTGCTCTATATCTTGTCTTACTGCTGTATATGATACCATTCCGTACGGAAAGGTGTTTTTAAAAGAGGACTTAAAAAGCTTGAGAGATGATTATGCTTTTTGGCTAGATATTATAAAAAAAGTCAAAATAGCATATGGAAATAATAAAATTTTAGCAAATTATCGAATACTAAAAACACAAGCTACAGCAAATAAAAAGAAAATGATTAAACCCCAATTTTTAGTTTACTATAGAATTGAGAAGCTAGGTCTATTAAAAAGTTTATATTATACTCTGACTTGGGCATTTGCAGGATTTAAAAAATATAACTAAGATGAAAAAGTATGATTATTTAATCGTTGGAGCAGGTTTATATGGTGCAATTTTCGCTTATGAAGCTACCAAAAGAGGTAAGAATTGTTTAATTATAGATAAACGAAATCACATAGGAGGTAATATATTCACCGAAAAAGTTAATGGAATAAATGTACATAAATATGGTGCTCATATTTTTCATACAAGTAATAAAGAAGTGTGGGATTATATGAATTCATTTGTTGAGTTTAATCGATATACAAATTCACCCATAGCTAATTATAAAGGAGAGATTTATAATCTACCTTTTAATATGAATACCTTTTATCAATTATGGAAAACCAGAACTCCTCATGAAGCTAAAAAGAAAATTCAAGAACAAGTTGACGAACTCAACATACTCGAACCCAAAAACTTAGAAGAACAAGCATTATCACTTGTCGGTCAAGATATATATTTTAAACTTATTAAAGGATATACAGAAAAACAATGGGGAAGAAAAGCTACTGAGCTACCTTCCTTTATAATAAAAAGATTACCTGTTAGATTTACATATGATAACAACTACTTTAATGATAGATACCAAGGAATACCAATAGGAGGATATACTAAGATTATTGAAAAAATGATTGCCACAGTTGAAATTAAATTAAATACAGATTTTTTTGAAGATAAAAATAATTGGCTAAATATTGCTGATAAGATAGTATATACTGGCATGATTGACCAATTTTTTGATTATAAATTTGGCACATTAGAATACAGAAGTTTGCGATTTGAATCCGAAATATTAGATATTGAAAACTACCAAGGAAATGCTGTTGTAAACTACACAGAATCCTCAATTCCTTATACTAGAATTATAGAACATAAACATTTTGAATTTGGAGAACACCCCAATACAATCATCACAAAAGAATATCCTACTGAATGGAAAAAAAAGGATGAACCCTATTATCCTGTAAATGATGATAAAAACAATAAGATTTTTAACCTTTATAGTGAGTTAACCAGAGACTTACCTAATGTAATTTTTGGAGGTAGACTAGCTGACTACAAATACTATGATATGCACCAAGTAGTAGCTATTGCATTAAATAGAATAGATAAGGAATTTTAATTACCAAAAACTCGAAACTCTAATAGCGCTACCCAGCTTTGATTATTAGTTTCAGTTAATTTTACGTGTGTGACATTGTCTTTTTCTATATAGTATACTAAGCTATCCCAATCTTTTATTTTTTCAGTTCTCTTTATAATTGATATATAATTAGGATTATCTTTGGTCTTAATAAAAATTTCTAACTCTGGTTCAGAAGGTGGTGTTGTTGTACACAATAGTTCAAACCTCTTTATATTAAAATCGCCTCCTAAATCTAATTCTATTGATTGGGCTCCGTTCATACCTGAATTCCACATAGTATTTCTATTATCATCTACTGCATATTGAGGACCAGCATCAGAAGTAGAATTAGAAGCTTGGATATTCTTATTTAAAGCTAAATTTTGAGGCTCATAATTGCAAGAACCTATAATTACAGAACATAATACTAAAATACTAAAATTTAATCTTGTCATTTTTAATGAATATTTAAAAGATTTAATCTACAAAATTACATAAAATAATATTTGTATTATGAAAAAAAACATTAATCCTCCCCAAAGACTAAAACCAAACTTATCCAAACTATACATATTATAAGCCAAATTAATATTCCAATTGCAAAAATTACAGTTGGAAAACTAATACTTTTTGTCACTAACATAGGTGATACTTGAAAAATTAAATTCTCGGTTTGAAGATAAACTAGTTGAGACTTTAATGCCGCTTTTTTTGCTAAAATATCATTTAAACTTTTATATAAATCATTCATTACCATTAAATTACCAGGCATATTCATTTTATTTTTAAATAAATTACCCGCTTCAAATGCAACATTCACTAAAGTATCCATTTCGGCAATAGATTCAATAGCTAATTTCTTACTTTCCACAATATCATTATTTATACTAATATTATATTTGATATAATCTACTACTTTATTGACTGATTTCTGATTTTCAACCGTTGGCTTTTCTATAAATGTAATCTTAAATTTATAATACTTAGTTTTATCATCTTTATCAGTAGTGGCAATATCTGATTTTATTTCCTCAATCTCAAATCTTATTAAATTGTTTTTAATTAAAGTTTTGTACAAATCTACTCCAATAATTAAAGAATCATTTTCATTAATTGCATCATTAAATATATCAATATTTTCTTTGAGTTGTTCTTTTCTTACAAATCCACTTTTCAGAATTACTTCTCCTTTATATTTTGGCATCAACATTACTTTCAAAAAATACAATGCACTAAGTGACAATATTACTATCAACAATGTAGTAAAAATCTTTTTTCTATTTTTTGAAATTAATAATACCTTCTTTCCTAATTGTTTTAAATCTATTTCATCTGAATTATATTCATTCATTTTTTTATATAGTTTATAGCGACAAAAGTATAAAAAATTCCTTATTTAACCAGATTCTCCCACCATCTACTCACCACTCTAGGAAATGCGATTTGGGGTATTTCTGATTTGTTATGGAAATTTTCCATGGGTAAATTTATTTTTTGAACATTTAATAATCCAATTTTCATATAAATTTTTTGGTGACTGAGAATTTGTGTTTGCCATTCAGACCACTGAATATCAGCCATGTCTATATTCTTCATTTTCCAAAATTCTTGTTCTAATTTTTCTCCTTCTTGCAGAAGTCCTTGATACAAACCTTTCCAAATATCATTTTGAGTTCGTTTTTCAAGATAGATTTTACCCTTAAATTCTACAAATAAGCAATAAAAATATCTTTCTTTCAGCTTTAATTTCTGCTTTTTAGGTGGCAAATTGGCGGTTTCGCTATTTTTAAAAGCAAAACAATCCGAACTAAAACTACAATCAGCACATTGAGGATTCATGGGAGTGCATATTTGCGAACCCAAATCCATCATTAACTGATTGTATAAAGCAGAATCTCGTTCAAAAATCAATTGATTAGCAATAGATTGATAGAATTGTTTATCCAAACTTGACTGAATAGTCTTATTGATTCCTAAGACTCTCGAAAGTACACGATGGACATTCCCATCTAATACTGCCACGTTTTCGCCAAAGGCAAAGCTAGCAATAGCCGCAGCGGTATATTCTCCTACGCCCTTTAGTTTTAGCAAATCATGATAATTCCTTGGAAATTTCCCCTTTAATTCATTGACTATATACTTAGCCGTAAAATGTAGATTTCGAGCTCGACTATAATACCCTAATCCTTTCCATAGTTGAAATAATGAGTCTTCATCTGCATTTGCCAGATGATATATTGATGGATATGTCTCTACGATTTTATTGTAATACGGAATGCCCTGCGCCATCCGAGTCTGCTGCATGATAACTTCAAACAACCAAATTTTATAAGGGTCTTGGTCGGTTTGCCAAGGTTTATTTATCGGATTTTTAGAATGAAATGCACGTAGGCATTGCTGAAATCGGTCAACATTGACTTTGAATTTTCTCAAACTTTTAATTTTATTTTAATTCAGCGAACATTCTATGTACTAAAGTTTCTTTTCTTAATAAAATACATAATAGCTACGAATTTAAAGAAAAGCAAGAGATAAATAATCCAAATTGATTTCCTTTCTATTGGATTAGATACAATATCAATAAAAGTCATAATATATGCAAAAACATAGATTAATACCACTCTTAATATAAAAAACAATTGATGATTATAATCATAGATAGACTAAATAACTCCAATGGCTAATGACATTAAAAATACAAAAAAAAGTGAATGGCATTATCTTATCGTACATTTTTCAACTTATTTCTTTTCAAGCATATCCGATCTTAAAAACAAGTAAAGAAATCCAACCAAAAATGGAGAAATGAGTAGTCCAAATAACCATAATCCCTTCTTTCTAATAGGAGATACTATCATATCATAGCCTGTAATTAGAAATAAAACTATGACTAAAACAAAGCCAATTATTAATAATTGATTGGCATAGGGATAGTGATTAATTTTGAAAAATGCACCTGTAAAAATTGTAATAAATTGTATTACAAAAGCCAAAGTTAAATATTGACGATACTGAAATAAGTTATTCATAAAATTAAGTTATTTATTTTTTAAGAGAATGTCTCAAGATAAGTGCATTTCATAAAATCAAATATACAAAATAATCTTAGAACTTAGCCACAATTGGAATTCTTCTTCCAAATCCAAATGCTTTAGAACTTACTCTTAAGATAGGAGGCGTTTGAAATCGCTTGAATTCATTGCGATTGACTAATTTGAATATTCGCTCGACCAAATTCCGCTCATAGCCCATGGCTACAATCTCGTCGAGTCCTTTCTCTTTATTAATATATTGGTATAAAATAGCATCTAACATATCATAAGGCGGAAGCGAATCTTGGTCTTTTTGGCCTGGTCTAAGCTCCGCACTCGGTGCTTTCGTAATGGTATTGATTGGTATTATTTCTTTATTTCTATTGATAAATTGGCACATCTCATAAACCTCTGTTTTAAAAACATCTCCCAATACTGCTAATGCACCGCACATATCTCCATAGAGTGTTCCATACCCAACAGCTACTTCACTTTTATTTGAGGTATTGAGGAGTAGATTTCCATATTTATTAGAAACCGCCATCAATATCAGACCTCTAATTCTAGCTTGAATATTCTCTTCTGTCACATCTTCTGGCTTATCTCTAAACAAAGGATAAAGCGAGTGAACAATCGCATCATAATTTTCTTTGATAGCTATGATTTCGTAGGAACTCCCTAGATTTTTGCAAATTTGAATGGCATCATCCACCGAATGAGTAG
>ENA-UOYA01003612-UOYA01003612.1-activated-sludge-metagenome-genome-assembly--contig:-NODE-3612-length-13649-cov-7.679344_pt1 | contig 13649 bp, 7 predicted proteins | sample MGYA00238163_ERZ764804 | MGnify/ENA primary metagenome ERZ764804 (study PRJEB28919, sample SAMN05720223) | activated sludge metagenome | isolation source: Anaerobic digester | place: Hong Kong...
AATGCGGTGGTCATACCATACGGGAGCTTATAGAAAATTAGAAGATATCATTAGCACCGTAACCGGGCAAAATTATACTGCCACTACCAATAGCTTCATAGGAAATAAAATAGGCATGCATGGTATTTGGTTTCAAAGCGTGTATTACAGCAAAGCGCGCGAAATGGCACGTTTCGGGTTACTTGCATTAAATAAGGGTATATGGAGAAATGATACAATAGTGAAAGATACCGCATACTATCGTGCAATGCTTAACTCCTCTCAGCCTTATAATTTAGCGTATGGATATTTATGGTGGTTAAATGGGAAAGCATCGGCTATGGTACCTTTTTCACAAATTCAATATCCTACTAAATTAATTCCCAATGCTCCCAATGATTTATTTTGTGCATTAGGGAAAAATGACCAGAAAATATATGTAATCCCAAGTATGAATATGGTGATAATACGAATGGGAAATGCTGCTTATGAAGGAGAAACGGTAACTGTATATGACTCGATACTTTGGAGTTATATCAACAAACTGAATGATGGTTGTATAACTACCGGAGTTAAAACATATAAGAATACAAAAGACTGTAAGCTGTTTCCAAATCCTGCAACCAATTTTTTATCATTTACGGGATTTGCAGAAGATGGAATTATACATTATTCTATTATAAATACACAGGGGCAATTACAGTATGAAGACGACACCAACAATCATTCTATAAACCTAACAGAGTTGCCGGCAGGGCAATATTATTTGCATTTACAGCAGGAAGATTCTGAAGCAATAAAGCCTTTTATTAAAAATTAATCTAACTTTGACTCTAAAAACAGAAACAACATTTAACGGATTACAATCATCCCATAAACCATGAGTTTAAAGACGCATAAAGTAACTATCGTATCGGCTTCGTTAATGGAAATAAAACCTTTGTTTTTGCAATACCAACCTATTAAAAGTAATTTTCATGGCTTATGGATTGCGAGCGAGCAACTCCATTTTTTAATTACGGGAATGGGTATGCTAAATACAGCAACGCATTTAGCAATTTATTCTCAAAAATATACCCGTGATTTTTACATCAATGCCGGAATTTGTGGAGCATTCAATAAGACATTGAAAATTGGTGACGTGCTGCAAATCAGCTCTGAAACTTATGGCGACTTTGGGGTAGAGTCCGATGATCAATTTCAAGATTTTTTTAAAATGGGATTTATCGACCGAGTGGAAGATGCTTTTCAGTACGGTCAGTGTGTACCCATTCCATCTGCATTTCATCTGCTCATACATTTACCTAAAGCTATTTCTGTTACGGTAAATAAAGTGCATAGCAATCCCAAATCCATACAACAGATTACCGAGAAATATCGTGCTGACATAGAGAATATGGAGGGTTTGGCATTTTATTATGTACTAAAACAAGTAAACCAACCCGGTATTGAAATTCGATCCGTTTCCAATTATGTAGAAAAAAGAAATAATGAAAATTGGGATATCCAAAAAGCGGTAATACAGCTCAACAAAGCGGTACAGCAACTTTTAAGCTAACAATTACTTTCTTTAATAATATACAAAGGGCGTTTTTTCACGTTATCCATTATTCTTCCGAGGTATTCACCAATAATACCCAAACAAATTAATTGCACGCCTCCGATAAATAAAATACTAATCATCAAAGAAGACCAACCTTGTACGGTATTGTGGTTTATATATTTTTGATATAACGTATAAAGTATAACTAAAAATGAAATAATTGACACCAAAAACCCCATATAGGTTGCTAATCGAAGCGGCATATTTGAAAAAGCAGTAATGCCGTCAAATGCGAACGACAGCATTTTTGTATAAGAATAATTGGTACGTCCTGCATATCGTTCATCCCGTTGGTACAAAACAGAAGTTTGATTAAATCCCGTCCATGCAATTTGTCCGCGCAAAAATTTATTTTGCTCCGGCATAGAAACAATTAAATCATTTATCTTTTTTGTAAAAATGCGAAAATCGCCCGTATCCATAGGAATAGGCACTTCCGACATCCTATTGATAAAACGATAAAATAATTTTGCTGTAATTAACTTATGCCACGATTCCCCTTTTCGATGTTCTCGTTGCGCATACACCACTTCGTATCCTTCTTTTAATTTGGCATATAAATCTCTTATCAACTCCGGCGGATCTTGTAAATCGGCATCAATAATGACAACTGCAGCGCCTTTGGCATATTCTAATCCTGCAAATACAGCCAGCTGATGTCCAAAATTTTTACTAAAATCTATATATCGAACTTGAGTATTTTGTTGTGCAAATGATTTTAAAATAGCTAAAGACGCATCTTTGCTTCCATCATTTACAAAAATAAGCTCGTAATTATTGGTTAAGGAGGTAACACTATTTACCAAGCGCTCATATAACACGTTCAAGTTCTGTGCCTCGTTGTAAACCGGTATGATTACTGAAATATCCACGATTTGAATTTACAAAATAGGAATAATAAATTTTAATTTACGGCGCATGAAATCTAGTATTTTTATACACAATCATCTCCGTCATAAAACTTCGATACGTGAATAAAGAGCTCCAATGCTTTAATTCCGCTAACTGCTCATCGGAAAAATCATTGCAAACGGTGGCATATAAAACATACTCCAAACTGTCCATATTTCGCCCATTTACATTTAACATCCGTGTTGTATCCTCTATCATATCAGACTGGTGCAAGCTTGTATTTACCGGAAACACAGTACCTACTTTACTTCTATCGATGTGATAACTATTCTCCATTGTTTCCAACACATATTTCTTATTCAACGAATAACCAATGTGCACCAACGAACAATCCCAGCCATTCGATATGGGTTGAGGATAAATTAGAAAATGACCAAACATCAATACACCGATAGTTACAATAGTAAATATAATTTTCTTTGACATTAAAACAGGAATTACTGCAAATAACATCAACACATAAACAATAAGGAAATATCTATGATTAATAGGATTGGAAAAAGGTAAAAAAGCAACAGAAAACAATACCGCCGGCACTATCCAAATCACTATATTTTCATTTATTTTTTTGTGTAAATAAACATACCACAAACTCATTATGCTCAATACAAAAACACCTAAATCAAAATAGCAGCGGGCAATGGATATTCCATTTTTAAACATCCCCTTAATGTTAACTATACCACGTTGTTGCGCCCACCCTTCGGCATTGGTGGAGATGAACCACCCGGTTTCCTTATAATGATATCCGTACCAGATACCGATAATTGCTATAGCCGGAAGTAATAATAAAATCCAATTAATTGATGACTTCCAATTATTTTTATTCAGAAAAAATATCGTAACCGCCAATGAAGCTATGCCAAACAATCCGCGTAAAGAAACACCAACAATTCCAATTAGTACAATAGAAAAAACAAATTTTCTATTTTCAAAATAAGCAACTAATGCCGATAAATATAAACTTAGTAGTACGGCATCATAGCTGATTAAACTATATTGTGTAAGAACAGCCGGCGTAATCATGAATAGCAAAAAACCTAACCACTGCGCTCTTTGTGAAAAAGAAAAATGTTGCATTAATCTTAAAAAGGCAATCACGCCGAGCAGGTGGAAAGGCAACATACCTAAGTGTGCGGAAATTAAATTCCTACCCATTAGCTTAAATAGTACGGTAATATAAATGTAAAATAATGGTGGATGTCCGGCATCATACTGCGGTGGCGGTATAAAATTCCCAAAGCCATAATCAAAAAAATGTTGTGTAATGGTAGAGGTTAAAATGGTGTCCCAAAAAAATGGCAATCGCCACGAAAAGATATTTATTGCCAATACAGAAAATATTGCGGCGATATAGATTTTATATTTTTCAAATACAGACACTATTCAAAAATACAAATTCTACAAGCATTTAAAAACAAAAAAATAGCACATAAATTATTAAAAAGAGGGTTAATCTTGTGGAACGGTGGCGTAATCTTTCAACGCATCTAATCGTTTTCGAATAGTAAGTTCCCACTTTTGTTGCGCTGCCGTATTTATACTATGATTGGTTTCGATATCATATTTACGTTGTTCAGCGTTCCAAGCCGCAATCAATTTTTTACCTATGGAAATCAACGTTTTTATGTCCGTAACGTTATGAACATTATCTTGCAATTGCTTGCGCAACATTCGAGCATATAGTTCCGTAATATCAAAATGCAGCCTTTCATGTTTCAAAATATTATCCGTTGCCGAAGCAGGAATATACCAAGATAAATTAGGGTAAAATTTCGGTGTCACCTTCCATCCTATTTTATTTCCTGATGTATAATAATTATACTCTACCGAAGAGGCTGTCATAGCAACTTCAGCAGCATTTTCAATTGGGGTACCTTGAAAATCTGACCAATTTAATTGGGTATCCTTCGACCAAACAATAAATTTCTTGTAGGCTTCATTATTGGAAGGTGGTGCTGCGATATTCGACAACGCCAAAAAAATTAACTGTATAAAAATGAAGAAACGCATAATCTGTTACTGCAAAAAACATTCCTAAATTTATTGCTTATTCGAATTAAGGGTTATTAATACAAATTCTTTTTGGTAAACATCAAACGCATTAATTAAATCTTGGATAAACGCTTCTCCATAACTTGCATAATAGGGTGAAAAATTTTCCACGCGCTCTTGTAAAGAATGATTGGGAAAAAGTTGATTTTTTATTTTTTCAATCTGCAATAGTTCCGTCTCATTTTTTTGCTTCACGGATTTTATCAGTTTTTTCTGAATTGCATCCATATTCTGTAACGTCTTTTGTAGCTCCGCACCTACTGTATTTATTAGGCTTCCATCTATTTTTTTAGCAACATCTTGTAGTTTTAAAAATGTTGTTTCTATTTCTTTCTTGTAGCCGGAAATATCAACATCGTCTTCTGTTTTTTGTAAAATAAATAGTTTTTTCAACTGTTCTATATCTTGAAAAAAATCCGTTACCATCCACTCTAATTTATCTATTTTTTTTTGTGTAGGTGCATTCACCAATAAAGCAGAATTTCTCAAAATCAATTGGGGAAAATTAATTTTATAATACTCGAAAAGCGGTTTTAATTGCAACCAATAGCTCAGTTCACCACCGCCGCCAATATAGGCTAAAGCCGGTAATACTTTCTGTTGGTAAAGTGGGCGTAAAATTACATTGGGCGAAAATCGCTCCGGGTGTTGTAATACTTCTTGCAAAATCTCATCTCTGCTAAATGAAATCGAAGTATTTAAAACTACATATCTTTTAGTATCCGCAGTATATTCTATGCGCTCTCTGCTGTTTTCACCTAAATAAAATAAATTGATTGGGCGTGGAAATGCTTGTTGTTTATACCCGGACGATTCTAACTTATCAATTTGTTCATTTACCAATTGTGCTGCGTGTTGCTGCAATAATTCATCTTGTAATACAGTAGTAAACTGTTGTTTTAATTCTGCATCATCTCCATCAATTACCACTAATCCATATTTTCCAAAAAGTGCATGTACCAAGTATCTTGTTGCATTTGACAAGTTATCTTGTTGATATGCTTTTGAAAATATATCCATCAATTCTGCAGTATATTTATCATTACCTACAATTGTTTTTAAGTCTTCTAAAACAGCTGCAAAACGTTGTGTGGTATATCTGCCGGTTGCGCCCCCTTGTTTGTCGTTCCATTCTACTTTTTTATTAAAAACGCTGATATGGTTGATTTCTTCAAAATCATGGTCCTCGCTTCCCATCCAATACACAGGAATAAAATTATATGCAGGATAGCTTTCTTTTAATTGCTTACAAGTAGAAATTGTTTGTGCTATTTTATAAATAAAATATAGTGGGCCGCCTAAAATATTTAACTGATGTGCCGTAACAATACAAAAAGAATTTTGAGATTGAAAGGAAAGAATATGCTGTTGTACCACATCGAATTGTGGCAAGCCCAAACAAGATTTATATTGGCGTTGAATACTATTGGATACGGCAACACGGTCAATGTTTTCTTTCTGTTTATCAAAAATAATTTGCTCAATAGCCTCAACGGTATTTGGATATTGGTAAAAAGGTTGTACACTTTTTTCCTGTGCTTGATAGTTTAGTACCAACTTTGAAAAATAAGAAGTATCCGAAAAATTTATGGAGCGAGTAATCATTTAAAGCTATTTTCTTCAAACAAATAACAATCGGGTTTGTTTAGTGAAATTAATTTATTACTTCTGCATATAAATCAAAATCGGTAGCGTCATAAACTTTTACCCTGCAGAAATCGCCAATTCTACAAAAATATTTCTTGGCATCAATCAGCACTTCATTATCTACTTCAGGCGAATCAAATTCTGTTCTCCCTACAAAATAGCCACCCTCTTTTCTGTCAATTAATACGTTGAACGTATGTCCAATTTTATCTAAATTTTTCTGAAAAGAAATTTCTTGCTGCAACTGCATTAATCGGCTTGCACGCTCTTCTTTGGTAGCTGCATCTACATCGTCTTCCATTTTATGCGCTGCCGTATCGTCTTCGTGCGAATATTGGAAAACGCCTAATCGTTCGAATTGCATTTCCTGAACAAAATCACATAAATCGTTAAAATCCTCTTCAGATTCTCCGGGAAAACCGACCAGCATAGTGGTTCTAATCGCTATATTTGGAATTTCACTTCTAATTTGATGTATTAATGCACGAGTTTCTTCTTGGGTAATTTGACGTTGCATATTTTTCAACACCTTATTGTTAGCGTGTTGCAAAGGCAAATCCAAATATTTACACACTTTATCACAATTTTTTATTGCCTCTAATAGGTCTATCGGAAATTTACTCGGATAGGCATAATGCAAGCGAATCCACTCTATGCCTTCTACTTCATTTAAAGCATATAAAAGTTTAGATAATGCTCTTTCTTTATAAATATCTAATCCGTAATAGGTCAGCTCCTGCGCTATCAACATAATTTCTTTCACGCCTTGTTTGGCTAAATTCTGCGCTTCTGCCACAATTTCATCTATTGTTTTCGAAACGTGCATGCCCCGCATCAGCGGTATGGCACAGAATGTACAAGTACGGTTACACCCTTCCGAAATTTTCACATAGGCATAATGCTGCGGGGTAGTCAAAAATCGCTCCCCTACCAGTTCGTGTTTATAATCCGCATTTAATTTATCTAATAATTGTGGCAATTCTAAAGTACCGAAGTAGGCATCTACTTGTGGTATTTCTTCTTCCAAAGAATCTTTATAGCGTTGCGACAAACACCCGGTAACATATAATTTATCTATCTTGCCTTTATCTTTTAAGTCGGCATAAGCAAGTATCGTATTTACAGATTCTTCTTTCGCTCTATCAATAAATCCGCAAGTGTTAATGATAATAATATTAGCATCATTTTGCTCCGATTGGTGCTCTACATCAAAATCATTATGTTTTAACTGTGAAATTAAAACTTCTGAATCTACCAAATTCTTGGAGCATCCTAAAGTAATGACGTTATATTTATCTTTTGTAATTTTCTTTGTTCTCATTTGTACTGCAAAAATACAAATTAAGAGTTTATTGGACTGTTAAAACTCAATCAAAATTGCAATAACCATTTTACGGTTTCTTGGGTATCCGCTATCGACCACGAGTGGGGATGTTTAATTTTTACAATTTTACGGAATCCTTTATCTTTTGTCAGAATAAGTTTGGCATTTTTATTACCTAAAATAGTTAACTCATTTATAAATCCGACGTTATCCAACACATTCAAATCATAAGCATTCCAATGTTTTTCCTTCATACCCCATAAAAAATCAGGTTCGCAATAGGTAAGAATGGGCATATTTCCAAATAATCGGGCACCGTAATTATTCCTATCTTCATTGCAATACGGCGAAAGTGTTACATAATTTTCATACGCAGTATATACATTTCCTTTAAAAAAGGTGCGCATTTTCTCCAACACTATTTTGTAAAAAGGTTTATTGGAGAAATAGGTTGTGCTATCATTGAGCCATTGTTCATATACTTTATACATACGTACAAAATCCAATGGAGGATCGATGGTAAAAACGGCTTTGGGCTTAGGATAAATATCATAAATAGCACAATGCTGAACATATTTTACTACGCCGGAGCCGCCAAGCGAAAAACCACCCATATAGTAGGCATCATTTGGAATATTATTTCTTTTTAGTAAAATAGGAATAATACTATCTAAGTAATACTGCGAATTTCCGTCTATCTGAAAGGCATTACTGCCTTCGTTATTGCATAAAATCACAGTTAAAATGCCATGGGTGGCTGCCACTTGCGGAATATCCGTTTCTATTTCTGCCAATTGTGGCGACTCGCCTAAACTTGGCAATAAAAGCAACATTTTTTTTGCCGGTGCATTTGGCCGATAGACGATAGCGTAATTTTTTGTACTGTCCGTTTTGTCAAAATACTCTATAGCCCTAAAATAAGCATTGTTTTTTTGTGCCAATACTACGGTGTAAATACAGCTAAAAAACAAAAAAATTATGTATTTCATTGCCATCATCTCGTCGGACTACAAATATTGTATTTTTTATCCAATTCCATTCTACTCTTTTTAAAAAAAACACTGCAAAAAATTACTTGACATATTAAAAATCTTTTAAAAAAATAAATTCTTACTTTAGATAATTTTTTCATTGTTTTGCAGTTTATATTCCAAAAAATAATTGTAGCTTGAAATTGTCAATTATCAAAGACTAAATTAAAAACTATGCGTTCCTTTATTAAAATTATAGTAGCTGTTAGCAGTGCTTTCCTATTCACGACTTGCCATAAATACACTCCGGAAAATGCCGTACGCTGCGTAATGACCAACTTTGACCAAGAAATTGAAAACAACCAGAATTTGGTTTTCACATTCAATAAAGAATTATTAAAAAACGATTCTTTAATAGACAAATGGGTAGATAACGATTTCATAAAAATCTCCCCTAATGTACCCGGTCGCTGTAAATGGACTTCTACACGTGAGTTGGTTTTCTCCCCGTTAAGTGATTTTCCATCAGCAACCGATTTTAAAATTACCCTTTTAGATAAAGTAACTAAAGATGCTCCAAAAGCATTACAACTATATGGAACAGTAAGCTATAATGTACATACTACTTATTTAACATTAATCGGCTCCCACTCGCACTGGCGTGCCGCAAGCAATGATGCAACAAAAATAGAACTGCAAACAGATGTAAAGTTCAATATTCCCATAAATCCCAAAAAAGCAGCAGGCCTATTGGAAGCAACTATAAATGGCGAAAAAGCAGATTTCAAAATAATAAATACTCGCCCCTCAAAAGTGCTATCTATTGTATTTCCAAATCCAAAAGCTACGAATGAAACTTCTAAAGTAAAAGTAGTTTTGAAAAAAGTAGGTAAAAGCATGAAAGAAGAACAATTTACCGAAAAATCAACGGTTCCGGGCATTCAAAAATTAAAATTAGAAGAGGTAGAAACAGTTCATAACGGCGTTTCAGGCACTGTATTTATAGGCACTTCCCAACCTGTTTCCGAAAAAAACTTAAAAGAATCGATAAAAATAGAACCCGCCGTAAATTTTACGGCTACTGCCGATGACAAAGGAATTACCATATCCAGCGAAGAATTTGCTCCCAATCAAGAATACGAAATAAACGTAACAGAAAATGTAATTGGAATTTTTGGCGGAAAATTAAATTCATCCTATTCAAGCGATGTAGCTTTTGGGGAAATAGCTCCGCAAATAAAATTCGATAATACCAAAGCTACTTACCTTGATGCTAAGGGGAGCAAAAATGTTTCTATTTTAATTACTCAAAGCGAAAAAGTAAAAGTTACAGTGTATAAAGTATTCCAAAATAATATCTATGCTTTTATAAATAAAGGAACAGATTGGGGATACCAAGATGATTACGACACCGCCGCTAACAGATACACTTATCACGATTATCAATATTACAACATAGAAAATGTTGGTGAGAAAATATTTGAAAAAAAATACCGAACCGACGATTTAAAAGATTACGGACACTCCAAACTATTAAATATAGATTTTGAAGATAAATTCAAAGAATTTAAAGGAATCTATGTAGTACAAGTAGAAGACAATGACAGAATATGGCTGCAAGATTCCAAAATCATATCACTGTCGGATATTGGATTAATTGTAAAACAAGATAAAAATACAGTGCATATTTTTGCCAATTCTATTTTAAACACAGAGCCACTAAAAAATATAGAAGTAAAAATAATCAGTACTTCAAATCAAGAGTTAGGAAAAGCAAAAACAAATAAAGAAGGCTATGCTTCTTTTGAAATTCCCGATGCTTACAAAGATTTTAGAGTAGGTATGATTACTGCACTATCTGAGGACAGTGATTTTAATTATGTGTATTACAGAAATTCATTAGTGGACAATACCCGGTTTGACGTTGGCGGTAAGCGCTTAAACACCTCTAACTACGATGCCTATTTATATGCCGAGCGCGATATCTACCGCCCCGGCGAGACGATACACCTCAACACCATTGTTCGCACCAATGAATGGAACCAGCCCGGAGAAATGCCCGTAAAAATGCGCATCTTATCGCCTAATGGAAAGGAGTATCAAACGTTCAAAAACGTATTAAATACACAAGGTGCGTTTGAAACCAGTTTGCCATTACCTACAGATGCTGTAACAGGTATTTATACCTTTCAGCTACTTACCGGCAATGACGTTTTGATGGCAGCTAAAGGAATTATGGTAGAAGAATTTATGCCGGACAGAATAAAAGTAGAGTTAAAAACCGATAGAGATGAATACCGTCCGAAAGACAAAGTAATCGCAACATTTACAGCTACTAATTATTTCGGCCCTCCGGCAGCAAACAGAAATTATGAAACCACTTTCTCGTTGAATAAAAATAAATTCACGGCAAAAGAATTTGAACGATATACTTTTGAGGTAAGCAAAACGGCTGAATATTATACTACGGTAAGAAACGGAATTACAGATGCAAATGGAAATGGTGCGGAAACTTTTGAAATACCCGCACAATACAACGAAACCGGATTATTGACCGGCAGAGTATTAACCACTGTTTTTGATGAAACCGGAAGACCCGTAAACCGCCTAAAAACATTTGACGTATTTACGCAAGACGTATTTTATGGTGTCCGAACCGATCAAGATTTTTTCAGCACCAAGCAACCTATTAAAATTCCTATTGTTGCCGTAAACAAAAAAGGCATTCCCTACAATTCACAAGTCGCAAACGTAAAAATCATTAAAAGAAAATGGGAAACTATACTTCAAAAAGCAGGCGGACAATTAAAGTATATTTCTCAAATGAAAGAAGAGATTATTGACAATAAAAATATCAATATCCTTGGTTCAAAATCTGTATATCCGTTTACGGCAAAGGAAAGCGGAGATTATGAATTCCGCATCTCCGCCCCCAACAGCGAGAGCTATGTTTCTTTCTTTTTTTATGCCTATGGATTTGGCAACACGTACAGTTCCTCTTTTGAAGTAAATACCGAAGGAAAAATTGATATTACCTTAGATAAAGACAAATACAACGTAGGCGATAAAGCAAAAGCGTTGTTAAAACTTCCATTTGACGGCAAAGTATTAATTACCGTAGAGCGCGATAAAATGTTGCAGTATTATTATGTAAAATCCGATAACAAATCGGTATCTATTGATTTAAAATTGGAAGACCAACACGTGCCAAACGTATATATTACAGCTACGCTTATCAAGCCCAACATTGCTGACGGAATGCCGCTAACGGTTGCCTATGGCTTTGCTCCGATTAGCGTAGAAAATCCAAGCAACAAAATACCGATAGACTTACAATGTGTAAATACTGCTCGAAGTAAAACGACACAAACGGTAAAAATAAAATCAAAGCCTAATTGTGAAATGACGATTGCCGTAGTAGATGAAGGTATTTTGGCGTTAAAAGATCAAAAATCGCCAAATCCCTACAATTATTTCTATTCCAAACGAGCATTAGAAGTAGATATGTACACAATTTATCCTTATTTATTTCCGGAAGTAACATCACTGGGAGGAGGATTTGATGATATTTCCAAAAGAGTAAATCCATTGACCAACAAACGCATAAAATTAGTTTCTGTTTGGAGTGGAATTATACACACTAACACATTTGGGAATGCTGAATTTAGCTTCCAAATCCCTCAATTCTCGGGTAGCTTACGGGTAATGGCAGTTGCGTATGACGGTAAAAAATTTGGCGCAACTGAAAAGAACATTACCGTTGCCGATCCTATCGTTATCAGTACCGGTGCGCCACGCTTTGTAGCTCCCAATGACGAACTCACAATTCCAATTACGGTAAGCAATACCACCAAAACAAAAACACCGGCAACTGTAACCGTAAAAGCAGAAGGTGTTTTGCAAAACTCAGCCGCTAACAGCATTACCACCGAAATAGAGCCGAACAGTGAAAAACAAATAGAGTTTGCCATACTCACCAGAAATTTAATTGGGGAGGGTAAACTAATTGTAACGGTAGATGCTCTAAAAGAACATTTTTCAGACACTACATTTATCACGTCAAGGCCCAATGCGACATTCCAGAAATTTTCCGGCGCCGGAAATATCGCTGCCGGAAAGCAAGCAAATATTGCATTTGCAGGGAATTTACCCTTACTCTCTTCTTCTAAAAAATTGATTGTAAGTAACTCTCCATTGGTACAATATGGAAAAAATTTAAGCTTTTTAATAAACTATCCTTATGGCTGTGCAGAGCAAACTATTTCGGCAGCATTTCCGCAGTTATATTTTTCGGATTTAGCCAAAAACGTACAAAACCTAACGTCAAATACTAAAACAGCAGTAAGCAATGTGCAAATGGCAATCGAAAAATTACAAGCTATGCAATTATCGAACGGTGCGCTTAGTTACTGGCAAGGCGGCGACTCCGAATCGTGGTGGAGCACTATATACGCAGCACACTTTATGTTAGAAGCTCAAAAAGCAGGCTACACTGTAAATGAGAAATTCTTAACCAAACTATTCGATTATTTAAACGCACGCTTGCGGACCAAAGAAGTAGAGTTTAAATATTTTTCTGATGGCAGCAAAATTGAAGTAGTAAAAGAAGAAGTACCGTATAGTTTGTATGTTTTGGCATTAGCAGACAGAGCAAGAACGTCTGAGTTGAACTACTACAAATCCAATCCGCAACTATTAACGCAAAGTGGAAAATATCTAATAGCCGCAGCTTTTGCATTAGAAGGCGATAAAAAGAAATTTTATCAAATGCTACCGAAAGGCTATGTAAACGAAAAAGCAGACCCTGCTTTTAATGGGAATTTCTACTCCGATTTTAGAGATCTGGCACTTGTATTAAATACCTTACTGGAAGTAGATCCACAAAACACACAAATCAACTACATGGCGAAACAAGTAGCACAAACCTTACTCACCCAAAACTATTTGAATACCCAAGAAAATGTTTTTGGATTTTTAGCAATGGGTAAAATTGCTAAAGCAGCTAATAAAGGCAATGCAACTGCAACAATTATTTCTAACGGAAAAACTATTGCCAATTTTGACGGTAAAAACAATGTGGTAATTACCGGCAAACAACTCGCCGGAAACGCTGCTACCATAACTACTACGGGAAGTGGAAAGGTATTTTATTTCTGGG
>ENA-UOYA01003618-UOYA01003618.1-activated-sludge-metagenome-genome-assembly--contig:-NODE-3618-length-13625-cov-7.876271_pt1 | contig 13625 bp, 14 predicted proteins | sample MGYA00238163_ERZ764804 | MGnify/ENA primary metagenome ERZ764804 (study PRJEB28919, sample SAMN05720223) | activated sludge metagenome | isolation source: Anaerobic digester | place: Hong Kong...
GTATAATCCGGCTCAATGCAACCCGAGACGCCGCACGGAAGTCTCGGCCGAGGAAAACCATGATTCGGAGACTATTGCAAGCTACCTCGTACGTGTCTATCCTCTCGGTGCTCAGTATTGCTGCGGCTCAGGACGCCCAAGTTGGGCAGCACCAGGCGCCTCCGCTGCGGGCAATCCCCGGGATAACAGCCAAGGACCTGTACCCGATGGGGTGTGTAGATTGCCACATCAACTATGCCGAGCAGAAGTTGGACGTGCGCTTCAGCACCCTCCTGAAGCGGTGGGCCGAGATGGTGGAGCCCCAGCTTCTCGACAAGGTGGCTGGTTCGGCGCCTCCCGGGCTCAAGCTCAAGGGCAAACACCCGGCGGTTCCCGGTATGGTCAGGAGTATCCCCGCAGGATGCCTCACCTGCCATAGCCGGGCTTCGACGACGGCGCCTCCATTTTCCCGGATGCTACACGCCATTCATTTAACCGGCGGGAAAGACAACCACTTCCTGACGCTATTCCAGGGCGAGTGCACGCACTGCCATAAACTCAACGCAGCCACTGGAGCATGGTCGCTGGCCAGCGGCCCCGAAAAGTGACGGCCTGGCAGGCTAAAGATTCAAGGTTTCTTGTTCCGGGCCTGCTGCGCTCCGTAACGCGTCTCGCACGCGCGCCAGCACAATCCATGCCAGGTACCCGACCGGGGGCAGCGACGCAGCCAGCACGAAGCCTGCGTCGAAGCGGCCATGGTCGAAGAAGCGGCCGAACACCGGCATGATCAGCGCCACCGCGCCGGACCAAGCCCCCGCGCAAAGTCCGGCGATCAAGCCGGCGTGGGCGGAGGAGAACACGCGCGTGGCGTAGGCCACCGGAAGGATGATAAAGCCCGAGGCCGCGAACATCCCCACACACATCAGTGCAATAGACCACGGGAAGGACTTCGTGTACGGCGTCGCCGCCAGCGGCAACCCGATTACGGCGGCAACGGCCATCAGCCGCCCCAGCGGCGCCACGCTGTTGCTTGCGACGCGCGCCGTGCGGTCGGCCAGCCATCCCCAGATGAAGTAACCGGCCTCCCAACCGAGCGGCGGAAGCCACAGCACGCGGCCGATCTCGGTCAACGATCGCCCCAATTCGTGGTTCAGGTAAAGCGCTCCGCCGTAGATCACCAGCGCCAGCGGAATCGCTCCCAGGGCGTAAGCGAGCATGGCCGCCCACACGCGAGGGTCGCGATACTCGATGCGCACGGACGGGCCGCGGTGTTCGCGCCTTTCCGGCTTGCGGCGCAACTCCGGCCGGCGGCTCACGAACCACCACAGGACCAACCAGGACGCGCCCATGAATCCCGTGAAGAAGAAGGCGGCGCGCCATCCCCAGTGCACGGCGATGGGCGCCACGATCAACGGCGTAACTACCGCGCCCAGCGAGCCGCCGCTGTAAGCCACGGCCACGCCGCGCGCGCGTTCCTCCACCGGCAGCGTCTCCACCACTGTCCGCAAGCCGCCGGGGAACGTGGCGCCCTCACCGAAACCGAGCGCCGCGCGGGCCAGGCCGAAGCTCAGAAAGCCAATTGCGAAGGCGTGCGATACCGAAGCGCCGGTCCAAAAAGCCACCGCCACGATCATACCTACGCGCAGGCCCACTCGGTCCAGCCAGCCTCCCCATAACGGATTGGCAATCGTGTAGGCGATCGAAAAGGCCGAAATCACATAGCCATACTGCTCGGCGCTCATACCCGTCTCCCGCAGGATGGTGGGAGCGAGCAGGGCCAGCGTGTTCCGATCGATATAACTGATCAGCGAGACCAGCAGCATCGTGCATGCCGGAATCCACCGGCGTACGTTTTGAGTCACGGGAATCTCACATGATAGCAGCGTGCCGGCCCACGCCGTTCACAAATCTGGAAAAGCCATGATTTATTGGCAAATTGAAGCGGTTATCACGAAATAAGCAACCGTAAATTTGGACCCCGGTGCTAGGATGTGTCCGGACGCGAACAGGAGCAACCATGTCTAAACCCGTGAAGATTCTTTCCATCGATGGCGGCGGCATCCGCGGCATGATCCCCGCTGTGGTATTGGCCGGCCTCGAACAGCGCACTGGCAAGAGAGTCGCCGACATGTTCGACCTGATCGCCGGCACATCAACGGGCGGCATTCTGGCGCTGGCGCTCACCAAGCCAGACGGCGGCGGCAGACCGCAATATCAGGCGGAGGACGTGGTGCGCCTGTACGAACGGGAGGGCCGCCGCATCTTCCACCGGTCGGGGTGGCGCACGGTGGCGGCGCTTGCCACCTTGGCCGAAGAGAAGTTCCCCAGTTCGGGCATCGAAGGCGTGCTGGAGGACTACTTCGGCGAGACGCGGTTGAAGGACGCGGCGACCGACGTTATCATCACCAGCTACGAGATTGAACGCCGGTTCCCGTTCTTCTTCAAGAGCCGTAACGCGCGGATCAAGCCAGGGTACGACTTCGCCATGAAGCACGTGGCCAGAGCCACTTCCGCCGCACCCACTTTCTTTGAACCCTGCAAGCTGGAAACGGACGGGCCGGAGGACTACTACGCTCTGGTCGACGGGGGCCTCTATGCCAACAACCCGGCCATGTGCGGCCTAGTCGAGGCCATGACCTGCTGGCCCCAGGCAACCGAGTTTCTGGTGGTCTCGCTGGGCACGGGCGAGCAACTCGAGCGGCTGGCATACGACAAAGTCAAGGGGTGGGGCCTGGCGCATTGGGCCAAACCGGTCCTGGAAATCGTGTTCGACGCGGTCAGCAGCACTGTGGACTATCAGCTCCGCCAGATAGTGCCGTCCACGCACTACTTCCGCTTCCAGACCCGTCTTCCCTGCGGAAGCGAATCGATGGACGACGCCTCGCCCGAAAATCTTCGCGGCCTGAAATTACAAGGCGAAGCGCTGGTCAGGGAGCGCCACGGCGACCTCGCGAAACTGGCCGCGATGCTGTAACGTTCCACATCGCTTAAGGAATACTTGCGGACCCCGCTCCATGAAGTGTTGCCGCCGGATTGCAGGCTGGCGGCAAACTCGTTCCAGACAGCTTCGCTGCCGGACGCCTGCGCTGCCGCGATGGCAGGCAAAAGCGCGGCTGTGACGACAACGATGGCGCACTTCGTGCCGTCGCCTGATGCTGACATTATGCTTCAGCGGCAGGCCGCAAGTTGAGCCAGCCGCGCTTAGGGCAAAACGGACCTGGAGACGACGGCCCGGTTCTGCCCGCACTCTCACGCCGCCGTGGGCCTCGATCCGGGCTTCACGACCGGAATTCCCTGTTGGCACAAGGGACACTGATCGGGCTGATAGGCGACCACCTTCAGCACGGCCAGCGCGGCGCGCGGCACGCTCAGGTCGACCGCTCCGCCGCTGCGGTCGATGATGGAACCCGCGGCTAACACCTCCGCCCCCGACTGGCGCAGGATCTTGATCACTTCCATGCTGCTACCGCCCGTGGTGACCACATCCTCAATCATCACCGCAGTTTCGCCCGGTTCGATGACGAAGCCGCGGCGCAGGGTCATCTGCCCGCCGGCTTCGCGCTCGGTGAACAGGAATCGCGCGCCGAGAGCGCGCGCCACTTCGTGGCCGATAATCACGCCTCCCAGCGCCGGCGACACCACCAACTTCGGCGTCCGGCCGGCGCAGAGTGGGCGCACGGCTTCAGCCAGGCCAGAACCCAACTCCTCAGCATATTCTGGATACGCCAGAACCTTGGCGCACTGCAGATACTCAGGACTGTGCATGCCGCTGGTGAGCCGGAAGTGGCCGCGCAAATAAGCGCCGGTGCGCTCGAATAATCGCATGATCGTGTTGGGATCGGTCATCAAACGCATCCTACACTATTCCACGCTTGCGTTACCATTTGAGAAACCGGGAACAACCGGAGGGTATTCGACGTCGTCTTAATGTTGATGGCCGGCCAAGCCCCATCTGCAAATGAAAGGACGTTCATGAAGCGCGCACGATCTTGTTTTGCCATCTTCTTTTCCACGCTGCTGGCGCTCCCGCCGGCAGGAGCACAGCAAATGACGCAGGCGGCACCGGCCTCCGCGCCGGCGGAGGCGGGCCGTGGGAATCCGATCCTCGCCCCGTACCGGGTCCACGATGAAGCGCCCATCAATCTCGCCAACTCGAACCGGCTGGAATCGTTGCTCAGGGCGGGCCAACTCTATCTATCCATGCAGGACGCCATCGCGCTGGCGCTTGAAAACAACCTGGACATCGAGCTGCAGCGTTACGGCCCGCGCATCGCCAAGGCCGATCTGCTGCGAGCCAACGCGGGCGGCGGTATCAGCGGCGTGTCGACCTCGGTTTCGTCGGGAGCGTCCAGCGCCGCGTCGGCCACCGGAGTGCTGGCCGGATCCCCCGCCACGACCTCGACGGGCACAAGCACGTCCAGCGCCGTGAGCGCCGTCTCCACCGGTAACGGACCGGCCACACCCAGCCTGGACCCGGTCTTGAGTACAGGCTACAACTGGAGCCACGGCACCCGTCCGCTTACCAGTTCGTTCACTACCGGCACCAATTCGCTCATTACGAACACCAGCGCCACCACTTTCGGCATCCAGAAGGGATTCCTCACCGGGACCAACGTCGGCTTCGAGTGGGACACGTCGCGCGTGGCGCAGAATTCCTACCGCAACGATTTCAACCCTTCGCTCAGCGGCAACTTCAGCCTCACCGTTTCGCAGCGCTTGTTACAGGGCTTCGGACTGGCGCTGAACTCGCGCAACATCAAGATCGCCAGGAATAACCTGAAAGTCTCCGACCTCACCTTCCAGCAGCAGGTGATCACCACCGTGGCATCGGTCATGAACCTCTACTGGGACCTGGTCAGCTTCAACGAAGACCGCAAGGTTCGCCTTCAGGCGTTGGCGCTGGCCGAGAAGCTTTACAACGACAACAAGAAGCAGGTGGAGATCGGCACGATGGCGCCCATTGAGATCGTCAAGGCCGAGGCCGAGGTTGCCCAGAGGCAGCAGGAGTTGACGGTTTCCGAGACGCAATTGTTACAGCAGGAGACCATCCTCAAAAATGCGCTGAGCCGGACCGGCGTCGCCAGCCCCAGTCTGGCCTCGGCCCGCATCATCCCCACTGATCGCATCCAGTTGCCCGAGCGCGAACTCCTGCCGCCGGCCGAGGAGTTGGTGGCCAAGGCCATCGCAAACCGCCCGGACATCGCGCAAACGAATCTCCAGATCGAAAACTCCAAGATCAGCCTGCGTGGCGTCAAGAACTCGCTACGGCCCTCGCTCGACGTCGTCGGCACGCTCAGGAATAACGGCCTGGTGGGCGAGATCAACCAGTTGCCTCAGCCGGCCATCCCCGGCGTGAGCGCAGGCGTCACACCCGAGCAGCGCGCCCTCACGGTGGACCGCTTCTTCGTCGGCGGCGTGGGCGGGCTGATGAATCAGCTGTTCTCGCGTAACTTCCCGGATTACGGCGTGAGCTTCCAGCTCAATATTCCCCTACGCAATCGTTCGGCACAGGCTGATGTCACCCGCAGCCAGCTCACTTTGCGGCAAAACGAAATCCGACAGCAGCAGCAGTTGAACCAGTTGCGCGTGGAGGTGCAGAACGCGCTTATCTCCCTGCAGCAGGCGCGCGCGCGCTATAACGCCGCGGTGAAGGCACGCATCCTCCAGGAGCAGAACCTCGACGCCGAGCAAAAGAAATACGCCCTGGGCGCCTCCACCATCTATTTCGTCATCCAGGCGCAGCGGGACTTGGCCTCGGCGCGGTCGACCGAGGTGGCCGCCCTAGCCGCCTATGGTAAGGCTCGCGTCGAGATGGACCGCTCCACGGGACAGACGCTGACGGCCAACAACATCGTGGTGGAAGACGCATTTAAGGGCCGCGTGGCCACACCGCCAAGCAAGATTCCGAACGGTGGAGATTAGGGCCCAATCCAGCCGGTTTCAATACGGCACAGGTCGGAGATTCGGTGTGCGGATTTGGCACCGTATGCTCCTGTTGCACCTAGCGGCAACTGGTTTTTTAAGCGGTCACACTTTGGCACTGGACTTGCTGGTTAGCTGAGCGTGAGAGCTGAAGCAAAGGCTCAAGGAGCAAAGGCCGTACCGCTCATCACCGCTGACGGAACACCCTCTAACCGTAACGAATCACCCGACCTTCTCCCTGCACGTCCCGCCCGGCCGGTCTCCTTGAGCCTTTGACCTTGAAGGGTACAGCCCCCGATCACGGGGGTAGGCCCCTAAAGAACCACGACAGATTTGCCGATGAAGGAATGTAATTATGTCCGAGGAATTCCAGGAAACGCAGGGCAGCCTGACTTTTCAGTTGAATCTACTGAACCTGTTCGCAGCCAACCAGGCCTCCGACGAAGCGCCGCGGCGGGAAGCCGGCAAGTTGGAAAACATACTGGCCGAATTGGAGCAGTCGAACTGACGTTTGACAGGACCGCGCAAGTCCGCTAATCTTAAATAGTTGTAGCTCACCTACAGGAAAAGTTTGTCCATGAATACGGTCTTTCCGTCCAAAAACGAGGTGATCCGTGCGTGGCACCTCATCGATGCTGATAACAAAGTGCTTGGCCGTGTCGCCAGCGAAGCCGCGCGCATTCTGATGGGGAAGAACAAACCTATCTACACCCCGTTTATGGACACGGGCGACCATGTCGTCATCATCAATGCCTCCAAGGTCAGGCTGACGGGCCGCAAGGAGGACCAGAAAGTCTACCGTCATCACACGGGTTATCCGGGCGGGTTGATTGAGACGAGCATCAAGAAAGTACGCGCCAATCACCCGACGCGCATCATCGAAGATGCTGTGGCCGGGATGCTGCCGAAGTCCAAGCTCGGCAAGCAGATGATCAAGAAGCTGAAGGTCTACGCCGGGGACAAGCATCCGCACCAGGCGCAGAAACCCGTGGCCGAAGCGTAACCGACGAACGAGAGGGAACTGAGTGGCAGGCACTTTAGTGCAGTACTTGGGAACGGGCCGGCGGAAGTCCAGCGTGGCCCGAGTATTCCTGCGGCCGGGCACTGGCCAGATCAAGGTCAACAACCGGCCATTCGAACAATATTTCCAGACCGACGCCGCCCGCAACACGGCGCGCCAACCGCTGTTGGTCACCGAAACGGCCGACAAGTTTGACGTCGTGGTGTTGACCACCGGCGGCGGCATCACGGGACAGAGCGGCGCGGTGCGGTTGGGAATCAGCCGCGCGCTGATCGAGTTCAACTCCGAACTGCGAGGCAAGTTGAAACAGCTCGGATTCCTCACCCGCGATCCGCGAGCTCATGAGCGCAAGAAGTACGGGCAGAAGGGCGCACGGCGCCGCTTCCAGTTCTCCAAGCGCTAGGAGATTTTGTCGCTTCACGCCCCGGCGAGCGATGGCGAGGAGCCGTCCGCCGGGGCGCGATTGCGTTTTTTTTGGCTGCTTTCCCGGCACCGGCAAATCTCGCTTTGGGCCGCCGGCGCGGCTGAGAGCAGCCTAGTATCCACTCCGCGAGCGGGACAAGAGTCCCCAGCAGAAACCAAGGAGGCATTTTGCCGTCGATTTCGATGAAAGAATTGCTCGAAGCTGGCGTTCACTTCGGGCACCAGACCAAGCGCTGGAATCCGAAGATGAAAGAATACATCTTCGGCGAACGCAATGGGATCTATATCATAGACCTGCAGAAGACCCTGAAGCTGTTCAAAGACGCCATGCGGTTCGTGGGCGAGATGGCCGCGCAGGGCAAGAACGTGTTGTTTGTGGGCACTAAGCGCCAAGCCCAGGAAGCTATCGCAGAGGAAGCCGTGCGCTGCGGAATGTTCTATGTGAATCAGCGCTGGCTGGGCGGGCTGCTTACGAATATGATGACCGTGCAGAAGTCCATCAAGCGGCTGAAGCTGCTCGAGGAGATCGCGGCCGATCCCACCGGCGGCGGGCGCCCGAAGAAGGAACTGATCCGCCTGGAGCGCGAGCGCAAGCACCTGGAACAGAACCTGGCCGGCATCAAGGAGATGCCCGGGCTGCCGGACGTGATGTTCGTAGTGGACTCGAATAAAGAAGAGATCGCCGTGAAGGAAGCCCGGAAGCTGGGCATTCCGGTGGTGGCCGTGGTGGACACCAATTGCGATCCGGACGTGGTCGATTACGTCATCCCCGGCAACGACGACGCGTTGCGCGCGATCCGCCTTTTCACGAACAAGATCGCGGACGCGGTGATCGAAGGCAGAGCGCTGGCGACCGAGCAGGATTTCACCGCCGAAAAGATCATCACCGACGAGACCCCCAGCGAGGAAATTCCCGAATACACGCAGTGGGTGGATCCGCAATACGCCGAGCAGCTCATGTCGGAGAGCCTGAAGGACGAGGACCTGCCGTCCACGTCGCTGCCGAAGAAGACTCCGGCTGCCGAGGACGAGGCAACTCTGGCCGCCGACGGTGAGGCGGCAGCCCCGGCTGCGGACTCCAAGTAGCCTGCCGCGGGCGCGGCGCAACCAGATTTCTCAAGGACAGGTGCAAAGACAATGGCGGAAATCACCGCACAATTGGTAAAAGAACTCCGCGACCGCACAGGCGCGGGCATGATGGAGTGCAAGCGGGCTCTGAGCGAAGCGAACGGCGATTTGGCTGAAGCGGAAGTGGTGCTGCGCAAGCGCGGCATCGCCAACGCCAGCAAGAAGTCCGCCCGGGCCACCAAGCAGGGCGTGATCGGCAGTTATATCCACGCCGGCGCCCAGTTGGGCGTGCTGGTGGAGGTCAATTGCGAGTCCGATTTCGTGGCGCGCACAGACGACTTCCGTGAATTGGTGCACGATATCGCCATGCAGATCGCGGCGGCCGATCCCCAGTTCATCCGCAAAGAGGACGTCTCCGGGCCGGCGCTCGAGAAGGAACGCGAGATCCAGCGTGCACGGGCGCTGGCCGAAGGCAAGCCCGAGAAGATGGTGGACAGAATCGTGGAAGGCCGTATGAGCAAGTTCTACGAAGAAGTCTGCCTGCTCGAGCAGCCGTACATCAAGGACAACTCGCTCACTGTGGGCCAGTTGATTGCCACCAAGATCGCCAAGTGCGGCGAGAACATCACGGTGGCCCGTTTTGTGCGCCTGAAAGTGGGCGACGCCGCCGCAGGCGAGACGCCAGCCGAATAAGGACGGCCGCAATCCCGTCCCGGAGGATAGGGTGGCGAAATACGAGCGCATTCTGCTGAAACTCAGCGGGGAGTCTCTGGCGGGCAAAGCCGCCTTCGGCATTGACGCAGAGCGGATGGCCGAACTCGCGGGCGAAATATCGGAGCTTGCCGCCACGGGTGTCCAGGTCGGCCTGGTCACCGGAGGCGGCAATTTCTTTCGAGGGATCAGTTCGCGGGGCATCGAGAGGGTGACGGCGGATCACATGGGCATGCTGGCCACGGTCATCAACGCCCTGGCTTTCGCCGACGCGCTGGAAAAGAAAGGGACTCCGGCGCGCGTGATGACGGCCATCGAGATGCGCCAGGTGGCCGAGGCATATGTACGGCGACGCGCCATCGCGCACCTGGAGAAGGGCCGCGTGGTCATCGTCGCCGGCGGCACCTCGAACCCCTACTTTTCCACCGACACCGCGGCCGCGCTGCGGGCCCTCGAGTTGAGGGCGCAGTTGGTGGCCAAGGCCACGCGCGTGGACGGGGTCTATGACAGAGACCCATTGAGACACCCTGACGCGAAGATGTTTCAGGCGATTTCCTACGCCGATTTCCTTTCGCAGGCTCTCGGCGTCATGGACGCCTCGGCCGTGGCGATGTGCCGCGACAATGGGATGCCCATCGTCGTTTTCAATTTGAATGTGCGTGGGAATATAATGCGTGTGTCGATGGGAGAACCCGTGGGCACGCTGATCCATTAGCGATTTCGTGGGAACGGACGTATGAAACCTGGACAACCCAATCAAGCAACCGCACCGCAGTATCGCACCTCGAAGGAAGTGGAAGTAGCCGCCAAGGCCCGGATGGAGAAGGTCCTGGGCGACATGCAGCACCTGATGGCCGGCATTCGCACGGGCCGGGCTTCGGTGAGCCTGTTCGACAACATCCGCGTGGATTACTACGGCACACCGACGCCGCTGAATCAACTGGCGACGATGCATGTGCCGGAGCCGTCCTTAATCACGATCCAGCCATACGACATCTCGCAAATCGGCTCGATCGAGAAGGCTATCCGGTCGTCGGATTTGGGCTTGAATCCTCAAAACGACGGCAAGATCGTGCGGGTGCCGATTCCGGCTCTCACCGAAGAGCGCCGCAAAGAACTGGTCAAACACCTGCACGCCATGACGGAGGATCACCGGGTGGCAATCCGCAACGTCCGCCGTGATGGGAACGAAGCCCTCAAGAAGCTGCTCAAAGACAAGCTGATTTCCGAGGATGACCAGCGGCGGTCACAGGACGAAATCCAGAAGCTGACGGACGCCGAGATGCAGAAGCTGGATCAAGCCGCCAAAGTGAAAGAGAAGGAAATCCTCGAGCTGAAGTAAGAGTCCAGGTTACGGAGACGGAAAAACCTGCAGGGTGAAGTGTGGCAAAAAATACTGGGTGTGTGTCGGTTCGGGACTCAGCGGTCCACCTTGGGCGATGAAGACAGCATCGCCATGAAAAGGCTAAGTATCAAGAAACCGGCGACTAAAGATCCCACCAACATAAACCGTCCTCCCTCTCTCCCTTATCGGTTAGCAATTCCGCTTCCACTCGGTTAGGTGCAAAAAACTTCCGTATGGTTGCAAAGAATCCAGGGGAGCACCGCAACATTGTGCAATGAAGACGGGGCTGACCTCGGGGGCCGTGTTGACAAGCACCGCGCCGTCCGCTATATTGCTGAAGTATCGCTTTATCAACGGCTTGTCCGGTGTCGGGTCATGGTGGTTGCGAGGGAGTCGCGAACCAAGATGAAATTGTGTCCTCTTCCCAGCCGGCGTGCGCGTTGAGTAAGGCTCGCGCTCTGGAGACGCAGCCTTGGCCAATGAACTAGAAGACCGGCGGAAAGACATGCCCGGCCCCCCGGCGGAAGCTGACTATGAACACCTCATGGAGGACTACAGTCACTTCGCGCCGCCCGTAGAGGGCGAGGTTCTCGCAGGACACGTCTTGAAGGTGACAGAGAAGGAAGTCATCGTTGACGTCGGCTTCAAATCCGAAGGACTTGTTCCCATCGAGCAGTTCAAGCTGCTGGATGGGTCGGTGCGCGTCGCACCCGGCGACGTGGTGGACGTCATGGTGGACCATCGTGGGGAGGTGGAGGGTTACATTCTCCTTTCCCACGAGCGCGCGGCGCGCATCCGCGCATGGGACAACCTGGAGAAAGCCTTCCGCGAGAACCTGCTGGTCAGCGGGCGTGTGCTGGGACGCATTAAAGGCGGGCTGATGGTAGACGTGGGCGTGAAGGCCTTCATGCCCGGCTCGCAAGCCGATTCGCATCCGGTGCATAACCTGGACGCTTTGATCGGCCAGGACATTCCGGTGAAAGTGGTGAAGCTGAACCGCCGCCGGGGCAACGTCGTGGTGTCGAGAAAGCTGGCGGTGGAAGAAGAGAGTTCGGCGCGTAAGCACGCGGCGTTGGACGTGCTTGAGGAAGGCTCGGTGGTAACCGGTACGGTGAAGAACCTGACCGACTACGGGGCTTTTGTCGATATCGGCGGCGTGGACGGCCTGCTGCACGTAAGCGATATGTCTCACGGGCGAATCAACCACCCCTCCGAAGTGGTCCACGTGGGAGACCAGATCACGGTGAAGGTGCTCAAACTGGACCGCGAGCGCGGACGCATATCACTCGGTTTGAAACAGATGGCGCCGGACCCGTGGGAGACCATCGCCGAGCGTTACCCGGCCAGCCAGCGCGTCATCGGCCGGGTGGTGAGCATCACCGACTACGGCGCCTTCGTGGAACTCGAACCGGGCGTGGAAGGACTGATCCACATTTCCGAGATGACTTGGTCGCGGCGCATGAAGCACCCCAGCAAGGTGGTCAAGGTCGGCGACCAGGTAGAGGCAGTGGTGCTCGAAGTGAAGCCGTCGGACAGGCGGATTTCGCTGGGCATCAAGCAACTGGAGGCCGATCCCTGGACCACGGTGGATGCCCGTTACAGCGTGGGTTCGGTGGTGGAAGGCCGGGTGCGCAAGCTGACGGACTTCGGCGCATTCATCGAAATCGAGGAAGGCATCGACGGGCTGGTTCACATTTCGGACCTGAGCTGGACCAAGCGCGTGAAGCACCCATCGGAGATGCTAAAGAAGGGACAGGTGGTCCAGGCGGTGATCCTGCAGATCGAATCGGCGAACCGCCGGCTTTCCCTGGGTATCAAGCAACTCCAGCCGGATGCGTGGGAGACCTTCTTCCGGGCGCACCAGGTGGGCGATGTTGTGAAAGGCCGCGTGACGCGCGCATCGAGCTTCGGAGTGTTCGTCGAAGTGGCGCCGGGCGTGGAGGGATTGTGCCATAATTCCGAAATACGTCCCCAAGTGGAGCGCCGGAGGGAACGGGAGAAGAGCGGCGAAGAAACGCTGCTGCCGATCGGCGAGGAATTCGAGTTCAAGGTAATCCGGATCTCGGAGGCGGAAAAGAAGATCGGCCTCAGCTACCGCGCGGTGGCCGCGGACGAGGAGCGGAGCCGGCTGGAAGACTACCAGCGGCGAGCCGCGGCGGCGACCATGACTATCGAAGAGGCGATTCATTTGAAGAACCAGGGATAGCCCCGGGACCGTGATTTTTGCGATAGTGGAGATTCGGAGGGCAAGGCTCGCTCAAGCGGCGGCCCCAGAGGCAAGGAGATACCAGTGTCTATGACGAAAGCGGATCTGATCGAAGAAGTGGCCCGGGTCGTTGAAGTGACCCGAAAGGACTCGGAAGTCATCGTCGACGCGATTTTCGAGAGCGTCGTGCGTTCATTGCGCAACGGAGACAAGATTGAGATCCGGGGATTCGGCAGCTTCCGCACGCGCCAGAGGCAGCCGCGCATCGGACGCAACCCGAAGACCGGCGCGCGCGTGGATGTGCCGAGTAAGCGCATCCCGTACTTCAAGCCCAGCAAGGAATTGAAGGATTTGGTCAACGAGGGCACCAGCGCGCCCGTTGCTCCGGCTCCCACGGCGCCGGCACCCCCCACGCCACAGACGGCCTGACCGTCCACCACACGAGACGCGGCCAAACATATGGATCACCTCTGGAGTCCCTGGCGCTACCGGTACGTGAGTACGGCGGGGCCGGAAGACGCGTGCATTTTTTGCGTGAAGTCCGCTGCCGGGCGCGACGAAGAGAACCGGATCGTCTACCGGGGCGAGCGGAATTTCGTGATCCTCAACTTGTTCCCGTATACCAGCGGCCACCTCATGGTGGCGCCATACGAGCACGTGGCGAGCATCGAAGAGGCGTCCGAACAGACAGCCATCGAGATGATGCTTCTGGTAAGGCAGGCGGTGCGGCATTTACGAGCCGTATACCGGCCGCGGGGCTTGAACTTAGGCATGAACATCGGGGAATGCGCCGGCGCCGGCATTGCCGGGCACATTCACATGCACGTGGTTCCGCGCTGGCCCGGCGACGCCAACTTCATGAGCGTGGTAGGCGAAACGCGCGTGATGCCGGAAGACATCTCGGAGACTTACAGCAAGCTCAAGGCGGCGTTCGCGCAGGCTCAGAAATA
>ENA-UOYA01003619-UOYA01003619.1-activated-sludge-metagenome-genome-assembly--contig:-NODE-3619-length-13625-cov-6.702063_pt1 | contig 13625 bp, 10 predicted proteins | sample MGYA00238163_ERZ764804 | MGnify/ENA primary metagenome ERZ764804 (study PRJEB28919, sample SAMN05720223) | activated sludge metagenome | isolation source: Anaerobic digester | place: Hong Kong...
GCCATGGCCGCATAGATGTAGCCCTTGGGCACATGCACCCCGAAGCCGTCGGCGATCAGGGTCGCCCCGATCATCAGCAGGAAGCCCAGGGCCAGCATCACCACGCTGGGATTGTCGCGGATGAAGTTCGCCAGGGGGTCGGCGGCCACGATCATCAGGGCCACGGTCACCACCACGGCGGTGATCATGATCGGCAGGTGGTCGGTCATGCCCACCGCGGTCAGGATCGAGTCGATCGAGAAGACGATGTCCAGCAGCAGGATCTGGACGATGGCCGCGCCGAAATTGGCGACGACGGGGCCCTTCACGTCCATCAGGCCATGGGAGTCGGAGACGTCGACCTTCTCGTGGATCTCGGTCGTCGCCTTCCAGACCAGGAAAAGGCCGCCGGCGATGAGGATCAGGTCGCGCCAGGAGAACGACAGGTCGAAGGCCGGGTGACCGTCGGCCCCGACGAAGCCTTGCCAGGGGATCGAGAAGACCGGCGCGGTCAGGCCGACGATGAAGGCCAGGGTCGACAGCAGCGCCAGGCGCATGATCAGCGCCAGGGAGATGCCCAGCTTGCGCGCGCGGCTGCGCTGCTCTTCGGGCAGCTTGTTGGACAGGATCGAGATGAAGACCAGATTGTCGATCCCGAGCACCACCTCCATGACGATCAGCGTGACCAGGGCGGCCCAGGCGGCGGGGTCGGAGGCCCAGCCGATCAAGTTCTCCATCTTCGCGGTTCTCCCGTTGCGTTTGGACCAATTTAGGAGCTCGACGGCCCACGGCTAGGGCTGGCGCCCTTCGTCAACGCGATGGTGAGGCTTTTCCCGACAAATGGCGCCTCGGCCAGGGCTCGCGCGGCGCGCGATTTGCACTCGCCGGACAGGGGCGCCGAGAACGGCGCCGATACGGGACTTTCGGCGATGAACGACGCGCAGACGATCCGGCAGCTGACCTCCTTGCGGTTCTTCGCCGCCTTCTGGGTGGTCCTCTTCCACTACTGGCCGAAACTGGACGTCGCCTTTGTCCCGACCTTCGTCGAGAAGGGCTATCTGGGGGTGGAGCTGTTCTTCATCCTGTCGGGCTTCATCCTCTGCCACGTCTATCGGACCAGCGTCGAGGAGCACCGCTTCCGCTACGGCTCGTTCCTCTGGGCGCGGTTGGCGCGGGTGTACCCCCTGCACCTGGCGACCCTTGTCGGGCTCGGCCTGGTCGCCGGGGCGGCGTCGATCGCTGGCTTCGCCGTGGACTCCAACATCGTGTCCTGGGAGGCCCTCCCGGCCAATCTGCTGCTGGTTCAGGCCTGGGGTTTCGCGCCGGTGGCCGGCTGGAACCATCCGTCATGGTCGATTTCGGCCGAGTGGTTCGCCTATCTCACCTTCCCGCTGTTCGCCTGGACCGTGCTGCGGCTGCAGGCGCGGCCGCTGCTTCTGGCGGCCGGAACCGCGCTCGCCATGGTCGGACTCTATGCGGGCTTCGAAGCCGCCGCGGGCTTTCCTCTGACCCAGGCGACGATCAACTGGGGCGCTCTGCGCATCGTCCCGTGCTTCGCCTACGGCTGCGCCCTGCACGCCCTGTGGCGCGCCCGCCCCGCCCGCGACGCCCGCCTGGCCCTGCTGGGCGCCGCTTTTTCAGGCGCCCTGGTGGTCGCCGCGGCGGCCTTCGGCGCCCCGGATAGCATCATTGTGATCGCCCTCGGCGCCCTGATCTTCACCCTCGCGCGAATGGCTCAAGCCGGTTCTCAACTTTTTGGTAACCCTACGCTCGAGTACCTCGGCGAGATCAGCTACTCGGTCTACATGATCTGCGTGCCGTGGAAGATTGTATTCGTGAACGGCGCAACCAAGCTTTTCAAGCTTAACAGTGAACAGCTGCCCCTGCCCCTGTGGATCGTTTTCCTTCTCGGAGTCATTCCACTGGCCGCAGCTTCCTATCATCTTATCGAGCGACCGGCGCGCTCTCGCATGAAGGGGTGGGCAGACTCATGGCAGTTGGGGCGGCCGACGGTCGCAGGGGCTTAAACCCTCTTTTCATTCGCGCACGGCATGAGTATCCCTGATCGCAGTTCGCGTCGGGGGAGTACCCATAACCATGCTTTTACGGGCGAGAACCGTTCTCGGTTCCCTGGCCGTTGCGGCCGTTATGACCTTCGCGCCGGTTGGCGGCGCCATTGCTGACACCTACTGGCAGTGCGTGCCCTTCGCGCGGCTGGCCAGCGGGATCCAGATTTTCGGCGACGCCTACACCTGGTGGAAGCAGGCCGCCGGCCGCTACGAGACCGGATTCCAGCCCAAAGCCGGCGCGGTACTCTGCTTCAAGCCGACCGGCCGCATGAAACTCGGCCACGTCGCCGTGGTGAGCGAAGTGCTCACCGATCGCGTCATCCAGATCTCGCACGCCAACTGGTCGCGGATCGGCGGCACGCGCGGTCAGATCGAAAAGGACGTCACGGTCGTCGACGTGTCGACCGACGGCGACTGGTCCAGCGTAAAGGTCTGGTACGATCCGGTGCGCGACCTCGGCACCAGCAGCTATCCGACCTATGGCTTCATCTATCAGGACGCCAGCGCCCGCGCGACGGCGACCAACGGCCTGAACGCCGCCCAGAACGTCGCCCTCGCGGTGGCCCAGTCCGCCGCCGAACAGGTGGCCACGGCCATGCGGCCCGGCTCCGGCCCGCTGTCCATCATCAGCCAGGCGGCCGACTCTACGGACCGCATCGCCGCCCTCATCCAGGCTGCGACCGCCCGCGAGGACTCCAACCGGGACTGACCCTCCGCAGGGTCAATGCTTCCTTAACAAGGCTCGGGAAAGGTGGCGCTTTCCCGAGACCTGCTTCGCCATGACCGCTCCGCCGTCCGCTCTCGTCCGTCGCCTCGACGCTGATGCGGTGCGCCGGGCGCTCGAGGCCCATCGCCGCTATCTGTCCGGCCGCACCGGCGGCCAGCGCGCCGCCCTCGCCCATGTCGACCTGGCCAACTTCTCGCTGGAAGGGGCGGATCTGCGCGAGGCGGACCTGTCGGGCGCCAACCTGGCGGGGGCGCTGCTGGCCGGCGCCGACCTATCGAACGCGGTGCTGTTCGGCGCCGACCTGCGCGACGCCGATCTGCGCGGCGCGAACCTGACGCGCACGGACCTGAAGGGCGCCTGCCTGCGCGGCGCGAACCTCTCGGGCGCGAACCTCGCCGAGGCCGACCTGCGCGAAGGCATGATCGCCTTGCAGGATCGCATCGAGGGCTTCCGCATCCTCCAGCACGGGGCGAGCGAGGGCGGCCTGGACTATGCGGTGATGACCGGAGCGGACCTGTCCGGCGCCCAGTTCGGCCGCAAGACGGCCATGGCCGTGGATCTGGCCGACGCCAACCTGGCCGGGGCGCAACTCGGCGGCGCGCGGCTGGTGAGGGCCAATCTCGAGAACGTCGACCTGAGCGGAGCCCAGGTGTTCGGCGCGGATTTCTCGGGCGCCTCGCTTCGCCGCGCGGTGGCGACCGGCGTCGACCTTTCGGGGGCCAACCTGACCGACGCCGACCTGACCGCGCTGATGCGGGCCCCGCCGCCGATCATCTATATCGACGATCGGCCCCTGGCCGAACTCGTCGACGCCCACGAGGCCTTCTGCGACAGCCAGGGGCGCTCCGGCGAGACCGGCGTGTCCCTGGCCGAGGTGGACTTCCGCCCGCTGCGCCGCCTGACGGGCCGTCGGCTGAGCGGCCTCGCCGCGCCGCGTTCCGTGTTCTTCGGGCTCGACCTGGAGGGTGCGCAGCTTCAGGGCGCCGACCTGCGCGGCGCCGACTTCCGGGGCGCGCGGCTGGTCAAGGCCGACCTGCGCGGGGCGCGGCTCGGCGGCGCCCTCCTGATCCGGGCGGACCTGAGCGGCGCCTCGCTCGGACCGCTGACGATCGGGGAAGGTCGCTTCCTGCGGACGGACCTGACCGGCGCCAATCTGCGCCACGCGAACCTGACGGGGGCGGACCTGCGCAGGGCGCGTCTGCTGGAGGCCGACCTCGGACAAGCGCGCCTGGACGGGGCGAACCTGCGCGGGGCCGAGCGCTCACACGCCTGAGGACCGCCAGCAGGCGCCGCTACGGCGCCTTGGCCGCGGCGTGGCGCGCCCCTTAACGTCGGTTATATGGGGGCCACGGAAGAGCCCAGGGGGAGATCGAACATGGATGTCAGTGTCGCCGAGGAGCCGCGGGCGCGGCGGTTCGCGCTGAAGACCGGCGAAATGGCGGCCCTGGAGTTCGGCGACGCGACCCGGCCCCTGGACGTGATCTTCTGCCACGCCAACGGGTTCAACGCCCGCACCTATCGCAGCATCCTGGCGCCCCTGGCGGGCGACCTGCGGATCCTCGCCGTCGACATGCGCGGCCACGGGGCGACGACCCTGCCGACGGTCATCGAGAACCGCAACGCCTGGAACGAGTTCCGCGACGACCTCGTGGCGCTGCTGGAGCTGCTCGACGCGCCGCCCGTGGTCCTGTCGGGCCATTCGATGGGCGGCACCACCTGCCTGCTCGCCGAAGCGGTCGCGCCGCGGTACGCCCGGCGGCTGGTGCTGTTCGACCCCGTGATCATGCCGCGGGAGATGGTCGAGGGCCGCGAGGCCACGAACCTCGCCGAGTCGCCCCTGGCCCAGGGCGCGCTGCGCCGCCGGGCCGTCTTCGAGAGCCGCGAGGCCGTGATGGCCGCCTATCGCGGGCGCGGCGCATTTCGCACCTGGAACGAGGCGCAACTCGCCGACTATGTGACGGCGGGCTTCCACGACCGGCCCGAGGGCGGGGTCGAACTGGCCTGTGCGCCGGCCTGGGAGTCGTCGAACTTCGCCTCGCACGGCCACGACAGCTGGGGCGCGTTCCATGCGGGCCGCGCGCCCGTGCGCATCTTCCGCGCCACGGAAGGCTCGACCTGCCGTCTGGACGGCTATGAAGCCGAACTTGCGGCGATCGGCCGGGTGAGCGTGGAGACCGTGCCCGGGACCTCGCACTTCCTTCCCATGGAGCGGCCCGAGCTGGTGCGCGAGGCCCTGCTGGCGGCCGTCCGGGCTGGCTGATCCTAGAGCGCCAGGCCCGGGATCACCTGGGCCTGCACCTCGGCCAGGGCCTCCGGCGAGAAGCTCACCACCTTGCGGGCGTCGAGGTCGAAGTTCACGGCGATGGCCTCGGCGGAACCCCAGGGGCGACCGGTGACCGGATCGAGCAGCCAGTGGGTGAAGCGGCGCACCCGCGCGTCGACCGCCGACACGCCCGAGCGCATCTCGATCCGATCGCCGGCCCGCGGCCAGTCGGCATGAACGAGGCGGTATTCCAGGGCCGCGCCGCCGATCCGCGCGCCCGAGGCGCCTTCGACCTCGTCGGCCTTCGGCCGGCGCCCGATCAGCCGGGGAATCCCGTCGGAGATGCGGGCCATGAACTGGTGCGCCTGCATGCGGCCGAAGACGTCGCAGTGCTGGGGACCGATGGCGCCGAGCCCGATGCGGGTCAGGCCGAGGGCGTCGGCGCGCGGCAGGCTGGCGCTGAGCGTCACCGGGTCCATCGGCAGGCTGCGCGGCGCGGCGTAGGCCGGCACGGGGATGCGCAGCGCCTCGGCCGCGGCCCGGATGCGCTCGGGCCAGGGGAAGGGCGCGCCCTCGCGCGGGGTGGCGTGGCTGACGACGGTCTGGAAGGTCGCGGCGGGCGCGCCGTCGAGGTGACGCATGACCATCAGGAAGCGGGCGTCGGTCTCGCCCATCTCGACGACGCCGCCCGTCATGTAGAGACCGGCGCCGGGGTGCGCCTCGCGCAGGAAGCGGATGTGCTGCTCGCGCACCAGAAGGGTCGCCTCGGCATAGGGCGAAAAGGCGTGCGGCATGCCGATGAGGGCGGCCAGGGTGGCCAGGCCCTCGGTGGCCTTGGCGACGTAGAAGCGCACGTTCATGTGCCCCATCTCGTCGCATTCCCAGGCGCCCACGCCGCCGCTCCAGACCTCAGGTCCGGTCTGCTCTTCCGCTTGGCCCGTCACGCGCGTTCCCCTTCTCGACCGGGCGGAACCTAGAAAGGTTGCCGGGGCGCGGCAATGCGCCGTGCAACCGAATGGGGCTTTGATCCGAACTCTTCTTCGAGCAAGGCTCGTCGCCGTTCCGGCCCGGGACGCTCGAAGTGCGAAGGATGCGCCCATGCCGAACGCCGCGCGGATCACGCAGATCAGACGCCACGGACCCGTGACGCGCCTGACCCACTGGATCAATGTCGTCGCCATCTTCGTGCTGCTGAAGAGCGGACTGCAGATCTTCAACGCCCATCCGGCGCTCTACTGGGGGCAGGACTCGCACTTCGCCACGCCATGGCTGTCGATGTTCATGCGCGACCTGGGCGAGCGGGCGATCGGCGTGACGCAGTTCGCGAACGCCGAATACGACACCACCGGCCTGTTCGGCTATTCGGCCCGCCATGGAATGATGGAGCCGATGGGCTTCCCGGGGTGGGCCACGCTGCCGAGCTGGCGGTCCCTGGCCGACGGGCGGGTCTGGCACTTCGCCTTCGCCTGGCTGTTCGTGGCCAACGGCCTTGTCTATCTGGGCGCGGCGATCCTGGGCGGACGGCTGAGGCGCGACCTGCTGCCCAGGCGAGGGGAGCTGACGGCCGCGCACCTGAAGGCCGAGATCCGCTCGCACCTGCGCCTGCGCTTTCCCAGGGCCGCCGGCTACAACACCCTTCAGAAGCTGACCTATCTCGTCGTGATCCTCGGACTGCTGCCGCTGATGCTGGCCACGGGCCTTTCCATGTCGCCGGGGATGAACGCGGCCGCGCCGTGGCTGATCGAGCTGTTCGGCGGTCGGCAGTCCGCCCGGTCGATCCATTTCATCGCCGCCGGCGGCATCGTGCTGTTCGTCATCGTCCATGTGGCCATGGTCGTCGCGGCGGGCCCGTGGAACCACCTGCGGGCCATGATCACCGGCCGGCTGGCCATAGAGCCCGAGGGAGCGCGCCCATGACCGCGCCGCATCGCCGCGCCTGGCTGAAGGCGGCCGGGGCCGGGCTGCTCGGCCTGTGGGTGGGGGCCTGCGACCGGTTGAACCGCAACGAGGCGATCTACGGCGCCCTGGCCGGCGTCGAAGGCCTGACCCGCCGGGCGCAGCGGCTGGTCCAGCCCCGCACGGCCCTGGCCAAGGAGTTCGCCGAGGCCGACATCTCGCCGGACTTCCGCGCCAACGGCTCGACGAATCCGAACGACCCGACCTATCGCGCCCATGTCGCCTCGGGTTTCGCCGACTGGAAGCTGCTGATCGACGGCCTGGTCGAACGCCCGCTGGCGCTGGCCCTGGCCGACCTGCGCGCCGCGCCGGGCCGCACCCAGATCACGCGGCACGACTGCGTCGAGGGCTGGTCGAGCATCGCCAAGTGGCGCGGCGCGCGGCTTGGCCCGCTGCTGGAGCGCGCCGGCCTGAAGCCGCAGGCGCGCTACATCGTCTTTCACTGCGCCGACAACCTGGGCGGCGGCGAGGGCGGCCTCTACTACGAGAGCATCGACCTGATCGACGCCTTCCACCCCCAGACCATCCTGGCCTACGAGATGAACGACGCCGTGCTGCCGGTTCGCCACGGCGCGCCCGTGAGGCTGCGGGTCGAGCGCCAGCTCGGCTACAAGCACGCCAAGTACGTCATGCGGATCGAGGCGGTCGAAAGCCTGGCGGGCCTGGGTCGGGGCAAGGGCGGCTTCTGGGAAGATCAGGGCGACTACGCCTGGTATGCGGGGATCTGAGCGCTTGTCGGCGAGGTTGTAACAATCCGCTCGCCTTTTCGTCGTCCCGGACATACGGGCGCCCGATGGACGTGGGAAAAGCCGACGCCAAGGCCAACCGTTCCTCTCCCCAGGATCTGTCCCGTGCACACAAGCTTTCCCGCCCGCCGTCGACCCGGCGGCCTCGCCCGCGTTCTCCTGGCCGGCGCCGCCGCGTCCGCCCTTTGCGTGGGCCAGGCCCAGGCCCAGGACCCCGACGCCGACACCGAAGTCGAGGAGGTTGTGGTCAGCGGCATGCGGGCCCCGCCGGGATCGGTGATCGGCGACATCACGCCGGAAGTGGTGATGTCGCCGGCCGAGATCCGCGGCTATGGCGCCGCCAGCGTCACCGAACTGCTGACCGCCCTGTCGAGCCAGATCTCCAGCGGCCAGGGCTCGGGGCCGCCGGTGGTGCTGATCAACGGCGGCCGGGTCACCGGATTCCGCGAGATCCGCGACCTGCCGACCGAGGCCATCGCCCGCGTCGAGATCCTGCCCGAGGAAGTGTCGCTCAAGTACGGCTATCCCGCCGAGCAGAAGGTCGTGAACTTCGTCCTGCGCGCCCGCTTCCGCGCCTGGCTCGCCGAGGGAACGGCGACCACGCCGACCGCGGCCGGCGGCGGTGAGACGATCGGCGCCCATGGCGCGCGGCTGAACATTCGGCGGGGTCAGCGGCTGATGGTCGACGCGCGCTCGAGCCGCACCGGGGCCATCTCGGAGAGCGACCGCGACGTCGTCGGCTCAAGCGGCGCGTTCCGCACCCTGCAGCCCGAATCGACCGACACGGTGTTCAACGCCGTCTACGCCCGGCCCTTCGACAACGGCGTGTCGATGTCGCTGAACGGCACGTTCGAGTCCCGGGACAGCGAATCCCTGCTCGGCCGCTCGGCGCTGTGGGGGAACGCCCTGGTCCGGCGCTCGGACAGCGACGAAGGCGAAGTGGCCGCCGCCCTCACCGGGGCCTGGAACGGCTGGCAATGGTCGTACACGGGCGAGCTGGGCCGGACCGTCGCCCGCTCGGACACCGATCGTGAGGCGGGCGGCGCATCCTTCACGGACTGGAGCAAATCGACCACCACGACCCTGAAAAGCGACGTGGTGGCGCACCGGGGCCTGTTCGAACTTCCGGCTGGACAGGCGACTTCGACCCTGGCTCTGCGCGGCTCGGCGCTGGAGCTCGACAGCGACGCGCTGCGCGGCGGCGTGATGCAGTCGACCGACCTGTCCCGCAGCATCGGCGAGTTGCGCGGCAACGTCGACCTGCCCATCACGGGAAGCGACAGCGCGATCGGCAAACTGTCGGCCAATGTGAACGCCGCCTACCAGCACCTGTCGGACTTCGGCGACCTTCAGACCCTGGGCGCCGGCCTGAACTGGAGCCCGGCCAAGGCGGTGCGGCTGCTGGCTTCGGTCAGCCGCACCGACCAGGCCCCGAGCCTGGAGCAGCTGGGCGCGCCGGTGACGGCGACGCCGGGCGTGCGGGTGTTCGACCTGGCGCGCGGCGAGACCGCCGAGGTCACGCGGATTGCGGGCGGGGCGAGCGGCCTCGATGCGGGCCAGCGCGACATGCTGAAGCTGGGTCTGACCTACAAGCCCTTCGAAAAGACCGACCTGCGTTTCCAGGCCAACTATGTGGCCACCCGGACCACCGACGCCGTGGTCGAGTTTCCCTCGGCCTCGACCCAGGTCGAGGCCGCCTTCCCCGACCGCTTCGTGCGCGACGCCGACGGGCGGCTCGTGCGGATCGACGCCCGCCCGGTGAACTTCGCGCGGCAGACGCGCGAAGAACTGCGCTGGGGCGTCACCTATTCGCGGCGGCTGGGACCGCAGCCCACCCCGGAACAGATCGCGGCCATGCGCCGCCGCTTCGCCGAGGCCGAAGCCGCGCGGGCCGCCGGAACGCCCGCCGCGCCGGACCGCCCGGGCGCTCGGGACGCTCAGGGCGCCCAGGCGCAGGGCCAGGCTCAGCGCCCGAGCGGCGGCCAGCGGCCCGAGGAGCCTCCGGAAGGCCCTCCGCCAGGGGCGATGCCGCCGGATCATCCGCCGATCAGCGGCTTTGCGGGCGGACGTGGCCCCGGAGGCGGCATGGCGGGCGGCATGGGCGGCGGACCCGGCGGGTTCGGCGGGTTCGGGAGCTTCCAGCGCATGGGGGTGTTGCAGCTCGGCCTCTACCACACCGTGGTCTTCAAGGACGAGGTGCTGATCCGGCAGGGCCTGCCGGCGCTCGACCTGCTCGACGGCGCGGCCCTGGGCGCGGGCGGCGGATCGCCGCGCCACCAGGTCGACCTGCAGGCCAACTATTCGCGCGGCGGCTACGGCGTGGCGGCCGACGCCCAGTGGCGGAGCGGCACGCGCATCGTCGGCGGCGCGACCGGCGAGGACCTGGATTTCTCGGACCTGACCACCATCAACCTGAGGCTCTTCGCCGATCTTGGCGCCACGGCCTATGGCCGCGAGCACCGCTGGCTGCGCGGGGCGCGGGCGACGCTGACGGTCGACAACCTGTTCGACACCCGCCAGGAGGTCCGCACCGCGTCAGGCGCCGTGCCGCTCAGCTATCAGGAGGATCTCCTGGACCCGGTCGGGCGGACCGTGCGGCTGACCGTCAGGAAGCTGATCTTCTAAATGGGAGTGCGGGCCGCTCCCGCGGAGGGGAGCGGCCGCATGTCTCAGCCCTTGCGGAACAGGCGGGCCCAGCGGCGCTTTTCGCGGGTCTTCCAGGCGCCGCGATGCCAGGCGTCGGAGGCGATCAGCGGGACCACCGTGGTGGCCTCGGCGAACACCATCTGTTCCCAGGTCACGTCGACCTTGCCCCAGGAGCAGGCCTCCTTGAGGGTCGAGGACGAGCAGGCGCCGTCGCGCACGTCGGCCACCGTGATCTGGATGGCGTACTTGTGCATCTCGACCTCGTGGCCCAGAATCTCAGCGCAGACCACGGTGTCCTGGGCGAAGTTCTTGGGCACGCCGCCGCCGACCATGAACAGGCCCGTGGCGCCGGCCTTGAGCTTGATCTCGGTCAGCTCGCGGAAGTCGGCCACGGCGTCGATGGTCATGTAGGGCTTGCCCGCCTTGGCGCGCTCGACCTGATGCTTGACGAGGCCGAAGCCGGCCGAGGAGTCGACGAAGGCCGGGCAGAAGATCGGCACGTCTTCCTCGTAGGCGGTCTGGATCAGCGAGCCGGGCTTCTTGGCGCCGCCGGCCGCCAGCCACTTGCCCATCTCCCAGATGAACTCGCGGCTGGAATAGGGGCGCGGCTCGAGGCTCTCTGCGATCTCGAAGATCGTCGCGTCGCAGGCCTGGAGTTCTTCCTCGTCGATATAGGTGTCGTAGATCCGGTCGATGTAGAGGTCGCGCAGGTCACGGTCGTCGACGTTGGACTGGGCCTGATAGTGCTTGAAGCCGAGGGCCTCGAAGAAGTCCATGTCGACGATCGAGGCGCCGGTGGCGACCACCACGTCGATCATCCCGTACTTCAGCATGTCGCGGTAGATGTGCATGCAGCCGCCGGCGCTGGTCGACCCGGCCAGGGTCAGCCAGGGCGAGCAGTCCTTGTCCTCAAGCGCCATGTTGAGGATGTCGGCGGCCCGCGCGGTGTCGCGGCTGGTGAAGCTCATCTTCCGCATGGCGTCGATGACGGGGCGGGCGTCGTACTGGTCGATCGCCACGTGCTCGACGGTGTTGGCGAGCAGCTCGGCCTTGCGGTTCGACTTCTGAACGTCAGCGTTCATTCTAAGGTTTCCCTTGGTTTGAGCGCCCGTCCAATAGGATAGGGCGCGGCCGGGACGGAGCGACCGGCCGCGCCAATTTCAGCGTCTGTTCGGACCTATTTCCTGCGCCGCTTCTTGCCGCGGGCGCGCGACAGCTTCACGACGTTCTGGCCCTCGGGCTTCGGCGTCTTGATGGACCGCGCGGCGAGGCCGAACATCGAGGCCATGGGGGCGTCGGCCACCTCGACGGTCTCGGCGTCGCCGAAGCCGTTGAAGCGGGTGTTCATCGCCACGCCGTAGGCGCCCATCATGCCGATCTCGACATAGTCGCCCTCCTGCACGTCGGCGGGGAGCCAGAACGGGCCGGGCATGTGGTCGATCGAGTCGCAGGTCGGTCCATAGAAGCGGAAGGGCTTGAGCGGCCCCTCGACCTCATGGGCGTCCTGATCGCCCTGGGCGTCGCGGATCAGCTTCACCGGGAAGGGCCACTTGGTGTGCGCCGCATCGAACAGGCTGCCGTAGGAGCCGTCGTTCAGATAGAGCGCGTCGCCCTTGCGCAGCTCGACCCGGGTGAGGATCGAGGAGCCCTCGGCCACCAGGGCGCGGCCCGGCTCGCACCACAGCTCGGTCGTCTCGTGGACCATCATCTCGGCGAAGCCGCGCTCGATGGAGTCCATGTAGTCGGCAAGCGCCGGAGGGGTCATGCCCGGATAGATCGACGGGAAGCCGCCGCCCACGTCGACCACGTCGGCGAACACGCCGGCGCGGACCAGGGCGCGGGAGGCCTGGGCCATGGCCGCCTGATAGGCGGTCGGCCGCATGCACTGGCTGCCCACGTGGAAAGCCACGCCCATCAGCTCCTGGGTGGCGCGGCGGGCGGCCAGCAGAAGGCCCGGGGCCTGATGCATGTCGACGCCGAACTTGCCCGACAGGGAATAGGCCGCGCCCTCGGCCTGGACGCCCAGGCGGACGATCAGGTTGAGGTCCTTGGCGCCGCCCGTGGCGTCGATGATCTTGGCCAGCTCTTCATGGGTGTCGAGCGAGAAGGTCCGAACCCCATGGTCGAAATAGGCCTGGGAGATCGCCCGCCGGCTCTTCACCGGGTGCATGAAGGACATGCGCGCGCCGGGGGCGTGCGTGGCCACCAGCTCGATCTCGGCCGTCGAGGCCACGTCGAACGAGGTCACGCCGGTCGCGGCCAGCGTTTCGATCACCCATGGCGAAGGGTTCGCCTTAACGGCGTAGAGCACTTCGCCTTTGAAATTGTCCTGGAACCAGCGCGCCGCTACAGCCACCGCCGCCGGTCGCGCAAAGGCGACAGGGCGTTCGGGCGACCGCTCGCGGACCAGGTCCAGGGGCGTATGGTAGCTATGCACCTCACGCAACCCCCAACGGATTGTTGAACCTAGACCGGCGTTAGCAGCGCTTTTAGGGACATCGGGTCCGCCGGAGCCGAGCGACATAGGGACAATCCTGGCGATTGTAAAGGGCCGCCTGCGCATGCGAGCGCTACGCAAGGCCCCTGGACCGGCGAGGCGGGGCCGTGTCATGAAGCCGTTGCAAGCTTGGGCGAAGAGGCGCGATCGGTTCGGCGCCCGCGACAGACCGGGGAAGACTGCAGTTCGATGAGCGAGGCCGTCCTCTCGGTCCGGAATGTTTCCAAGACCTTCGGCGCCCGCCGGGCGCTCGACGATGTGTCCCTCGACGTGGCGCGGGGCGAGATGATCGCCCTGATCGGCCCCTCCGGCTCGGGCAAGTCGACGCTGCTGCGCTCGATTACGGGCCTGGCGGTGATCGACGCGGGCGACGGGCGGATCGAGGCCTTCGGCGCCCCGGTCCAGAGCCGCGGCCGCGTCAGCGACAAGGTGCGCGACGCGCGCATCCGCATCGGCTTCATCTTCCAGCAGTTCAACCTGGTGGGCCGGCTGTCCCTGTTCACCAACGTGGCCCTGGGCTCGCTCGGCCGCATCGACTTCTGGCGCGGCCTGCTCGGGCGATGGCCGGTCGAGACCAAGGCGGCGGCGATGCAGGCCCTGGGCCGGGTCGGCGTGGCCGACTACGCCGCCCAGCGCGCCAACACCCTGTCGGGCGGCCAGCAGCAGCGCGGCGCCATCGCCCGCGCTCTGGTCCAGAAGGCCAAGATCATCCTCGCCGACGAGCCGGTCGCCTCGCTGGACC
>ENA-UOYA01003623-UOYA01003623.1-activated-sludge-metagenome-genome-assembly--contig:-NODE-3623-length-13619-cov-10.565541_pt1 | contig 13619 bp, 24 predicted proteins | sample MGYA00238163_ERZ764804 | MGnify/ENA primary metagenome ERZ764804 (study PRJEB28919, sample SAMN05720223) | activated sludge metagenome | isolation source: Anaerobic digester | place: Hong Kong...
AGGGAATCTGATGCTCTGAATAAGTCAGGACTATCTAAGTGGTTTAAACTTTGCGAGCAATATATTTCACTTAAATTTATTAATTATAGAAAATTTGATAATTACTCTGAAGGAGAATTGATTAAATTGAAAGACTATGATAAGATTACAGATATGATCATCTCGGACATCGAATCTAATATTGATAAATCACAAGATAGTAAAGTAGCTATTGAGGGATATAATTTTGGAGCAAGCGTTGGAGATTTAATTGACCTAGTTACATTTTCAACATTATTGAGGAAAAAATTATATGACTATATAACTAAAGATATTTTAGTTTTATCACCATCTACCTTAAAGCAAGAATCTTGTAAAATGACATATGCGCCAATTAATATTGGAATAAAAAAGCCTAAATTAGTTTTCAGAAATAATAACGGAATATCGGGAGGTAATTTTACTAAAGTTGAAATGTGTCTATCGATTATTGAGAATAGTAATTTGAATGATGACTGGTCAAACCATTTAAGATATATTAAGACTGAATTAATGTCTGGAAAATCCATTAAAAAGCCATATGAGGATATTAATGATGCATATTTATTATATAATTTATTAAAATTATAATAAAAATTGTATATTTGAATATTAAAAAATTAATATGAATTTATCCTCAGAAGAATTAAAAGCAATTTTGATATATAGAGATGTGATAAAAAAAATACATCAATTTATTATTGAAGGTGGAAAAGAAGCTTTAATTGAAGTTATTGATGATGAAAGGCTTCTGCCAAGTCATGTTTATACCATGGAAATTGATAAATATAATAAATTAGGATATTTGGATATAGTTAAAATTCTTTCTAATAATTCAGAATTATTACTTGAAATCAGAGCAGAAAGACTTAGGAATCAACCTGGTAAAGCATAATTATATTAGAATATTCGATAATTTTTTCGTATATTTGTATAAATTTTATATATGTCAAATGTTTTAAGCCACACAAAATCACTTGAATTTATACTGGGTGGAAATTCTACATTTACTTTTTTAAATACTATAACAGGTAATCGGTTTACTTTTAGAGTTAAACGAAAAAAAGATAACCTATTTTATGTAAAAGTATTAACAGGAAGCTCTGAATATTCTTATATAGGAAGTATTCTTAATAATAATTTTAGACATTCAATTAAATCTAGAATTTCCGTAGATTCACAATCTGTCAAGGTTTTTCATTATGTATTTCATAAGCTAATTAATTCTAAATTGGATGATTGTGTGCAAATTTGGCATGATGGTAAATGTGGAAGATGTAATCGACAATTAACAGTTCCAGAGTCAATCGAGAGTGGATTTGGACCTGAGTGTGTTAAATTAATTAAACAAACTTAATTAAAATGTTTTTGATTTCTTCTTTATTTAATTTTGTTTCATTTTTTATTTACATTTTCACCTTTTTTAAGATCGGGAGGAGAAGATATGTTAGTATTGATATTAAAAGGGGGTTGATATGTTACCAATGCAAAGAAGAAATTGAATCAATGGATGACTATATAAGAAATGTTTGGGCGTCTGGATCTATTAAACCTGAATATAATCGAAGATTATGCCTTTCCTGTAAAAGAAATAAACAACTTGGTGATATAATAACAAATAATAAACATCTAAAAATAGATAAAAAATACTATTTAAAAATACAGATGATATCTGTTTTTATTTCAATAATATTGAATATTATATCTATTTTTTATAAAAATAATATTTATGGCACTATTGCTTCTACTTTTGCATTAGTTGGAGCTATTTTTTTTCATCTAGATGCTATGTATAGTACCAAAGTAGATAATACTAAAGTTGGATTGTGGAAATCAATTAAATTATTAATAAAAAAATAAAAATGGGAGTATATAAATCAGTAGTAATCGGGCCTTATCTACAAGTACTAGGTAAGAAAGAAATAACAATAATTAAGGTACGTAGATTTTGCCCAAATCATTCTATAAAAAATACAGATGACAAATTTTGCTCTATATGTGGTGGACTAATAGAGAGTGAGGAAATTCCACAAGTAAAGGTATTGACTCCGTCCAAAGTTTACTACTCTAAGGAAGAATTTGAAGACAGACTATATTCTCCGGAATATTTGAGTTCAATATTTTTACCTAATAAATACCCACCGGGTCGGTTAAATCTTGATTCGGACGACTCGTCAGCTATTGAATTATCTAATATGGATGAATTGAGACAAAATCAGCTAGATTGGTTTTATGGATCTTATAATGATATTATTTCTTTTATGAAAGATGAATTTGGCGTTGACAATGTTTATGTGAAATGGGGATTGGTTACTTATTGGTCATAGCTAATTTATAATAATGTGAATCTTATTCTATGAGTCTCAATTTTAACATTACCTTCATTTTCAATTATATCAAATAAATTGTCTAAAATTATAATAATGGATATATTAGCGAAGCAAGTAGGCCAAAGAAATCAAAATTGGAAATAATTTATAAAGATCAATCAAGATATCATAATTATAAACGAAGGAAGGGTTATAATTATGATATAAATAAATATGTCATTTTAAAATTAAGAGATGAGTGGTTTATGTTAGAGGATATGATTGATCTGTCATCACATAAATATTATAAGTGTGATCAAATTACAGGATTAATTAAGTGTATAGAATGTATAGAAAAATCCCAATCAAATTGATTGGGATTTTTTAATTTCTTCTAAGACTCCTCTGTTAAATAGCTCTTTTATCACAGATTCACAAGTATATGGTTTATCATGATAGAATTCAATATTAATAAGTATATTATTAATTCCCGCTTGATATAATTTATCAATATTATATTTATTTATATCAAGATTCTTCTGTATTAATAAAGTATATATTTTGTCTTTCATAATTAATTAAATAGTGTATCCGCATCTACATCATCTTGGAATTCGTCAACTTCAACTATTTTTTCAAATTCTTTTTCTGCTTCTTCTTGTTCAGACAAGCTCTTATATTTGAAATAATTATGTATAATTGGTTCCATTTTATTTAAAACTTTATCAGTAAATATTTCCGAACTATACATTTGTGCTTCATAAAAGGATTTGTCTAAATCTTCCACATACCATTTACCGTTCCCAGGAACAAATTTCATTTCACCGGTCTTTTTATCCACCTCCATTTTACCTCTTGCAATTCCTATTGAATTGAAAAATTCTGGTCGACAAAATTCTAATAAACCCTTGTAAGGATTCATACCTTTTTCAAAAGAAATTTCAATTTTTACCTGCTTTGGTTTTACTTGTCTATTCTTAACACATTTACACGTAACAACAACACCAGATTGTCCTGTGATATCTAGATCATCGGCTCCTTCTTTTAATTTGGCTTTTGTTAAAAAGACAATATTATTTGCTGAATAATATAATTGTCGACCACCTTTCATGATAGTTTGTGAGAACATTTCCATAGTTTCATATGTTTGGTTATTAACAACAAGTGGTATTTCAAGATAATTTATATCTGCTGTTATTGATACAAATAGGGATCCAATAGCTTTAGCTTTATTACCAACATCTGCTTTAATGTCTCCTTTTAGAATATCTTCAGCAGATTTTTTTGATGATAATTGCCCCAATGAGTCTAGCGCCCATATTTGCTTTGGCATCTCATATCCTTCCAATTTAGCTTTTTTTAACTCATCTATTAGTGTAGTTAGAGTAATGTTTAGTTCTTCAACTTTATTTCCTCTAATTATAATAAATTTTTCCGGAGTATTATCTAATCCGTATTTTGGTAAATCTGCTCTATTTATAGCAAATTCGGTATCAATATATACTACACAATATCCCTTTTTTTGTGCTTCTCTCATTATATTTAATGCTAGAAATGTTTTACCACTTGCTTCAGGTCCTCCAAAAACTGTTATACCTCTATCTCCAATTCCCCCAAATAATGATCCGGATAATGCAGCATTTAAGACGTAATTTCCTGTTGGAATATATGTCCTTTCTCTTATTTCTTTATCGATGTGGATGGGAACTGATTTCGATATATTATCAAGTATAGTTCCGACTTTACTAAATTCAAATTTTTTAACTTCTTTTGTTGTAGCCTTTGCCATAGAATATGTTATTTTTATAAGATATATATTAAATTTTATACCCTCCTTTGATATTATTTTAATTTTTTCATACTAAATAATTAAGGGGGAGGATATTTTCTAATATATAAATTATGACAAAACAAGAATTTTTAGATAGAAGTAGGAAAATACACGGCTATAAATATGAATACTTAAATCTATCAGATAAGGTATTATCTACCGATTATTTAGATTTGAGGTATAATGGATTAGCATATAGGCAAAAAGTTTCTAAACATCTTATTGGTAGATGTCCAGAAAAAAATACACCTAAAAAAACACAAGAGGAATTTCTAAAGCAGTGTGAAGAAACATGGGGAAATAAATATGATTATTCATTGACAAAATATGACGGTGCTTTGAAAAAGATAAAAATTATATATGATGGTGTTATCTTCGAACAAGATGCGGTTAGCCATATTAGTGGACAAGCACCAGAAAAAACATTGACGAAGGAAAATTTTATCAGAAAATCAAAATTAAAACATGGAAATAAGTATGATTATAGCTTGGTTAATTATATATCTGGTGATAAAGCAGTTATGATTGGATATAATGGAATTTTTTACCTACAAAAGCCATATCAACATCTAAGATCTTGTCCAGAAAATTTGAAACTTGCAATTAGAAAAACTACAAAAAAATTTGTAACAGAATCTAATTTGATTCATGATTTTAAATATATTTATGATAAATCAGATTACAAGAAAAATCAAATTAAAGTTACCATAACTTGTCCAATACACGGTGATTTTGATCAAACTCCATTGTCGCATATACAAGGGTGTGGATGCCCGCATTGCCATGAATCACATGGTGAAAAGGAGATTTCTAAAATTCTAAAAAAATTGAATATCCATTTCGATAGACAAAAGAAATTTCCGGGATGTCGAAATATTTGTGAATTACCATTCGATTTCTATATCCCCTCCGCTGGTACTCTAATAGAATTCGATGGTAAGCAACATTTCCAACCTATTGATCATTTTGGAGGCATCCAAGCCTACGAAACTCTTAAAATTAATGATAAAATAAAATCTGATTATTGTGAAGAAAATTATATTAATTTAGTTAGAATAAGATATGACCAAATAGAAGATATTGAAAAAATTTTATGGGAAAATTTGAAAACATTTATTAAAAAGCCTAAACTATCATAGTATTTGTTTGGTAAATTTTATTTCATAAAATTGCTCTTCTATTGCATATTGGGTCGCATCTATATCTCTCTGACTTCTTATAAATCCATCATTTATCAAAAATTCTGTTGATTCTTTCAATATATCACTTGAGTTTTCTTCATTTCTTTTTATTCTTATCTTTATAGACATTTCATAGTTTTTAATACTATTCATATTAGATTTTTCTATATCATTTGCTTCCCTGATCTTATCTTCTGATCTATATTTGAAATAAAAATGTTGCCCCCTCTTTCCAGCATACCCAAAAGATTTATATTCACCTTTGGAAGGGGAATAAAATTGACTAATTACAATTGAGTGATACAATATTTCGTACCTGTTCATATTGTATAATAATTTATCAAATAATCTTTTAGCATATTCGACATTTGTTTCACCACTTTTATTTAGAAAATTAGACTCATTTTCACTAATATTGTTGGATATGAAAGATATGTCATATCTAATATCATTTGTATATTCTTTAAATGATAGAATTCTCATCAATTATATATTAAAAATTATGAGAAGAATAATAATTAGGCTTCTTGATTCCCGATTCAATTTTTCTTAGATCAACTTCAATTTTATAGATGTCACTAAGAGCAATATTTAATTCATCAATAAACCTGTCTATCATAAAGTGTGTGTAAGAATTAAGAGAAAATTTAATTTGTTTTAAAGCTGGATCTTTTAGTCCTAATTCAAATTCTGGTAAAACACTAAATAATGGCCAATATTTTCTACCCGTGGCAACTCTGACGATTAGTCGTAATTTTTCATTATCAAATTTGGTTTTTACTAACATTATTTCCCATGAAGATCTTTTGTATTTTTTTGAATCAAAGGTTTCAGGCGTATAAAATTTATTCATATTACAAATATAGTAATTAAATTATATTTGCATTTATAAATATATACAATTATATGAATTATGTAAGAAATTATAAATTATTTGAAAAATTTTGGAAACCAAAGCCAGGATCATGTGGAAATAGATCGATACCAATTATTAAAATTCCTGATCAAATATTAAGAACTAAATGTCATGATATAAGCCTTGGTAAAGATGGGAAAGTTCCAGAAGATATTAAAATGCTAGCGAGAGATATGTTTGAGACAATGTGGGGAATTGGAGTCGGTCTAGCTGCTCCGCAGGTAGGTAGAGATATAAATCTATTCATTACAAAACATGGTCATGAGGTATTTATAAATCCAAAAATAATTTCAAGTAGTCCACAAACTAAGAAGAGTGTAGAGGGATGCCTCAGCATACCTAATATATCTGGGGCCGTTTTCAGAAGTGAATGGATACAAGTTGAATATATTAATTTAAGTGGAGAAAAAGTTCAAAAATATTTTTCTGGATTTCCAGCAATTGTTATACAACATGAATATGACCATCTACAAGGAATTCTATTTATAGACAAACTAATTAATTAGTATAACTAAATGATACTCTACCTTTGATACTAAATTAATAGTAATAATATTAATTTCTATTTTTCTTTTTAGCCTTTTTTCAATTGTTGATTTTAATTTTATTAAATAATTATAGATTTTTTGAAATTTGTCTTCTGGAACAAAATGAATATATACTCCGTTGGACCGACAGCACCATGAAAAATCATATCCTAATTTATGAAATGGAATTTCTGGAATTTTAAATTCATCAAATATTTCTTGTAAATAATCTGATAATTCCTCAGTTAAATTCTTTTTTTCAGGAAATAATAGTTTTTTTAAATATTTCATAGTCTAGATTGGATGATTGATAAAAATTCCATCATATTTCATATCTATTTAATATTATTTTCAGGATAAGCATTTAATATTAAGTTTTTATCTATTGATGGATTCGGATACTCATGTTCTATATTTTTAATTGCTGATTTTAGAGCAGCTTTTACATGAAGTTTTGCAAATTCTATCATTACTTTGGGGATATCACTTTTTAATAGACAAGTTTCTTCACCGTGTCCGAAAGCATTGATGAAAAATAAATTATCATCTGGTATAAATTCTTCTGCTGTTGGTATAGAATCTTCCGAAGGAAGATTCTCCTCAATGGATTCATTATATTGTTTGAATCTTTTTATCATAACATTTTTATATTTTTATTGCATTTAATGCGTTTATAAATCCACCTTCTGTAGCATTTAGATAGAAAATACCATTTCCTCCTTCTGTAATGGATCCGATGGTATATTCATGATTATTTAAATCTTTATATGTTTCTCCTACTCTAAAAATTATACCATCTCTTTTTCTTTTTATAGATAACAATTCAAATCCTAATTGAGATTCTAAGCTCTCGTTAATCTCTTCTTCGAATGTAGATTCGTCTATTTCGAAGAATATATCTAATATTTTTATTGTTTGATTATCATCTTTATTGAACCACACTTCTCCATCGCGAAGTGTTACCTTATTTCTATTAATTAGAGATATTAATTGTGTTTTTTTTGAGAACAATCTCATTTCATCTTTCGTTAGATGAATTTTTATGCTATTTTCTTCTCCTGGAGATGGCTTTTTTGATTCTCTGATAGATCCACCAATATTATTTGTCCTAACAACCCCATCTCCACTATTATAGGGTATTGTTCTAAATTCACCACTATAATTTTTAATCCTTTCTGGATTATCTATAAAATATTTAACTATTTTTTCTTTGATTTCTGTTAATTCTGACTCATCCTTTGGTAGAGAGCATCCAGCTTCTTTACATATACTAGATACTTCATCTCCAGCTCCTTTACTAAAAATATCATCGACATATTGCTGAGCCTTTAATCTATTAGCTTGATTATATTCTGGATAAGATGGATTGGATGATCTACTTTCATCATTGTCAAAATTTTCAAATTTATTAAGATGTCTCATTTTCATTTTTATTTTGTATATTGTTATTATATATTAATTTTTCCACTTATAAAAAGTGGAAAAAGAAAAATAGTAACTTTTTCAGAATAAATAATATAAATTGATTATAGATTTGAATAAAATCTAATGTAATACATGATTGATATATTTGATGATATTAAAATTGATACTAAAAAGATAATTTGCCATACAGGTGGGGCTGATGGATCCGATACTTATTGGGAGAATATTGGAGAAGAATTTGGAGTCAAAATTAGAGCATATTCTTATAAAACACCTAGTCATACATCATCAAATAAGGTTGAAGTGTCAGAAAGTGATTATCAAGAAGGTATAATTCAAGTAAATAAAGCTAATCACTGGCTAAACAGATTTGGTATTCAAAAATATATGAATTTATTGGCTAGAAATTGGTGTCAGATTAAATATTCGAGTCAAGTAATAGCTATTGGAACCATTATTAGGGTTGGTGAAAAAAGCAAAAAAGGATATTATAATCGTGGGAAATATGATATAGTTGATGGGGGGACAGCATGGGCGGTCCAAATGGGTATAGATAATAATAAGCCTATATTTGTATTCGATCAAATTATTGATAAATGGTTTAGATGGTCTTATACATCAATGTCATTTGTTGAATCAGATTGCCCAAAGATTAGTGTTCAAAATTTTTCAGGTATTGGTACAAGGGAAATATTACCTAATGGAATAAAAGCTATAAGAGATGTATATAATAAAACATTTAATCCAATTTCTGATATATAAATAAAAAAAAATTGAAATGAGGACAATGATTACTAATTCGGGACTCCGTAAATTGGAAGAAGATCTTTTTCATTTAAAAAAAGTAGAAATGAAAGAAGCAATATTGGCATTAACTGATGCCAGAGAGAAGGGTGATATATCAGAAAATACTGAGTATGAGGTAGCTAAAGAAAACATTGATCTAATTAATATCAAAATAAAATCGATAGAAGATAAAATAAGAAATGCTATTATTGTTAGTAGAGAGCAAATAGATACTACATCGGTTCAATTATTTACTAATGTTAGAGTTCTTAATACAAAAACAAAAAAAGAAATGATTTTCAATATTGTTACAGATGATGAGGTTGATGTAAAAAATGGAAAAATATCACATAATAGCCCAATAGCTAAGGGGCTACTTGGGCAAAGTAAAGGATCAAAAATTAAAATTAATGTACCTGCTGGTATAATGGAATTTAAAATACTAGAGATATCATGATAGCTAAATATAACGTAGCCGATATTACTTACCTAAAAGATGAATATAATTCAAAATTAGAGTCTATTATAAATAGGATATCAACTCATAATAGACAAAAAAAGATAGATTTTATATTAGATGATACTCCTTTTAAAGAAGAGAAAATTGAAAATGATATTGAGTATATTGATTTAATTTTTAATACTGAAAATCCTTGTAAAAATGTATTTATTATAGATCATATTTCACTAATAAAATAATTAATAAATGTTATATTGTATAGCTTTTGTTGAAAAGCAATATTTAAGAGATGTGCAACTTGAAAAACTACTTGGTGTTGATTCTAATTCTAGCTTATATGATGGACCAATCTCGTTTACAGCTACCATAAAGCAAGATAGAATATCTGTGTGGAGCTATGATATTGGATATTATAAAGATAGGTCTGTACTTAATTGCAACAAATGGAAAACTATTCGAGGAGCACAGTCTGCAATTAATAAAATCGCACCAATAATCAGTGATTATGGAGATAAATTAAGAAATAGAGCTATCCCATATAGAGCTATCCCATTGCATAGGAAAATATCTATTATGGGAAATAATGATAAATGGAATAAAATTGAATATGTCCCAATTATTTATGATATAACAAATGAGTGGAATAATAAAATAAAAGATAAAATTGATGAGGAGATTAAAAGACATCAAAAAAGAATTTACTTTCTAAATAAGAAATCATCATGAATATAAGTTTTGATTTTGATGGAACGATTTCAGATGAATTTGATAATACTATAAATCCACAAAAGGAGGAAATATGTAAAATCGCTAGGAAATATATCTTGGATGGACATAATGTGTGTATTATTACTAAAAGATATGATTACAATAATAGACATCTAGGTAAAATAAATGAGTATTCGGAAGTTATACAATCAGCTAGTATAATTGGAATTAAAAATATTTATTTTACTAACCGAGAATATAAGCATAATCACATCATCGATTTAAATATTGATATACACTTTGAAAATGACGAATATGAAGTTAAAATAATTGAGAATGAGTGTTTAAAAAGAAACCATAAATGTATTGTAGTTCCTGTTGAGGATCCCTATTGGAGAGATTTAGTATATTAATGGAAAATATTTTTTATATAAAAGATATGTATATGGATGTTGTTCGTAAAATACAATTACAACATCCATATACTTCAGGTGATTATACAACGCAATTTGATTTATCCTGTCCTTGGGAGGTATTAAGTGAGAGTGCTGATGGTGATGATATAGTACTTGTCAATCTATCCGAAGAAAAGCATCTATTATTCAACATTAAGAGAGAATATTTATTGTCAATTATTGATATTCGAAATATTAAAATTGATGATATAATTTTATAAATAATAAAACTGTTTATATTTTAATTTATATAATTAAAAACATGAAAAAAACTGTTTTTATTAATCTATTTGGTGGACCTGGATCTGGAAAATCAACCTTATGCTCTATTATATTTTCGGATTTAAAAATGAGACACATCGACTGTGAGATGGCTTTAGAATATGCTAAAGATGTTGTTTGGGATGAGAGTTTTCGAAAATTAGCCAATCAAATATATATATTCGGTAAGCAACACAGTCGATTATACCGATTAAATGGTAAAGTTGATGTTGTTATAACTGATTCACCTTTATTAAACTCAATTATTTATGATGATAGTAAAAATCAGGAGTTAAAACAACTTGTTCTGAGTGAATTTAAGAAATTAAATATACTTAATTATTTTGTTGATAGAAAATTTAAATATGAGCAAAATGGTAGAGTCCAAAATTATGAAGGAGCTTTGGAAAAGGATAACTACTATAGAAAATTACTTAGTGAGAATGATATAGCTTATAAAAATGTAAATCCTGGATTAGAAAACCTATCTTTAATAGTAGAAGATGTATTAAATAAATTAAAAGGGGGGTGAGGTTACTTTATATAGATCAAAAAATTATCGATATATACAGTATACCAAAAAAGATGACATTGAGAATATTTATAACTTTTTATATGGCAATGATTCAATTTCACTAGAGAGAAAAAAAGATAAAATGCTTTTTATAATACAAAATTATGATAAAATAAAATCTAACATAAATGAAAATAAAAATAAATAATATTTACAATGAAATAAATATTGTAACTATGAAAAGTATGTTAGATAATTTTGTGGATGGGATAATAACAAGTCCACCCTATAATACATCCACCAAAAGAAGAGATTATTACTATAATAATGGTTATTCAGAAATAGATAATTTATCATCTGATGAATATTTAAGGGTTCGAATAAATGAATTTAAAGAATTTAGTCGAATCTTAAAGTCTGGTGGGGTTATATGTTATAATATTTCTTATATGCACGAAAATCCAATTTTGCCTAATTTACTGGTAACAAAAGTTCATGAGGAAACAAATTTAACTTTAGCTGATACTATTTACTGGAAAAAAAGTAATTCCGTTCCATTTCAAACTAGTCCAAATAAATTATCAAGAATAGTTGAACCAATTTATATATTTGTACATAAGGAAAATTTATCAAATTTTAAAGCCAACAAAGAGATATCTAAAAAAAATGAAAGAACAGGTCAATTATTTTATAAGAAATATGATAATTATATTGAAGCTAAGAATAATGATAGATTTAAATCTAGTTTGAAAGCTGTTTATTCAACTGAATTAGTTAAGAAATTAATTAATATTTATTATCCAAAGGGATGTTTAATTTATGACCCCTTTATGGGCAGTGGAACAACAGCTCTGGCTTGTATTGAAGAGGAGTTAAATTATATTGGATCTGAAATGAAAGAAGATCACTACAAAATATCAATCGAAAGAATAAATAAAATAAATGAAAAAATCTACTAATTTATATGCCATAAGGGTCATACCTCTATCAACTAAAAGAGAAAAGCAACTTTCTGATTTATTAAATAGGGAATATGAAAATGATGATACTAAATATTATATAGGGGCTCATGGAGGAAGTAGCATCTTTTACTCTCCAAAATTGGGGTATGTAAAAAAATGGAAGACCATTAAAGGATGTGAGAATTATCTAAATAGAATTGTATTAAAAACAATTAAGTCCCACTATACTCAATCATTTGAGAAGATAAATGAAGATTGGAGGAATCCAATTTTTGAAGTGGTGAATATAAACAGAGAATGGAATGATCATATTGATAATCAAATAAAAAATGAATTTGAAAGACATTCTGTTTCAATAGAAAGGTTGGAAAAATTAAAATTAAAATAATAAATAAAAGTTGTATTTTTACAAAAATTAAAAAATATATGAAAACAATCTTCAAAGACGGTGTTTACGATAGGGTTGATGATTTAACTGGATATTTAAGGGTTGATCATCAAGGATGGAAATTTGTTTCCAAGACAGAATGGAAGAAAAATGATAGGGATTTTGGTAAAGCTGAAAAAGTAGAAAAAGTAAAAGCCGAAAAGGCAAAAAAATCGGAAAAGAAATAATAAATGGTCTCGTAATTCAAGGGATAGAATTTCTGCCTTCAACGAGGAAATCCTCAAAACTCTAAGCAGACTATACAGGTTCGAGTCCTGTCGAGACTACTTTTAATATTTCATGATGTCTTATTCTGTGACCCTCGATCAGATCGAGATCACGACCAATCCTTCGGTGACAATTAGAACAAAGCAAGATACATTTGTCCAATTCACCCTTCATTTTTTGTAAAGATGTTAATTTAATTTTGCTCCAACAATGCTGTAGTGATATAAAATCTCTAATATCTGGCAAATCAGGCTTCCATGTATATTTTTTCACTTTTCGTTATATTTTCTTTATATATACCATTCTGAAATTAATTTTTTATATAAATATTTTGAATTTTTTATATATTTGTACATATTATGGATAAAAAGTATAAAATTGGATTAGACTTGCATGGGGTTATAAGTGATATGCCAGAATTTTTTTCCTACTTATCAAATTTGCTGATAAATTCAGGGTCCGAGGTTCATATCATAACAGGTGGTATTACTGAAGATGATAAAAAGCTATTATCGGACTATAATATAAACTATACACATTTTTTTTCTATCGTTGATTTTCATAAAGAAATGGGTACACCAACTGATGGTAAGCATCCTAAATATGGATTT
>ENA-UOYA01003628-UOYA01003628.1-activated-sludge-metagenome-genome-assembly--contig:-NODE-3628-length-13609-cov-35.300502_pt1 | contig 13609 bp, 8 predicted proteins | sample MGYA00238163_ERZ764804 | MGnify/ENA primary metagenome ERZ764804 (study PRJEB28919, sample SAMN05720223) | activated sludge metagenome | isolation source: Anaerobic digester | place: Hong Kong...
CTAACAAGTGAATTTGGGAGACAAAATTCAGTGCTTGCTACAACACAAGACAGTTCATTCTCAAAAAGAACGTCGATTTCTTCCTGCGAAATAAAAAAGCGGAGGTTTTTTGTCCTCCGCCTGTTCTATGACTTTAATTTGCTGTTAAACTATAGGAAAAAGGTTTAGCTGTAAACCAGCTCCGTCAGTACTGGCTCTTCTGCTGTGTGTCGCAGGTTGTTCATATATCCCGTCCATCCCATCGGGTCTACCGCTTTGTCCGGTGCCGGATCGCTCTTTAGAAGTTTCGTCGTGACCATCTCTATTCGTTCCTTCGCTATTCGGTCGATTTCTTTCAGGCGGCTGTTCAATTTTCCCGACATCACCAGGCCGGCGTATGTTCCTTTCCTGTGATTTTTCATGTATGTCCTGCGTAACATCCCATATTTGCCGATATGCATCTCTTCCTCCGACAGCGCCAGATCCGGTATCAGATAATCGCCCTGCATTGTGTATGCCAATTCCATAATCATACTTCCTTTCATCCCTGTTATTTATACTTTTATTGTGTCGTATATTCCGGCTTTTTGCAAATATATGGATTTGTTTTTTCTTACTAGCCGAAACACATAGATATTTCTTTTTCGGCTGGTAATTTAATGGGGGAGGGGTGTGGGGAGGGGGAAACCGCAAGGCAAACGCCAAACCGGCTTCTATAAAATAGATACACTACCCCCTTGGTGTAAGATGCTTGGTAACTAATCATCAAATATATCGCACTTATTCTCGCTACAACGGCCTCCCTTGTTTGCAAAATGATTATTTTGCACTATGGCCGCATCCTGCTTTATCTTTCCTGCTCCCTTTGCTTCTTTTTGTACCAGCTTTCAAGCAATTTACAGAGATCCTCTAAATTGGTAATATAATTCGATAAAATTCGCAATATATCATTATAATATTTATATCTTTGTGTGCAGTCCGAACAATCATGAGCAAACATATTGATATAGTTTATATTTTTACTCCTTTTTTGAACTGCGGCCCATAAAATTTTTCAACTTATGTTCTAATTGACAGCGGTTTTTCTCCTTAATCTCACATTGCCAAATAACCAAAAAATCCCAATTTAAGTTTAGTAACTCTTCATAGTTTGCTTTATCTCGTTCAATGTTTTTATTGATTTTATCGCACCAAAAATCCACATTGCTTTGAGGCAGCACTCCTCTTGAGCAATTATGCCCATGCCAAAAACAGCCGTTTACAAAAATTGCTTTCTTGAGAGCCGGAAATACAATGTCCGGAGAGAAACTTAACTTTGAGGTTTTTAACCTATAGTGGCTATATCCCAACTCACATAAAAGCTTTCTAATATACAATTCAGGTTCCGTACCCTTATTTTTTACATGGCTCATTATTTCAGAGCGTTTATCATTATCATATATATCCGACATAAAGAACACATCCAAATGTTTGCTAATATTTTGTGCTTGCTGTCTGCAAAACTCCGGAGGTAACGCATTACCTATCATTAGCGCAATTGCAGATCTTGAAATATCAACCGGAAATATATAGTTTTTAGGGAAAGTTTGCAACATAGCAGCTTCTCTTGCTGAAATACATCTGTTCTCTTCAGGATGTAAAAACCTTCCCTTTGAAGGATTAAGGCAACCTCCAGTTATTGTTGATGAAACATCATCCCATCTAAGCCGTCCATATACATCTTTGAAACCGACGCCCTCTTTTTTATGACATTCAAGAGTATATTCATCAGGTAAATCACTCCGACTTCCGCCATCGTGAGGCGTTAGTTCAATTCGTGTTCGTACGGCTTCCGTATGTACCGGAAAAATTTTGTGTACGGGGTCATTCGTAATATTAACACTTTCTAAATTCCCAATAACATCTCTTACCGTAACTTTTGTTTTTGTCTCAGGCGCAACTCTTATAGAGCCTAATAGTGACCCCACCATAACAAGTCGTTTTCTCCTCTGGGGAACGCCGTAATCGGCAATATTGACTTCCCTGTACTCAATTAAATACCCAAGCTTTTTAATTTGACCGACTACTTTTTTAAAGTAAGTGTAGTTTGCTAATGCCGGTACATTTTCAAGCATAATTGTGATCGGCATAAGCTCTTTTACAAAACGATAATACTCATTTATAAGCTTATTACGAGGATCCTTTACGGAACGTTTTTTATTTTTTCTTCTTATCGAGGAAAAGCCTTGACAGGGGGGGCATCCTGCTAATAGATGAAGCGGTTGTCCGTTTAAAATGTCCTTTATAATGTTTGTATTGAAAAGCTGAATATCTTGTTGGAATAGAATTGTGCCGTCTTTTTCATGGTTCATCCTATATGTTTTACCGGCATGCTCGTCTATCTCAATTCCGGCGATAACCTGAAAGCCGGCCTGTTTAAGTCCCTCTGTCATCCCTCCGCAACCGCAAAATATATCAACAGCATTGTAAGCCGGCATTTTTACCACCTCCGTGTTTAACCAAATATAAAAATAAGTCTCCGTTCAACTCTACCATATTCTTAATGCCAAACATATTAACAGCAAAATTATCAATAATTATATCATATGCTTTGGATGTTGTGGATATTTTTATGTCGTTAATTGTCCCTGGTCAGAGCTATCTCACCCAATCGCCATAAAAGCCTATGTTTTTGTTTTTAAAAGTTCCGACAACTACACCTCGGTCTAGGAATACATTAAACTCTTCACAACTAGTTTCAGGAAGTAGTGTACAGGCATGGCAGGCGGCTAAGTTCAATGCATCACGCCCCTGTCCGTCCTCGGTAGAAATGCAAACAGGATCGTTGGAACACACTAAACTACTTTCAATAGCCTTCTTAAACACATGTGGTAAACAATCCGGATATCCCTGCCTGACAAGTCCACCGAGAGTGCCTTCGGAGTCTCCGTTTGCCGTATAAACAAAGATTCCTGCCATCTCTTTGCCTTCTTCATGAGAGCTACAGTAAATCCTTTCTCTAAGCGATGCGACGGAATAACCGCATTCAAAACTCATTTGTCGGATTAATAAATGGGATACGGTATGCAAAAGCAGAAATTTCGGTGTAATATTTTTGGGCGAAGACCCGCTTTGCACTGTGAGTTCATAGTTTCCATTAAGCTCTTGAGCCCTTCGGACAACTTCAGGGCATCTTTCAATCCAGCTTGCAATGGCTTCTTCGTCAAATTCTAAGAAGATTCCTTCGCCACGCACCTCATAAGCAGGATACCAACGGGTTTCAGGTTCTTTAACGGGTACAAATCCATACACTCCCTGCCCCAAATCGGATGAGCCTGGCGGATCAATCCTGGTGAATCCTGTCATGGCCCTAACTTCCCGAATTTTATGTATCAATGAAACTCGTTTAATGCCCGGAATATTATATCTTTCGGCATCAATTTCCTCTCGTAAGAAATCCCCGGATTTCGAATCAATGCCGAGAATTGCTCCCGTCAGAGCTTCGAACTCTTCTGCTCGATATTTAACCCCGGTAGTTTTATATCCGCTATTCTCTTCATGCTGTTGGAAAAGCAACTTACGTTCTAATATCCTTTTTACGTCAGTCTCGTTAAGTGACTTTTGCATAGCAATATCATGTGCCCAGCCGTCAATTCGCCTTTTTATCTTCTCTTCTCGTTCATCCTGGTCGTAATCCGCTATTTTTACTAAGCATTCATGGTATGCTTGTGATTCTTCTATCTCTTTATTAATTCTGTCGGAGTAGGGTGGAATAACAAGCGAGCTAACGGTTTTAGGAAAATAAATCGACGAAGCACCTCTTTGCATTGCACGAGGATATTCGTTACATAATACGGAGTTGTGCTTCCAAGGTTCATTACCTGTGCAAACAAACTCATTTGTGCTATTACTCGTATTGTCTTCAGTTTGTTTTCCGTCTAATCGGATAAAAATATTAGGATCAAATGCTTCATATAGCGTTGCTCTGGCATTGCAGTTTTTACATCTAATCACAAGCCCCTCGAGGCCTGCGGTTGCCGTAGCGCCTGTTTCAAATGTCAGGTCCGGATTGTCGCAGTTCGATTTTGCGTTAACATTTGTATTGCGTTTATGAACCCATTTAACCCAAGGGAAATCATCGATATGTCCTTTTTTACAGGCAACTACAACACGGGCGGCAACAAGTTCTTGCCTGCATTCCAGGCAGCTCAATCGACTCATATACGGGTCCTTTTCTTTTTGCTTTGAAGAAGCTTTGAGCTTATATTCGGTATACCATTTTTTGATTGGCTGAAATCTACGACATTTCGGACAAAAATACCACTGAGGAAACCGTACATAAGAAATCCCTTCTTGAAAGGCTGTTTCGTCTTTACCCCCAGGCATGCCAAAATAGTCTACACCTAAAACTTTTTCAAGCCGTTCGTCATGTATTTTAGTAATTTTGTCGTTCCAATACTCCGGTGCCGCAGTCATTAACGTTTGATCCGGGAAATCCACCATTGCTCCCACTCCATATTGTAAAACGGATTGGGCGGTTCGTACCGTGTGTGTGATATTATTAAGCGGAATTTTTTCTTTCTGAGGTTTTAACTCACTCATAAATCGTCCTCCCATATCAGCATATTTGCCGCTACATTTTTATCTACATTACGCATAGAGGTCATTGTTTCAATAGCAGGATCTAGACCACTGCTTCCATATACCTTCATAAGTCTTTTTGCATCTCCGGCCGGAGGTTTAATCATATATCTGTCACCATAGAAAAAGCTTTTCCTGCCCGCAATCTCTACTCTTTGTTGCCAGGTTTCGAAGAATTCGTTAATTTCTTTTAAAGTAATTTCAGATTCGTCTGCTATTTTAGAAGTAGATCGTCTTTTTATATCACGAATTCTCTTTACAATAAACTCTTTAATTTGTTCCAAACCTAGTTGATCGGAGTCTTTGTCAAACATTGCCGCATCACTGTCTTGCGATAGTCCGTAAATATGCCTCAAAAAAGTAACGATTACCGCATGCAACGCTCTATCCCTTGCAGGTTTTGAAAATGGAGTTGCACCGGTAGGCTCAACATATTTATAAAATGATTCATGGTACGCTTTGAACTGTTCATAATGTGAGCGATCTCGACTTTTTGATCCGTCGTATAAGGTAAACGCCACACCGGGATATGAACGTCCTATACGACTCGATGCTTGAATATATTCACTGGTTAATTTCGGTTGACCAACTAAGAGCATTACGTTAAGCCTTGCAACATCTACGCCGACGGAAATCATATTGGTAGCAAGTAAGGTATTGACGGCATATTTTTTATTTTCAATATTCTTCTTAGAATATTTAAATCTTTCTAATTTTTCCAAAGTCTCATTTAATTGGGAGGTTGATACGCGGCTTGTTAATTCGGCCGCACCCCCTATAACACGACCTCTTCCAATACCAAAGCGATATGCAGTCCTTTTTATAAAGTCTTTAACGTCATCGTCAATTAATGTTGAACATTTCCCTAAATCTCTTAAACTATTAAAATATATCGCCAGTGTCCAAAACTTATCTTTAACCTCATCAGGAAGTTGCATCATATCCACCCTCTGTAATATTGCCGCAATGGTTCTAACCTCCATCATAGCTTTAGTTTTCCCGGAAGGCATTAGCCCGACATATATGCGACCATACCGGTTATTCTCAGTAGATATTTCTGCTTCACGCGCAAAGAATGAATCTTCCGCATTAATACCAGGGGAGGGAAATTGATGGACTTCTCTATTATAAAGGACGGAACATTGCTCCTTTGCCCTACGTATTGTTGCCGTGGAGGCAACTATTTTGGGCTTAACACCTTTTGCCGAGCATAGCGCTTCAACAGCAGTTTCATATAATCCGACCAAAGTTCCTAATGGCCCCGAAATAAGGTGCAATTCGTCTTGTATAATTAATTCGGGCGTCCTATTGTGGCTGTCTGTTGCAAAAAAAGAACCGACTTCTTGCTTCCATGGAAGCATAGCAAATTTATCGACCGTTCCAAATAATAATGTAGGAGGATTTTCATACAACTCTTCATCTACAATTTGAATTGGTAGTTTTGCTTCAAATTTACACCCTTCTTGAGTACAAGCTATATAAAAATTTTTGTTATTCTTTAGGAAATAACCCCATTGTCCAACTGTTTTTCCACTCTGGGGATCGTTGTCCTTAACCAGTTTTGTTCCACACCATGGGCATTTTAAGACTTGAAATTTATTATATCTGTCTTTAGCGTATCGTATATCTTTGACGGAAGGATCAGTTAACTTTGCCAGGAATTTTTTTGCTTGATCGTTTTTATTAGGTGTATGATCCCCTCCGATCCATAATCCGATAGATATAGATTCCTCTCCAAGAGGATAAATAGGATATTTCTTGTGTTTTTTACAGTCTTTTCTTATTGTTTCACATGCACAGATTAACGTTGCGGCTCTAATAAATTGCTGTGCCGCCAATAGGCGCAACGTATATCTCATAATTACCGCAGTACCACCCGACAACTTCGGATATGCAAGTCTTCTGAAAAAAATCGTAAATGCTGTAAGACCTAAATATGCTTCTGTTTTGCCACCACCGGTAGGGAACCATATTAAATCTACAATATCACGTTCATTACAGGTTTGGTCGACGATGGATCGAATACTCATAAGTAAAAAGGCAAGCTGAAATGGACGCCATGTGTATTTATCATCGGCATTATAATAATCCAAAGACTGCACTTCATTTTGAAGCTCCCTGTCATTGGGATATTTATCGGTTTCTTGTATTTTCAAATGGATTCGCTGCATGAACATGGCCCTATTTGCCAAAGTAAATGCATCCCATACAAGTTTGTTTTTTGGGTCTTTCAGCAATTCCAAACCCTTATACATTCGATTACATGATTCACGACACTTAGCAATGTGTTCCAGTGCTTTCGGTTGAAATATGACTGCTACCTTTGTTGTATCTCGACTCATAGCCACTAAATCATCTATCCATGATGAGTATGCGTCTATCAGTGTTTGCATAGATCTGATTTTTTCGCAAACGGGACTGGAATCTAAATCCGATAAATACTTCATGGATAAACAGCGGGCATTTACATCGAAAGATTTTGGGATATCGAAATCAATTTGAGGAACCTCATTTACTGGGAAAAAGTCGTTTTCAATATATCCATGCCCTTCGGCGTCAACAGACCAATTTACAGATGTTCCGTGACCGGTGCCATATATATGTCTATTTCTATAAAGCAATGCGAGAGACAACTCTTCTTCGTCACCGGTAAAATTCTCTTTTAAAGAATCATACGCACAAAACAAGAACGGGCTGTTCGCCTCGGAAGACACTCTAATAACAGGCTGAAAGATTGAATTCAATCCGTTATAGCTACCAACGGCTTCGTTTACCATCATTATGGTAATGGCGTAAACCCCATCTCCCATTTTGCGTCTTAAAGCGGTAATCTTAGCAGTAGTTCCGTCTATTTTATCAATATTATCCACAAAATCCGAGTCGGAAAAATTAACGATTACCTTGGTATTATGAGGAACACGTATGTATCCGCTACGACCTAATTGATTGCATAGGCTGATTAATCGCTCTTTCAATACATAATCTCCAAAATTATTCGACTCATAAGCTTTAAATACATCCAGTTTTTTTAAAGGTGCTTTAAGCCGTAAAAGGGCTCTATCCTTATCGAATTCAACATATTGCGAAAAGGGTGTAGGAATTTCATAATCATCATATTCCGGTTTGAAAGGAACCATACAATCTTCGAGTCTAGTTTTACGGTATGTACCGAAGCTTAACTCAAAATGAATTTGAGTGCATTCACCCTTAACAAAGAAGGTAAATCCCATTGATGAGGGTAAACGTTGTGAAGCTAAATTGATTTCTTCATCGAGGGAATCTTCTTCGGCATCACCAATGGCGCTTTTATACCATGAAGGTATCTCCGGCACTTCCGGTTCTTCATTTTCATTAAGTACATTTTCATCAATATCAACCATATTCTCGCTAGGACGTATGGGATCATTATTATCTGCCTCATATCTTTCTTTTTGAGGAAATAAAATACCGATGGAATACCTTACTTCCGGCAAGTCGGTAATAATTTCGTGATCTGCATCCGGAATAGAGTATTCCGACCCGGGTCCAAGTAGCTCTTTTTTTATCTCATCAATTAAAACATTCCGTGCCGCATATGCCTGCTTACGCAAATCAAAATCATTCATTCAATATCTCCCCCTGTTACTGAATTGGCCGATTGGCTAAATACACCGGTACTTTAACACCGGTGACATCTGCAATAGCCTCAATTTGTATAACATGAGATAATTCCTCTACTTTTTCTTTAACAATTGAAAGCAACTCATCAGATTCATTTTGTACCCCTTGGAAACTGCGAATTATGCTTTTACCTATAAGTCTTAATACTTTTATTCTCAAGGAACGTATAATGTCACATGCTTCCCAGAAACTATCCGGATCGGCAAGCATTTCCTCATCATTGCAAATCAAAGCAATTTGATAAAAAGAATCCACGTCACGCGGTCCGACAATATGGCTTTCATCATTTATCCAAGAACGTAGTGTCACTTCATGCTTGGCTTTACCATAGGAGCACATTTGCTTAGAAATATCCTTAAACGATAATCCATTATCTAACATGTGCTTTTTTAGTGCGTTTTTCCAATATCTAGACTTTCTGTAAGCTTCTTTTATATCTTGTCCCGTATTTGGGGATGCAAGAATTTTAAGGATTATTTCATCAACAATATCTTTGGTTTGTTCCGTATATCTCGTGAAAATCAGAGTATCGCCAGACTGTAGGGATTTTACATTTGTTTCGATCACTATACATTGTTCTCGATCTAAAACGTATGGCGTATAGTATTTGGAAAAAAATACCTTATCGCCGTCATGAAATATTGCAACTCGAATAATATCTGCCATTAATGTGGTACCGGAACTTCCTCCAACATTGCTTATATAATTTATAGTTGACTTTATTGTAATGTCCTCTATATATTTACTAAGATCAATATCAATCTTTTCCATGTTTTGCTCTTCAATAAATGGTTCTGTTTTTTCTTCCGATTGAATTGCATCTAAATCTAGCTTTATATATGAATGCTCATTATATAGTTGTTCTATTTCTTTATGTCGACGGCTTTCAATGTTATGTAGAACGAACTCATATGGATACAACAAACAAACTATATGGGATGAAGATGGTGTAGAAAACATGTCAAACCCCTTTGCTTTAAATGCACCAACAACTATTATCTCATTATATTGCTTTGAGGTATCCAATCTGCCGGCATTTACTATGTCAATCTGTAACCCGCTAAACCCGTCACTCTCTAGTTGAGCAGAAAGTAAAGTTTTATAAAACGCTTTGGGAACAACAAATGCAATATACTCGCCTATAGCTTTATTAGTAAGTCTGTTTTTGATAAACTCATACTTTAAGTTTTTGTAAAGTATATTCGAATGCATTATTTGTAAGACGGTTGTTACCGACTTCATTTTCTCTCCCAATATACCCGAAAAAGATTTTGCTATTTCCTCAAGTTTGTCCAATTGTTCTAGGGGGGAAAGACATCCGACTGTTCCTTCCGTAATAGCTTTTTCAATGGAAGTCACGGAAAACACAGCCGTAGAAAGTAGATTAAGCAAAGAAAAACTATGAATAACAAAATATTCCGTATCGTTATCGGAATACTCATAATTTTTTATAAAATAGATATCTTTTTTTGTTCTGATATATGTATTCCAATCAATTTCGCTATAAATCTCAACAATTTCAATTTCTTTATCTATAATATTATCGATTTGCGTGTTTAATTCATCCACAAAACCGGTACGGCAAACAGCAGGAACCGAATAAGATAATAATAAATCCTTGGTACATGAAAACAATTTAATATCCGGATATGTTTCAAGAAATCCTTTGTTGTCGTCACAGTCTAGCGCATAAGAAATAAGGACATACTTTAAACTTTGTCTACCCATAAGTCCTGTAAGCTCACATTTGCCGATATCTACATTTTGTTTTCCTAAAACAATAAGACCAATGATTTCTTGATTTTCATCATCAATAATATACTCTCGGGCCAATGATACCCGATTCGTAAATTTAAGAACGGCTTCTGTTTTTCCCGGATTTCCTAAGTATGTATATTCATCATTTTCAGTAAAGTATGATGCGCTAACAAGTTCCGTTAATTTAATACTCTTGTCAACATCATAATGAATTACCGTACCTCTAACTATCATATCTGTGGTTTCTCTACCGGCTACAATAACTACTGATTTATGGATTAGACCTGATATGTTCGTCCTATCTCTTTGAAACACGCTTTCGATAAAATCAATTCTTGCATTAGGATTTTCTCTAATACCCCTACCGTCTAACCTAGTTGAATTTCCTTGGTAAGGTTTGATTTTATAGAAATTACGGGGAGCAATTGTACTTATAAGAGAGGTTTTTTGTCCATAGCTTACAACTTCTTGCCTTATACGTGCATAGCCATTCTTATCCATACCCATGAAAACAGCTCTTGTACGTCCATTGTATATAATTAAATCGCCTTCTTTTAATGAATTGACAATATCCTCCGGAGGCGTTTGATCATACAGCAAACAGCTTAAAGCTGCATAAACAATAATAATCAGATCAAAGCAAATGGAACCGGTATGTAAAGAAACCCCAACTTCATGCTTGTCGGAGCAAATTGTTTCAGAAATAAATTGAGCATACGTTTTTAGTAGGAGTTCTCTTGAAATCACTTCTCCATTTAGGCAGATATCACATTTTTGAATTAATTCATAAAGGTTTTTCTCTACCGACATAGCAACGCTCTCCTACACCATTCCATTTATGTCAAACTTTAAGAGTTACTAATGATATCTTATCACAAAATATACCATTTTTCTAATGCTTTCGAGTATTTATATTATTTCAATTGTTAATTTGGGTATAGAAAAAGGCTCCATTCCAATTTTCAGCATTAGTCATTTAATCTAACCAAATTCAATCTTAATTGTGCTCAGCAAGTATTACTTTCAAGGATTCTATAATCGCATCAAAAGAGACAAAACTAACCAGTTCCCAGATAATTCTATCGATACGTTTTCTGAAAAGATCTAATGACAGTCCTTCTATAGTTTTAAAATTTGCTTCTAATAAACTGCGCGCCTCCCTATTTAAACGTCCTCGTTCGGGGCCATGTATATTCTCAAACTTCAATTTTTCAATAAGTTCTTCGATCTCCCTGAATTGCAAAATTTTTGTATCATCCTGGAAAATATACTCTACAAGAAGCTTAAGCTGATATCCTACAATTGCCCACTGTGCTTTATCCCTGTTTACGATATTTCTAAGATATAGAGCTTGAAAGTCATTCGCCCGCTGCAACAGGGTACTGTCACTTTCAATATTTTTGACCCGGTTTATAAGTAACATCATATCTTTATAAAGGTTCTTCGGATCAAATGGAATACTATGCATTTCACATTCAAGCTTTGCAACCTTTTCATAATTCGCCTTAACCTTATCTTTGTTTTTAATAATTCGGTCCATATTTGAAATAAACAATGTTATAACGTCATATATTTGTTTAAACTGCTCATCCGCTCTTTCGTCGGAAACACCAATTGTTGTTGGTCCAAGTGTTGTAAGCTTATCAGCAAATAGACTCTCCAATGCCAATATATTGAACTCCTTTTCAGTTTCTAAAGCAAATAGTTCCGGCTGCTTAATTTTGTTAATATCATATCTATGATTAGAGAACATAAATTCAATTTTGACTTCCTGTTTTCCTCTTGAAGAAAACAATTCCTTTTCTTCACAAATACTTGGTACAGTTACAAAGTATGTTTCCAAAGCTTCCAAGCCCAATTTCGGATTCTTGGGTTTGTAAAATCTGAATTTGCAATATTCATGCTCTCCATTAAATTCTGACTCTATTTCGGAAATTACTTTATGTACTTCTTCTCGTGATGCTAAACAAATCATATCAATGTCTATACTTGTCCGTTGAGCAGTTATTGGTACATAAAACTGTGTAGCTGCTCCGCCCTTAAGAAGGATTTTATCATTAAGTTTTTTCTGCAATTGCAGAAACATTTCCAAATCCCATATAAATAGCTCAAATTTAGCTATTGAATTGAAGCCTCCATCTACCATTCGTCTTTCTATTTCTGTTCTCTTAAAAACATCACGTTCTAGAATTAAGTTTTCTTGACGTATTCCGTTCATTTTGTCTCCTTAATCTGGTAGCTCATAAACTCCAGTACTTTTTTAGAAGCTTTATTTATCTCTATAAGCCAGTTAATCTCTGTACTTATTCCTCTATCTCGAGCAGCACTTTTTACCTTCGCAATGGACAGGGAGTTATTCCTTTGCAAACCCTGATAAATTCTTGATAACTCCGGTATTGAAACTCCATAATCCATTCTGGTAACTGCATAGTACAAATCAATAAATCCTTTTTCTTTCTGGGCAATATGTTCAAAAGATAATGAAAAATCTTTTCCTTTTAAAATAATGACATCAATTTTGCTCTTTATTGTACTATTTTCAATGATCTTGCGATCTTTTTCTGTCATTACAATAAAATCTTTTTGACTTAGAATTTCCTGCATTTCCGCAATTCCTGCATCCTCTGTTACCAGCAATACCGGATATTTTTCAGGTATGTGAAGCAGTAAGCCAATTAAGGAATCCAAACCGGTAATATAAAAATCATACCCATAATCTATAACAACATCATATACCAATTGAGATTTCTTCTGTAAATAAACATAGCCGGCAGGGTTGTTTTCACTTATTTCAGTTAAGGCATAATATCCGTGACCAGTCCTATGGATTTTTCCGTGCTGTACTAATTCGTGTAATCGCCATGATACTGTTTTCGGATTTATTTCGGGGAATAGGGAATATATCTTTTTGACACTTAATTCATCACCATTTTGCATATATCCTTTAAGTTCTTTATAAAAAATTTCTTTAGCTGTCCTTTCATCTGTGTTCATATAATCACTCCATCAAAACTTTAATTCCAAAATTTAATTTTGATATATTTCTTTTGCTTATTATATCAAAACTTTTTTAGCAAAACAATATTTTGGCAAAAAGTTTTGAATGCATTTATCATATCTCGTTTCTCTTAACAACAATCTCATTCATGAAATCATGCATACAATCTTCCATGTCCATCAAAAAAGAAAACAAAAAATACTGCCGAGCCTCCAGGTGATCTGCTAATAGTTCAACATCCTCCGGGAACTGCAAGCCCAAAACATCGTATAGAATACGCAGTACGGCCATCATTTCGGCTTGCTGGTTTTTCTTGTATAAGTGAGTTAAGGTGGTCGAAATTCTTTCTATGGTCTTAGCATCATAACCAGAAGATATCCAGACCATTTCAATCAATGGGGCAGTTATGGCTCCGGATATAAGGTTGATTTTATCCCTACAAATTACTCCGGATTGGAGTATGATACCCTTATCAAGCAGTAAGCTTAGTATGTTTGTTTTTTTCAGCATATCCATGTCTCCGTATCCTCCCTAAATTAATTTAATCCGTGGTGCCACGGGTGACAAAATGGTGACATAGCTTACAAAGCGACC
>ENA-UOYA01003629-UOYA01003629.1-activated-sludge-metagenome-genome-assembly--contig:-NODE-3629-length-13609-cov-7.452191_pt1 | contig 13609 bp, 11 predicted proteins | sample MGYA00238163_ERZ764804 | MGnify/ENA primary metagenome ERZ764804 (study PRJEB28919, sample SAMN05720223) | activated sludge metagenome | isolation source: Anaerobic digester | place: Hong Kong...
TGCGCAATCCCCAGTCTTCTTCATTAATAATTTCAGCTCCTAATTCCGTAAGGAGATTCTTGAATTTTTCAACCGCTTCCTTCATCTGCGCATCAGACAAAACGGGAGTTAAAATGAAAACGGTTTCGTAATTGTTCATGCTAACTGTTTTTTATTAGTTCAAAAAAATTTATTTCAAAATTTAGGTTGCAAAGGTATAACAATAATTCTTAAATTCAAAGGTTTGTGCAGATTAAATTGTTTTTGTGATTCCATTTATATCGGGTTTTCGTTGTATTTTTATTGTATACTCCATGTGAGAACATATGTCGGATAAACTTCATAGAAAATGTTGAATCGGTTTTTTTCGTTGGTCTTGGTCTCATATGCTGTTATAATACCTTTTTCAGCGGGAATGAATTTGTCTAAATGGAGATGTTGCTTAAAGTCGATTTCATTGACATCCATAAGTTTAAATAGAGTCTCTTTTGCCGACCAATGGAGTAGCCGGTGAATCGATTTTTGAGATTCATCAATAAATTCGTCTTCAGAAATAAATTTTGAAGCGACTTTATGCACCCTTTCCGATATTTCTTCAATATCGATGCCGATTTTTTTAAACCTGTGAAGGAGTATTGCCGCGTATTTATTCGTATGAGAAATGCTTATATTATACGAATTATCCATAAGATAGGGTTTCCCGTCACTTTTGTGATAGACCATTTTTTCTTCGTTCAGCAAAATAGAAAGCATGAGCCTTACCGATAACCACTCGATGATTCGTTTTTCGGATTTCATTTTTGTAATATGTTTTGCTGCTTTCTGCTGAAGGTTTTTGGGATATAATGCCAATAGCTCTTCTTTTGATTCTGTTATTTCCCAAATACCCAGAATGCAATTCTCATCGATATGCTGATTTCTAATGAGCATCTTTACTTTCCTTTTTTGGGATTGGGATGAACCGTATTTTAAGAATTCGCCGTTTATTCATTTCTTCCACTTGAAATTTGTAATTCTTAAAAACAATCGTTTCTTTTCGTTTAGGAAAATCTCCTTTGATTTCCAAGAGAAGGCCGGCAAGGGTATCTGCTTCCTCTGTATAATTTATGAATTCAGCTTGGGATATGCCTGTGATTTTGAAGAAATCTTCTAAAGGCGTTTTCCCGTCAAAAATGTATGAACCATCGGGAGCTATGGTATAGAAAGGTTTATCCTCATCGTATTCATCACTGATATTTCCAACAATTTCTTCCAGTATATCTTCGAGTGTAACAATACCGCTGGTACCGCCGTATTCGTCTACTACAATCGCAATGTGGTTTTTATTGGTGCGAAACTCTTCCAACAAATCATCAATCTGCTTGGTTTCCGGTACAAAATAGGCGGGTCTGATAAGCGATTGCCAATGAAAATCTTCCGGTTTGTTAAGATGGGGCAACAGGTCTTTTACATATAAAATGCCTTTAATATAGTCGGGATTTCCTTCATAAACCGGAATTCGCGAAAATCCCGCTTCGATGATAAAATCGATAACTTTTTTGAAAGGTGTTGTTATGTCGATTGCTACCAAATCGGCACGCGAAACCAAAATATCGTTTACCGTTTTATCTTTGAATCGGATGATGCCTTTTAGCATGTCTTTTTCTTGTTTGTGTGTAGTTTCATCCGATGTGATTTCGAGCGCTTTGGAAAGTTCATCCATCGAAATTTCGTGCTTTCGTTGAATTGTCGATTTATTATAGATATTCGACTTGGCAAGTAAATGGGAAATAGGCCATAGTGTGTCATTTACTGCTTGAATGAAAGATGCATACCGTTCAGAAAATTTTCTCGGGTTCGATGAAGCATAAAGTTTGGGCATGATCTCCACAAATAGGAGAATTATACCGGCGGCAATGGCCATTTCACCTACATAATTCCATAAAGCAGGGTTGGCAAAATAGGGCAGTTTGTTCAACAGATAGAGGGTAAGAACTAAAATAATTATGTTCAGGGAATTATAAGTAATAAGTATGGAAGTGAGCAATTCTTCGGGTTTGTTCAATAACGAATTGATGCAATTGTTGGGGTGGGAAGGGCGTGGTATATTTTTGTTTTCGTCTTTTTTTAAGGAAAAAAAAGCCGCCTCGGAACCGGATATAATTGCATTCACAAAAATAAGCAGAAGGAGAAGAGCAAACAAAAAATAATCGCCTACTGATGGCTGTATGGCCAACATATTCGGAATAATAGATGATGAAGGGTCAGGCTCCAAGTGGAATGAATTAAATGAAACAAAAGAGAATGTTTTAAAGCCATTTAGCTGAAAAAAACAGCTCGAAAACATTCCCTACAAATTTACGATGATTTATTTAAAATGGCAAATCATCTACCTCTGAATTTTCTTCCAAATCAGCACTATGGTCGACATACGAAGTATCTGTTGGTGTGCTATTCACATTTTCTGCCGGCGAATTTCTCCGACTCAAAATTTCCAGATTATCAGCATAGATTTCCGTAATATATCGTTTAATACCGTTTTGGTCGTCATATGAACGGGAACGGATTTTTCCTTCGATATACACTTGTGTGCCTTTTCTTATAAATTTTTCCACAACTTGGGCTAACCCTCTCCAACAAACAATGTTATGCCATTCTGTTCTTTCGGGTACTTGGGTCCCATTCGCCGTAGTATAACCTCTCTCGCTTGTGGCCAATGGGAAATTGGCTTTTACACTGTCATTATCAAAATACTTAATGTCCGGATCCTTACCTACGTTTCCTATTAAAATAACTTTGTTTACCGACATAACTAAAAAATTTTGTAATTAAAAATGTTTTCCTGTAAAAACAAAAGTAGTAAAAGTTTCATAAATCACAACACTTCGGCATTAAAATTTTTCCAAATATTTATGGATCAATCGAGAAACAGGGAAATCGAGGATATACTCGTCCCGAATTTTTTGAAACTTGTCAGGTAATGAAAAATTTTCTGAATCCGGAATCTCCGCTTTATAAAAATCGGCATAGATGGTTTGATGAGAAAGGATATGTTTTATTTGAGATTGCTGCGTGAATAGGATATGGCGATTTGCTCCAAATAATCGTATAAATGATGCTGTATTCTGCAACTCAAGAAAAGTAGCGGGTTTGGAGGTTTCGATCAGCGGAAATTCATACAGACTTTTCCAAATATCGTTCGCTTCTCTTTTGCAAAGATACGTATGATTCCGGTGTATGATGTGAAAATAGTGAAAGTAACGGGTTGTTGTTTTAGTCGATTTATTTTTTACAGGATACTCCAATGCAACATTTCTTGCAAAAGCAAGGCAATAGACTTGCAGCGGGCATTCGGTACATTTCGGTTGTTTCGGTTTGCAAAGCGTTGCCCCAAAATCCATGATGGCCTGATTGTGGATGTCGGGATGTTGCGGATCGAGTATTGCCTGGGCAATCTCTTCGATTTTCTTTTTGCCTTGAACGCTATTGACCGGTTCTTCAATCATGAACAATCGGGATATCACACGCAAAACATTGCCGTCTATTACAGCAAAAGGGGCGTGATAGGCAATAGACATGATTGCTGCCGCCGTATATTCCCCGATGCCTTTAAGCGAACGAACATCGGCATATTTTTTTGGAAATTCACCATGAAAAATTTTTTCTATTTGTTTTGCTGCAGCATGGAGATTGCGAGCGCGTGAATAATATCCCAATCCTTGCCATTGTTTCAACACATCATCTTCGGAAGCTTTCGCAAGCGCTTTCACATTCGGGAATCGACGGATAAATCTCAAATAATAATCGTAGCCCTGGTTCACACGAGTTTGTTGTAAAATGACTTCCGATATCCAAATGGCATACGGATCTTTTGTTTCCCTCCAAGGAAGGTCGCGTTTATTTTGTTCATACCAACGTTGCAACGTTTTACTTATCATAAAAAAGTCGAACGATTCTGTCATTTGATCTCTATAAATTGGTTTGAAATTTGCAATAGATAAATATGTTGGAAATTTACGAAAAGTAGAATAAATGTCGCGCGGTCTTATGCAAATATAGCAAATTAACCTCAATTGAGGTTCAATTCAACGATGAAAATACGCAATATCTTCCCGCTCTTTTATTTTTCACTTTAAATAAACGCCGGACTGTTTCTCGAACGTAGGAAGAAAGACGAATTACAAAAAAAAATAAAAATGATGGTGTTTTATTTTTGAGCTTGGGAAAAAAGCTATATATTTGCAATCCAAAAAATTACTATCGCTATTTTTAATTTAATAAAAAAATTTGTATTATGACCAAAGCAGATATTGTAAACGAAATTGCCAAAAATACCGGAATAGATAAAGCGTCGGTTTTGGCAACGGTGGAATCTTTTATGGATGTCGTGAAAGATTCGTTGGCTAATAATGAAAATGTGTATTTAAGGGGGTTTGGCAGCTTCATTGTAAAAAAAAGAGCACAGAAAACAGCCCGTAACATTTCCAAAAACACTACTATCATTATTCCTGAGCATAATATTCCGGCATTTAAACCGGCAAAGACTTTCGTATCTAAAGTAAAAGATAGCGGGGAAAAATAATATACTCATTCATATATATAACCATTTAAAAAAGGAGGCGGTATGCCAAGCGGTAAGAAAAGAAAAAGGCATAAGATGGCTGTTCACAAAAGGAAAAAAAGACTTAGAAAAAACAGGCATAAGAAGAAAAAGTAAACCCGTTACTTTTTCTATGGATTACAAGGACAAACTTAAAACTTTTTCGCCTTAAGTTTGTTCTTTGTATGTATTTAAATAGGTTCTGGCGAGAACCGAATTCTTCTGAGATAGAAGTTTATAAAAAGAACATTTTAAAATAATAAAATTGTGGTAAGCGAACTTGTTGTGGATGTTCAACCCAAAGAGATCACCATTGCTGTTCTTGAAGATAAGAAATTGGTAGAATTACAAAAAGAAAGGCAAGATGAGTCTTATTCGGTTGGCAACATCTATCTGGGGCGGGTCAAAAAGTTGATGCCCGCTCTAAATGCTGCATTTGTGGATGTAGGACACAAAAAGGACGCTTTTCTTCACTATTTGGATTTAGGGGCGGAATTTAACTCGGTTTTATCTTTTCAGAAGTTAGTCGAAAATAAGAAAAAAATACCGCAGGTTCAGAAAATGAAACTGCAGCCCGATATCGAAAAAAACGGCAGTATAACTGATGTTTTGAAAGTAGGTCAGGAAGTCCTTGTGCAAATTGCTAAGGAACCTATTTCAACCAAAGGCCCACGGTTGACCGCTGAAATTTCTTTTGCCGGACGTTTTATGGTGCTGATACCCTTTATTGATAGAGTTTCAGTATCACAAAAAATTAAATCACGCGAAGAGCGTGCCCGTTTACGACAACTTGTCCAAAGTATAAAACCCAAAAATTTTGGTGTGATTATTCGTACCAGTGCTGAGGGAAAACGTGTTGCTGAACTCGATGCGGAGCTCAAATTATTAATTCAGAAGTGGGAAAATATGTGTGAAAAGTTGCCAAAGGCAAAAGCACCCTCACTTCTTTATGAAGAAACCGCACGTCCGGTTGCTCTGCTTCGCGATATTTTTAATCCCTCTTTTGAACACATTTATGTCAATGATAAAGACGTAGCTAAACAAATTGCTGAGTATGTCGGCGTCATTGCACCTGAGAAGAAAGATATTGTTAAACTTTATACAGGTGCTTTGCCTATCATGGACAATTTTGGCGTTACGAAACAAATCAAACAGCTTTTTGGGAAAACGGTTACATTCAAAAATGGTGCTTATCTGATTATTGAGCACACCGAAGCGCTTCATGTTATTGATGTAAACAGCGGTAACAGAAACAAATCTTCGCTCGGACAAGAGGATAATGCATTCGAAGTAAACGTATCAGCAGCCGAAGAAATTGCGCGTCAATTGCGATTGCGTGATATGGGTGGAATTATCGTGATCGATTTTATCGATATGACCAAAAGCGAGCATCGAAACAATTTGCTGGCCAAGATGCAAGATTTTATGGCTCATGACAGAGCCAAACACAACATATTGCCCCTAAGTAAATTCGGATTAATGCAGATCACCCGTCAACGTGTGCGTCCCGAAATGGAAGTTGCTACCAGTGAAGTTTGCCCTACCTGTTTCGGTAAAGGAAAAATCAAATCATCCCTTTTGTTTACCGACACACTGGAAGGGAAAATCGATTATTTGGCCAATAAACTCAAAGTGAAGAAATTCAGTCTGCACATTCATCCCTATGTGGCAGCGTATATTGAAAGAGGGCTATTTTCGTTAAAGTATCAATGGAAAAAGAAATACAATGTTAACTTAAAAATAATCCCGGATCAAAGTCTCGGATTTTTAGAATATGTATTTTACGATAAAGACGGAAACGAAATAGACCTCAAAGAAGAAATTGAAATGAAATAATGCTCCGATAAAAGGAGAAAATGCATAAAAAAACCGGATTACTGATGGTAATTCCGGTTTTTTTATGCATTTTCGAAAGTTATACCGGATCCACATCGTAGTTGAGTACCACATACCTAAATTCGGGTTGTTCTCGCAGACGTTGTTCTGTTTGGCGGATGCATTCTCTTACGAACTTAGTTGATAATTTATTTTCCGGTTTGAGCAGAATTTCTCGGATATAATGCGATCGGATTCTGCTTATAACCGGTTTATTGGGCCCCAGTACACTCTCTTTAAGAGAGCGGCGTAACATATCGGCAAAATAGAGGGAAGCGGCATCGGCTCTTTGTTCGTTTTTGTCTTTCAATTCAATAGAAATCAACCGGTAGAAAGGAGGATATTTAAAAATTTTTCGTTCTGCTAACTGCATTCGAAAAAAACCTTCATAGTTATTTTCGACAATAAAGTGGTAAATAGGCAGCTCTGGCTGTGAGGTTTGTATAATGACTGTTCCTTGCTTATTTCGTCGGCCTGCTCGTCCACTTGCCTGCATCATAAGTTGAAATCCGCGTTCATGCGAGCGGAAATCGGGATAATTTAACAGACTATCCGCCGCTATAATACCTACTACGCTGACATTATCGAAATCCAACCCTTTTGAAACCATTTGGGTACCTACCAATATCCGGATCTTTTTATTTTGAAAATCGGAGATGATCCGTTCATAGGCATATTTTCCGTGAGTAGTATCGGTGTCCATGCGGGCCACAGTTGTCCCCGGAAATAGACGGGAAATTTCTTCTTCCACTTGTTCGGTACCTTGGCCTATAAATTTTAAACTTTTTTCGTGACACACAGGGCATTCATCGGGGATAGAGTATGCAGTATTACAGTAGTGACATACCAACTCGTTACGGTATTTGTGATACGTGAGAGTTACATCGCAATGTTTGCATTTGGGTGTCCATCCACAAAGTTTGCATTCTATTCTGGGAGCAAATCCTCGTCGGTTGCGAAAGAGAATAACTTGTTCTTCATTATCCAGCGCTTGGCGAATGTAATTAATGAGGGTAGGAGAGAAGATGGATTTCATTTTCTTTTTTCGTCGCAGTTCTTTGGTGTTTTCGATAATAATTTTCGGCATGAGCACTTCTTCGAAGCGTTTTGTGAGGGTGACAAGGCCGTATTTTCCTCTTTTTGTGTTATAAAACGATTCTATGGATGGTGTGGCAGACCCCAAGAGTACGTTGGCTCCCGAAATTTGTGCAAGCACAATAGCTGTATCACGAGCGTGATAACGGGGTGCAACTTGCTGTTGTTTGTAGCTGTTTTCATGCTCTTCATCCACAATGATCAATCCTAATTGTCGAAAAGGCAGAAATAACGAAGAGCGTACGCCGATAACGATTTCGTACGGATTGTCCGATAGCATTTTATGCCAGATTTCAGTGCGTTCATTATCGTTTATTTTCGAGTGATAAATGCCCAATTTATCTCCAAATACGACTTTCAGTCGTTGAGTGAGCTGGGTAGTAAGGGCAATTTCGGGTACGAGATAGAGGGTTTGTTTTTTTTCCCGGAGCATTTTTTCGATAAGATGGATATAGATCTCAGTTTTCCCGCTCGATGTAACGCCGTATAATAAACAGGTGTTTTTATTGCGGAAACAAGTGCATATCTCGTCAAATGCTTGTTGTTGACGTTCGCTTAATGGGAATGGCTTTCGGGTAGCGTTTACTTCCGACGCAATGCGGCTTACTTCTTTGGTAAATTGGCGTAAAATATTTTTTTTTATTAATCCGTCGAGAACAGAAGCCGTTGTTTTTGTTTCTTTGAGTATCTCTTCACGACTTATGCATGAGGCATTTTTTTCCGAAAGCAGCGTAATTATTTGCTCGAAAAGCACGTGTTGTTTCTTTGCTTTGCCGATTAGATCAGGAATATCGGTGCGGGGTATTTCAGGATTAAGAGAAATAAATTTTTCGGTTTTGGGTTTGAATTTGAGTTCTATGCTTTCGTAAGTCGATATAATTCCCTTTTCCGTCAGGGCATAAATGTGGGGAAAAATATTTTTTATTTTCAGGTTTTTTCCAATTTCCGATATTTTTGCTGCTCCTTTGTTTTGCAAATAGGTTATAATATTCTTCTCTGCCGGAGTAAGAGGGAAATCTTCATCTTCTGTTTTTTTCAACTCCACGTAAGTTTCACTTTCCATTCTGAGTTTTGAGGGGGTTGCCGCTTTATATATATCGCCAAGCGACGACAGATAATAAAAAGAAATCCATTCCCATAATTTCAGCTGATATTCGTTTACGATGGGATGGCAATCGATGAGGGAGCAAATTTCTTTTGTTTCCACATGTTTTGGCTCATTTTCATGAAGTGCGACAACAATAGCCGTGTAATATTTTCGTTTTCCGAAAGGTACGATTACCCGATATCCCTTCCCAATCTTATCGCTCAGCTCTTCAGGAACGGCATAAGTAAAAGTATTGGAAAGGGGAAGAGGAAGAATTACATTAGCAAACATGTGATTTTAGAAATATATCGAGCCGCAAATCGACCAGCACGTTGTCTTTCCATTTAGCGGATCGTCCCAATTGGGTTTATCGGTTGCATAATTATCGGTAAGTTTGATGCCACAATTCACTCCCACCTGAAGTATTCTCAGTAGCTCAAACCCCAAGCCGATATTAGTTCCTGCTTCAAAAGATTTGGCTTTAATATTTTCGGCTGTTTCGTCGAGGTTGATTTTATCTCCCGAAATCAGGTAGGCTGCATAAGGACCGGCAGATGCATACATTTTTATCAGGTGCAACCCGATGCCGAATTTAACTTTCAAATTCAACGGAAGTTTAAGATATTGATTTGTAATTTTTTTCGAGTCATTTTCATTCCCTATTGTTGAGACTGTCATTCGGTTATTTGTATACAAAAGTGAAGCATCTATCCCTACATCAGCAACAAACAAAGGGAACATGGCTTCGAGAGAGGGACCGATACTGTAATTCGTCATATTCTCAACTTTCAATGCGTCGCTGCTTAAAGTAGGATTATTAAGTCCCACCTCTCCTCTTACTCCAAATCTGATTTGTGAAAAGGCCGGCAGAGCAACCAGAGACAAAATAATAATCGTTGTGTTGCGTACTATTTTTTTCATATGCATTCAATTTATTTGATAAGACATCCTTTTATGGGACCGGTTTCATAAAGTTAATCGAAATCAATGGGCACTTATATAACAAAATAGAAGAGCAAAAGGATGTTAATAGAAACTATTGTTTATTATAAAAAAAGCATTTCGCTCCTTTTAGAAGAAACAAAATGCTTTGATGAGGTATATGATCGGTTTTAATCTTGGAATTTTGCCTTCAAAAATTCACGGTTGAGGCGGGCAATATTGGTGATGGAAATATTTTTAGGGCATTCAATTTCGCACGCGCCTGTATTGGTACAATTTCCGAATCCCAATTCGTCCATTTTGGCTACCATAGCTTTAGCTCGTTTAGCGGCCTCAATTCGTCCCTGAGGCAGTAGTGCCAGATGGCTTACTTTTGCAGCAACAAACAACATCGCCGATCCGTTTTTACATGCAGCTACACAAGCTCCACATCCTATGCAGGCGGCTGCATCCATAGCTGCGTCAGCTTTATCTTTCGGAATGGGGATGGTGTTGGCATCGGGGGCACCACCTGTATTAACGGAAACATATCCTCCGGCCTGAATGATTTTATCGAAAGCAGAACGATCGACCATAAGGTCTTTGATAATGGGGAATCCTGCAGACCGCCAAGGTTCAACAGTAATGGTATCCCCATCATTAAATTTGCGCATATGCAATTGGCAGGTGGTTACATCTTCATCCGGCCCATGAGGATGACCATTTATATAAAGACTGCACATCCCGCAAATTCCTTCTCGACAATCGTGATCGAAAGCTATCGGTTCTTTGCCTTCGCAGATAAGTTTGTTATTGAGTATATCGAGCATTTCCAAAAAAGAGCTCCCCTGATAAACATTTTCCAATTCATAGGTTTCAAAAGCACCTTTTTCTTTCGGCCCTTTTTGACGCCAAATTCTCAGTTTGATATTTATATTTTTATCCATAGGACAATCGTTTTTGTTTTATGACTTATAATTACGTTGTTGAGGAACCACGAATTGATAATTTAGAGGTTCTTTGTGAAGAATAGGCTCTTTGTCTTCGCCCTGATATTCCCAGCAGGAAACGAAGGCGAATTTTTCGTCATTCCGAAGTGCTTCACCATCCGGCGTCTGATATTCTGTACGGAAATGTCCGCCACACGATTCTTCACGCGAAAGAGCATCAAGAGCTATAAGCTCCCCGATCTCAAAGAAATCGGCGAGGCGTAGGGCTTTCTCCAGTTCGGGATTCACCGTTTCATCTGTGCCGGGAATGCGAACATCTGTCCAAAATTCTTTTTTCAACGCTTTAATTTCTTTAAGTGCAAATTTCAATCCTTCAGCATTGCGAGACATGCCCACGTATTCCCACATGATGTGACCTAATTTTTTGTGAAAATAGTCAACAGGATATTTCCCTCTGATATTCATGAGTTTGGAAATACGTTCCTCCACACCTTTTTCTGCCTCCTCAAATTCGGAACGATTGGTATCAAATCGCGGTACCTGAATCTGATCGGCAAGATAGTTCTGAATGGTATAAGGAAGGATAAAATATCCGTCAGCCAATCCCTGCATCAGCGCCGAAGCCCCTAAACGATTTGCTCCATGATCCGAAAAATTGGCTTCGCCGATAGCAAAAAGACCCGGTATGGTTGTCATAAGTTCGTAATCTACCCAGATTCCTCCCATCGTATAATGAATGGCCGGATAAATCATCATCGGAGTTTCGTATGGATTTTCATCTACAATCTTTTGATACATCTGAAATAGATTACCGTATTTTTCCTCAATAACACTTTTTCCCAACCGTTTAATTGCATCCGAAAAATCCAGATAAACCGCATACCCTGTGGGTCCTACACCATAACCTGCATCGCAACGTTCTTTGGCTGCACGTGAGGCAACATCGCGAGGTACAAGGTTCCCGAAAGCCGGATAACGCCGTTCCAAATAGTAGTCGCGATCTTCTTCTTTAATGTCGGTCGGTTTGAGTTTACCGGCACGGATAGCTTCGGCATCTTCTTTTTTCTTTGGCACCCAAATGCGTCCATCGTTTCTGAGCGATTCCGACATGAGGGTCAGTTTCGATTGAAATTCTCCGTGAACGGGGATACATGTGGGATGGATTTGCGTCATGCAAGGATTAGCAAAGTAGGCGCCTTTCTTGTAGCATTGCCATGCTGCTGATCCATTAGAATTCATGGCGTTTGTGGAGAGGAAAAAGGTATTTCCGTAACCTCCGGTTGCAATAACTACGGCATGAGCTGCGTAACGTTCTACTTTGCCGGTAATAAGATTACGCACGATAATGCCACGAGCACGGCCGTCAATTACAACCAAATCGAGCATTTCACGGCGGGTGTACAGTTTTACCTGACCTTTATGAATGGCACGGCTCAATGCCGAATAAGCACCAACCAACAATTGTTGCCCTGTTTGACCGCGCGCATAAAAGGTACGTGAAACCTGAGCACCTCCAAACGAGCGATTGTCAAGCAACCCTCCGTATTCGCGAGCAAACGGTACTCCTTGGGCGACGCACTGATCGATGATGTTGTTTGAAACTTCGGCCAACCGGTAAACATTGGCTTCGCGAGCACGATAGTCCCCTCCTTTTATGGTATCGTAAAATAAACGATAAACGGAGTCGCCATCATTTTGATAATTTTTTGCTGCATTTATTCCTCCTTGCGCAGCAATAGAGTGTGCACGACGAGGAGAATCTTGAATGCAGAAATTGAGAACATTAAATCCAAGTTCGCCTAGCGATGCGGCTGCCGAAGCGCCTGCTAAACCTGTACCTACGACAATGATATCGAGGCGTCTTTTGTTGGCAGGATTCACTAGTTTTTGGTGGTCTTTATAATTTGCCCATTTCTCGGCAAGAGGCCCTTCAGGGATTTTTGAGTTTATTTGATTCATATCTGAAAATTTTCGTTATTGACTTATTGTAATAATCACAGGGGAAATAACCACTTAATAAGCGAAATGGAGGTAAAGGGGGATAATGGAGAACCCGATCAAGATGAGAGTTGCAAAAATATTCCCGATTACTTTTATGCGTTTCAACCACACCTTGTTGCTCCAACCGAGGGTGTGGAGTGCACTCCAAAAACCATGAGTTAAGTGAAACCATAATAGCACGAAAGCGGCAAGATAGACAAGTACTACCCAACTATGTTGAAAAAGGCCAACTACCAGCTCCGATCCTTTGCTTACAGCGGTAGGGTCACCAATCAATTCCTTAAACTGCATATTGTACCACAATTGATACAAGTGAAGAATTAAAAAAAGCAAGATGCTCAGCCCCAGTATAAACATGTTTTTGGAAGACCATTGGGTAGGGGTTTTGCTTGAGGATTCATAGCGTTCTTTGCCACGAGCTTTTCTGTTCTGTAAAGTAAGCATAATGGCATAAATGATATGCACGGCAAATCCTGCTGCTAAAACAAGTGTTCCGATAATAGCATACCAATTTGCTCCTAATAGTTCACAAATTTTGTCATAGGCATCCAAGGAAAATACCAAAGCCAAGTTCATTGACATGTGGAAAAGCAAAAAAAGAATCATAAATAAGCCGGAAATGCTCATGATGAATTTGCGGCCAATGGAAGATTTTATTAACCAACTCATAAAGTTTTATAATTAAGTATTTGTACGTATTTATTTTATTTTACTCTTTACAGATTTCAATCGTCGTGCAAAAGTAAACATTTTTAAGTATCATAAAAAGGATTATTTGCAGAAATTTTTCTTTAACTTCATCGCGGTTGGCTAAGTGCAAATTAGAAATGCAATTTTCCCGGTAAGTTTTATAACCGTATCGTCCGGATTTTTGTTTACATTTTCTGTTAACGTTCGGGACCTTCCTCGCACCAAGGCCGTACCATCCTCGCTCCATGCTTGCATCAGGCTTTCATCAACTTTGCAAAAAGTTCGCTCTGTCTCCTCTCCTGTATCCCGCTCAGCATGCGGCAAAGGTGTAGGTTTGTTGCACACCGGTTTCACGGAATCCGATGTTGTCGTTCCTGCTTTGAAGCGAAGGAAGAGCGAAGGAAGAGCGAAGGAGAAGCGATAAAAGGTCGG
>ENA-UOYA01003630-UOYA01003630.1-activated-sludge-metagenome-genome-assembly--contig:-NODE-3630-length-13605-cov-69.106863_pt1 | contig 13605 bp, 9 predicted proteins | sample MGYA00238163_ERZ764804 | MGnify/ENA primary metagenome ERZ764804 (study PRJEB28919, sample SAMN05720223) | activated sludge metagenome | isolation source: Anaerobic digester | place: Hong Kong...
CTCCAACAAGTTTCATTGTTTGAATAGTAAACCGCTTTGCATAAATATTCAAACGTACTGTGTTATTGATCAAAACAAAAGAAATAAAAAGTAATAATATAAGCATTACACTCAAAATAATGCCCACTTTCTCAAGATTCTGGTTTATTAGACTCACAAGTGACTCCTGGTAGGCAATCTCCCTAACTTTTGGCCACTTGGAAAGTTCCGAGACTATTGTCTTTAGACTATCACTTTGTAAATAATCTGCTTTTAAATATATATCCACAGAAAGAGGAATAGGATTAAAATCAAAAACGTCGAGAAAATCTTCGCCAAGCATGTTTTTCATTTCCTCAGCGCCACGTTCTTTGGATATAAACTCTGCTCTTTTGATATAATCTTCACCCTGAACTTTACTTAAAAAGTCAAGAGCATCATAATTACTGGCATTCTTGTCAAACATTACTGAGACTCTTATATTTTCTTTAAAATAGTCAGAAATAACTTTTGCATTAACCGCAATTATACCAAGAAAGCCCACAATAAGTAAAACGAGAGAGATACTTATAATTGACGAAAGATAAGAATGTACCAGTCTTCTGAAAATTATGCCTTTTTCCTTCTTCTTCATAGTGTTTAAAAGCTTTCAAAGATATATAATTCCTCTAAATTAAATAAATTTATTACCTTTGTAAGAAATATCCTTTAAAAACAAGATAGTACGATGAGCGAACCAAAAAGAGTACTTTATGTGAGTTCTGAGATTTTCCCTTATATGAAAGAATCCAATATCTCAATTGTGGGAAGATATTTGCCTCAGGGAGCACAGGAAAAAGGATTTGAAATACGCTCATTCATGCCTAAGTATGGTATCATCAATGAAAGGAGAAATCAGCTGCATGAAGTCATACGCCTCTCAGGCATGAACATTATTATCGACGATATTGACAGGCCGCTCATTATCAAAGTGTCCTCGATACCATCAGCAAGGATGCAGGTTTACTTCATAGATAATGAAGATTATTTTTACAGAAAGTTTATATATCACGATTCTGAAGGCAGATACTTTGATGATAATGACGAAAGGGCTCTGTTTTTTGCCAAAGGAGTACTTGAAACTGTTAAAAAGCTAAGATGGAAACCTGATATTGTTCACTGTCAGGGATGGATATCACACTTAGTTCCCATTTTTCTCAGGAAATATTATCATGAAGACCCTATTTTCACGAATTGCAAGATTATAGTTTCATTGTACGATAATGAAGTCAATAACATTGATTTTAACGATAAGGCACGTTCTAAACTGGTAGCTGCCGGAATAAAGAGCAAAGATTTGGAAATGTTCAGTCCTCTCAATGGCATAAATCTTGCTAAATTAGCCATTCAGTATGCGAACGGTGTCATTATGGGAAGTAAAACATTGCCTGATACTCTTTCTGAAATGATAAAAAGCAATTCTATGCCTTTATTGCCTTATATTGAAGTATCACAACACGACACAGCATACATAGATGAGTATGTTGAATTTTATGATCAAATTTTAAGGGAAAATGTCAAATAGGATTAATTTCCAACCTGTCGCAACACTGTTAGTGACTTCAGCAATAATTATATCATGCATAAATGTTGACAAAAGTGTAGGGGAAAACCTTATACCTTCTGACTACGATCTTAAAGTAGCTACAGCCTCTGTGGAAATCCCTCTGCAGATGAAGATGTCTGATTCACTCCAATCTCTTTTCCCAAATTACCTCATGGTTGGAGAATACAATGATCCGGATTTTGGACGCACTTCTTGTGGAACTGCTTTTCAGATGATCCCTACGGTGACTGAAAACGATTTTGGCGACAATCCTGAACCAGTGTATCTGAGAATGGAAGTTGCAGTTGACAAGACTGTCTTCCTTAATAAAGGAGAAGGAAGTATCCCTCAAAACATATATCTCTATGCTTTGAAAAAAGACATTGATTCTACAACTCTTTTTAACAATTCTCTTTCAAGGGACGATTATGATATAACTCCCTTAAACATTGGAAGCACAGTCTATACCGGAGGTGACTCCATAAACATAGAAATCAAACTCGACTATGCACGTCAACTGCTGTCTGCGACTAAGGAAGAACGTGATTCTGTAAGCTTTTTCGTTAAAAGGTTCAAAGGGTTTTTCTTCTCGACAGACCCCGTTCCTTCATCAATCAGTGGTGGCCGGTTTAATATGATTGACCCGTCATCAGTATACATGGAGATGAAATATAGACACGTATCGGCGACAGACGGTATTGACAAAGACAGCGTACTACTCTATTACATATCCACAAGCGAATGTTTCTATACAAACATCTTCTCTCACAGTTCCAAATTTCTTGAAACAAACGATCCCCAAGGTAAAATTTTGCTTGAAGGAATGGGAGGAATAAAACCTTTTATCGACTTTAAAGATGTTAGACAAGTATTTCTAACTTGGGCAAATCAAAACAACTTAGATCTTAACAAGGTTCTTATAGCCAAAGCTGAACTAATTCTTCCATATGAGTTTCCAAATAATTATACTATAATGGATCAATATCCTTCATCAATATATCTTGCCTACAAAAAATATTCTGACACATATAATTCAACAATATATTATCCTGTAAATGATATATATACAGTAGGAGCAGGGACTCTTAACAGATCTCAGTATTGCTATTCAATGGATATTAGCACCTTTTTTCAACATGCACTTAACAACACATTGAGTGATGAAAAATGGCAAATATGGATTAATCCTATTACTCAACTAACCAATTCATATACTGGTGCAGTATCTTATTATGTGGATAACCAAATATATTGCAAAGCGACTTTAAATGGTCCTAAAAGTACACGTAAACCTCGTATCGAGATTACATATACTGTGTTACCATAACTTTTCTCCTAAATATATAAATATAAATAACAACAGAGGCTGCCTAACTTTTTAGACAGCCTATTGTGTTTTTATTTTCCTTAACAAAATTATTACTTATACTTTCTGAATAAAATTGAGGAGTTATGTCCTCCAAACCCGAAGGTATTATTCAGTGCCACATTTACTTCACGTTTTTGTGCGTGGTTCAGAGTCAAGTTAAGCTTGTAATCTATTTCAGGATCTTCCTCCTCAAAATTAATAGTAGGCGGAATAATACTGTCTATGATAGCATGAATACATGCAAGCGCTTCAACAGCACCTGTGGCTCCAAGGAGATGCCCATGCATGGATTTTGTAGAGCTTATGTTAAGTTTATATGCATGCTCCCCAAACACAACCTTTACAGCTTTTAATTCAGCAATATCACCAAGGGGTGTAGAAGTCCCGTGTACATTAATATAATCCACATCTTCAGGTTTCATGCCTGCATCTTCCAAAGCAAGTTTCATTACTTTTATTGCACCCTCTCCCTCAGGATGAGGAGCAGTAATATGGTATGCATCTGCAGTCATGGCTGCACCTACAACTTCACAATAAATTTTAGCTCCCCTCGCCTTTGCATGCTCCAATTCCTCAAAAACCAAAATCCCGGATCCTTCGCCCATGACAAAACCATCACGGTTTTTGTCAAAAGGCCTTGAAGCATGAGCCGGATCATCATTTCTAGTGGATATTGCCTGTGCAGAGTTAAATCCTCCTATACTTGGAATCGAAATGCCTGCTTCAGCGCCACCTGTAACAATAATGTCTGCCTTCCCAAGTCTAATATAATTTAAAGCATCTACCATTGCATGGGTAGAGGAAGCACATGCAGAAACTGTAGCATAATTTGGCCCTTTAAAGTTATACTTAATGGAAATAAGACCTGGCGCTATGTCAGGAATCATTTTTGGAATAATAAAAGGGCTAAATCTTGGCACTTTACCGCCTTCGAAATAGCCCTCAACTTCATTGTACAATGTATTAATACCACCTATCCCTGAACCGAGTATTACACCTACTCTCTCAGGATTAAAATTTCCTGATTCAATATGACTGTCATTTATCGCCTGATCTACAGCAATAAGAGCAAATTGTGAATAAAGATCGAGCTTTCGCTCTTCCTTACGATCGATGCCATATTTACTCGGATCATAATTTTTGATTTCACAAGCAAATTTTGTTTTGAACAGAGATGTATCAAAACGGGTAATAGGACCACATCCACTGACGCCCTTATCCAGATTGTCAAAATAATCCTGAATATTGTCGCCTAAAGGATTTATTGTCCCTATACCGGTAACTACAACTCTTCTTAATTCCATATGCTTGATTGGAAATTTATTTAACGTGCTGTTCAATGTAAGAGATAGCATCTCCTACTGTTGAGATCTTCTCAGCAGCTTCGTCAGGAATTGTGATACCGAATGCTTTTTCAAATTCCATAATAAGTTCCACTGTGTCAAGTGAATCTGCGCCAAGATCATTGGTAAAACTTGCTGTTGGTGTTACATCTGACTCCTCTACGCCCAACTTGTCAACAATGATGGCTTTAACCTTTTCATTAATGTCTGCCATAATTAAAAAAATTAGTTAGTAATTATTATTTTCTAAACCAGGTTGCAAAGAAAAACAAAAAAATTGGAAAAATGAAATTTTAACAAAGTGAAACTATAGTTTTTTGGCATACATATATATAGAAATATAAGTATAATTAAACAATCACTTATAAATCATTTATCTAATTAAAAAAATGTTACCTTTGCAACCTAAAATGTTAATAATGAGTTTTATAAAATTAGCTATTTTTGCCTCAGGGTCAGGAACAAATGCGGAAAATATAATTAAACATTTCAGCAATAACCCAACATGCAAAGTCAGCCTTATACTGAGTAACAAAAAAAATGCCTATGTGCTGGAGAGAGCAAAACAATTCAAAATACCCTTTGAAATATTTGACCGGGATCAATTAGAAAACAGCACATTTGTAGATGATATTCTGACTAGTTACAAAATAAATTACATAATACTTGCAGGCTTTTTACTTAAAATTCCGGACAGACTTTTAAATAAATATCCAAAAAAAATAATAAATATTCACCCTGCCTTACTTCCTAAATATGGAGGGAAAGGAATGCATGGAATGAACGTCCATGCTGCTGTTATCAATAATGGAGAGATAGAATCAGGGATTACTATTCATCTTGTAAACAACGAATACGACAAAGGAACTACCATCTTTCAGGCAAAATGCTATGTGGAAAAAGAAGATACACCTGAGACACTTGCCACCAAAATTCATCAACTCGAACAGCAATATTTTCCAAAAGTAATTGAACAATACATTCTGCAAGACACTAATGATGCAAAAAAATAAAAAGTTATTCAAAACTACTATTATAGCTCTATTTTTCATATTCACAGGCATCTCACATTGTTTTTCTGCACCGGTGCCCACAATCGACAGTCTAAAAAGATATCAAGATACCACCCGATTTTTACGGGAACTGGTAATCAACACTTATAAACCTACACCTTTTCAACCCCTTGTAAGAATAGTATCAACAATAAACAAAAGCGATATTGAGGCAGGCACTGTCACAAACTTTCCAGATATCCTCAGAAATTTCTCCGGCATTGATCTTAGAAATAGAGGCAGTGAAGGTGTTCAGGCGGATCTCAATATTCTTGGAGGCACTTTTGATCAAACAATGGTTTTGATCAACGGCATTAACTTTACTGACCCACAGACTGGTCATTATTCTCTCGACACTCCCATAGAACTGTCACAGATTGAGAGAATTGAGGTGCTACAAGGTCCGGGTGCTATCAATATTATTACTCACGGCAATTGTGACAGCGATGAAGTACGGGCAAGCATTACAGGTGGAAGTTATGGATTTATTAATGGCACTGCTAACAGAAGATTCTCAAACGGTTATTTGTCAGGACAAATCGGAGGAAATTACAGTCAATCTGATGGTTACGCCGAAAACACTGATTTTGTGATTTCAAATTTATTCTCAGACGTGACCGTCAGCTTTGGATCTGGACAGTCGCTTATGTTTATGGGTGGTTACCAGCATAAAAAATATGGTGCCAATAGTTTCTATTCTATATCCTACCCCGAACAATTTGAAGAGACGAGGACATTTCTCTCTGCAATTCAATACCTGTTCGAAAGCAAAAAATGGCAAGTCAGAAGTTCGATATACCAAAGAAGGCACTATGACAGATTTGAATTGTTTCGCTATGAACCAGAACCTTGGTATTCTGGACACAATTATCACCAAAATGACATTTATGGCTTAACTGCAGAAGCAGCACACAAATGGAGTCCTGAAAGCACAACAATATTTGGAGCCAGCCTTAGAATTGAACACATATACAGCAACGTTTTAGGAGATTCATTGGAAAGTGGTAAAAAAGTACCTTTTGAGACAAATATTCAGTATACACGCTCAAAGCAACGCAATATTTCTACAATATATTTAAAACAAACAGAACGACTGGGTAAATGGCTGTTAACTGCAGGATTGACTCTAGAGCATTCAATAGACACTACTCACATATGTTACGGACTTTCAGGCTCATACTCTATTGCACCTCACTTCGAAGTTAATGCATGGATAAATAATTCATTCAGGAATCCAACATTCACAGATTTATACTACAAAAGCCCTACACAAACAGGTAATATGAATCTGCGCCCTGAAGAAATGATTACGGGAAGAACCGAGTTTAAATATTTTACTAACAAAGTTTCATCCTCTCTTTCGGCATTTTACAGAAGAGGCATACGGATGATTGACTGGACAAGAGATAGTGGATCAGATCAGTGGCAGGCAAGTAATATTACAAATGTTAATTCTGTGGGTGTAGAATACTCATTTAGATTTTCTTTTGACAACAGTAGTCTTAAAAATGCCAATTTTCTTTATGCATGGTTGGATGTTTCAAAGAAAAGTTCAGGGTTACATTCACTTTACGCCACAGATTTCCTTCGCCATAAAGCTGTATTGACTGTAGAACATGATATTTTAAAAGATGTGTTGGCAAGCTGGATATTTAGCTACCAGAAACGAGCCGGAACTTACCTTAACAAAGAGAATGTTGAAACTCCTTACAAAGGATTCGTTCTAGCAGATCTCAAACTTTCATGGGATATCAGAAAATTTATCGTCTCAATAACTGCCACAAATCTATTCAACAATAATTATCTCTATATAGGAAATCTGCCACAACCAGGCAGATGGATAAAATGTGGAATTGAGGTCAGACTGTAAAGGACTTACTTTAGTTTGAAAATCACTGGCATTTCATAGCGCACCTTGACTCGTTCCCCATGATGAAAACCCGGAGTCCAATTTGGCGACCTTTCTACAATCCTTATTACCTCATCATTTAAAGAACGTGTAACGCCTTTTAAAATTTTTACATTACAAACATTACCCTCTTCATCTACAACAAATTGTACAACCACTTTCCCTTGTATCCTTCTTGCAGCAGCATCTTCAGGATATACTAATTGTGTAAAGACCCATTTTTATACGTTTTATTCAATTTTTGCAAATTATTGGAATCAATAAGATTCTTAATAAACTAATTAACAAAATATTCCCTCTTATATTACAAATATAGCTAATAATTAATTTAAACAACTATATTTACTTAATATTAAACCAAACAACAAAAAAAATATCTAAAAAATCAGGCAACTAATCAATCACTTAATCATATGAAAAGCAAAATTATTATTATGTTAGTTTCCACAGCTTTAATTTCCAGCTCTTGTAAGGAGTCATCCAAAGAGAAAGATGAAATTCCTATTGCCAAAAGCACAATCACTGTCACTGATGGAAAATTTACACCTGAGGTTATGCAAAATCTCGGAAGACTTTCCGACCCGCAGGTTTCTCCTGATGGAACTAAAATCTTATACGGAGTCTCATATACAAGTATCGAGCAAAACAAGAGTAATAGAGAGCTGTTTATAATGAATGTCGACGGAAGTAATAGTAAACAGATTACATCGACTGTCAAAAGTGAAAATAATGCTCGCTGGATAGATGGAGGCAAAAAGATTGCCTATATATACGAAGAACAATTATATATAATGAATAGCGATGGCTCTTCTCCAAAACAAATCAGCAATATTGAAAATGGGATTTCGGAATTTGCATTTAGCCCCAAAGAGGATAAAATATTGTATATAAGCAGAGTTAAGTCAATAGAAAAACCTGTGGATAAATATCCTGACCTTGACAAGGCAACAGGAAGAATAATAAAAGATCTGATGTACCGCCATTGGGACGAGTTCGTTGAAGCCATTCCTCACCCTTTTATTGCTGACTTTGATGGCAAATTGCTTTCAAACACTGTAGATATATTGGAAGGCGAACCTTATGAATGCCCAACATTGCCATTCGGTGACATTACACAGCTTAGCTGGAGTCCTGATGGAGAAAATATCATCTACTCTTGCCGAAAGTTAGTAGGTAAAGAATACGCATTTTCTACTAATACAGATATTTACTTATACAATATAGCATCGAAAAAAACAGAGAATCTTACAGAGGGAATGATGGGATATGATACAGATCCTCTATATTCGCCAGATGGTAAATCGATTGCATGGATCAGCATGAAACGCAACGGCTATGAAGCTGATAAAAAAAGACTTTTTGTAATGGACCTTACAACAAGGACAAAAAAAGAGTTAACAACCGATTATCCCTACAATGTTGAAACCATTACCTGGAAGCCTGATTGCTCTGGACTTTACTTTACCTCATGTGTAAAGGCACTGACAGGAGTTTATCAGGTGAACTTGGCTGATAACTCAATAAACTTGCTCACGAAAGGACAGTTTGATTTTGATCGAGTTCAAGTCTCTGGAGATAAACTTTACACTACTTACAAAAGTATGTCAATGCCAAATGAAATCGTTGCAATTAATATTGATAATGGCTCTTACAATCAAATAAGCTTTGAAAACAAGGCTATTCTTGACCAGGTAAAAATGGGGAAAATTGAGGAACGCTGGATAAAAACAGTAGACAATAAAGATATGCATATGTGGGTTGTCTATCCTCCTGATTTTGATTCATCAAAAGTATATCCTGCACTGCTTTTCTGTACTGGTGGTCCACAAGGGGCACTCAGTCAAAATTGGTCGTATAGATGGAATTTCCAACTAATGGCAGCCCAAGGTTATATTGTCATCCTCCCTAACAGAAGAGGCACAACTGCATTTGGGCAAGAATGGTGTGAACAAATTTCAGGAGATTATCCCGGATTAAATATGCAGGATTATCTCTCATCTGTCAAAGTGATGAAAAAAGAGAAATATGTGGGCAAAGTTGGCGCCTGTGGAGCTAGTTATGGCGGATATTCAATTTACTATCTTGCCGGCATACACAAAGGTCTCTTCTCAGCATTTCTGGCACATGCAGGCATTTTCAACCAGGAACAGATGTATATGATGACAGAAGAAATGTGGTTCCCTACATGGGATAATGGTGGTGCTCCATGGGATGACAATCCTGTTGCCAACCGTCACTACGCACTCTCCCCTCACAAACTTGTCAAAAATTGGAATACTCCCATCATGATAACTCATGGGGAACTGGATTACAGAGTCCCTGTAGAACAGGGCATGGCGGCATTTAACGCTGCAAAAATGCTTGGTGTACCTGCCGAAATGCTACTCTTCCCAGACGAAAATCACTGGATTCTCAAACCTCAAAATAACCTTTTGTGGAACCGAATGTTTTTCGAATGGTTCGACAAGTGGCTTAAAAATTAGAATACCTTAAAATACAATAACCCAATTTAATAAAAATCAATTTTAATGAAATCCCGATTTCTGACAATTGCCTTTATGGCAATATCGATCTGCTCTTTTGCGCAGAAAAAACCGCTGGACCATTCAGTTTATGACGGATGGAAATCTATTGGAGGATTCAGCCTTACAAAAGACGGCGGATATTCAATGTTTTATATCAACCCCCAAGAGGGAGATTCTGAGCTTGTCTCTTTTAATGTAGTAACAGGCCAGATGGATACTATTCATAGAGGCAACTCTTACAAAATTACCGAAAATGGAAAGTACGCCGCAATGACAATCAAGCCAAAATTTGCTGAAACAAAGGCTGCTAAACATAAAAAACTTAATGCAGATCAAATGCCTAAAGATTCACTGGGGATTTACAATCTGCAAACTAAGGAATTAAAAAAATATCCCTATCTAAAGGGGATGAAAACAGCAAGATACATTAGCGATTTTGTTGCTTTCCAGACAACACCACCTGCGGATACTGCAAAGGGGAAAAAACCTGTTAAAAAGGAAAAGGAAGAAGGTAGTGATTTAATGATATACCGCTTTTCCACAGGCACAATTGATACAATTAAATATGTAACTGACTATGACTTTTCAAAAGGAGGTGACACACTCTTTTTAGTCAGAGTACCTAATTCCAAAGACTCTCTATACAAGGACTGTTCTGGGTTATATATGTACAATCCCTATAATAAAACAATGACAGCTATTTACAATATACACAAGAAACAGTCTGTAAAACTTCCTTCTGTCAGTGACAATAATCGCACACTTGCTTTCTATGCAAAACTCGATACAGCAAAAGTAGATGCAAAAAACGTCTCAGTCCTCGTCTACCGTGATGGTTACGAAAAAGCTAAAATTGTTGCTGATAACAAGATGCCATGGCTGCCTGAAAAATATGTAATATCTGAATCTCGCTCTCTACAAATGGATTCAACAGGAAAACGACTATTTTTCGGAATTTCTCCTGTTCAACGTGAGAAAGATACTACTCTGCTCGATTCAGAAATAGCTAAACTTGATATATGGCATTACCAGGAACCTTATCTTCAGACGGTACAACTTAATAATTTACAAAGAGACCTAAAAAGGTCATTTGTTTGTAAAGTCGAATTAGATGGTGAACCAGCCTTTGCTCAATTAGCGCAAGAAGATTATCCAATTGTAAATGTTTCTGAGAAATGGTCCAGCCAATGGGGATACTCAGTTTCAGACAAAAATTATCAGCTCGAGTCACAATGGTCGGCAAATCCTCACAGAGACCTTTGGATAGTCTCTGTAAAAGACGGGAAAAGTAAACTGTTATTAAAAGATGTATATATTCAATCAGTATCCGCCTCTCCCGAAGGAAAATTCCTTACATGGTTCAATCTTACAGACAGAAACTGGTACTCCTATGAAGTTGCGTCCGACAAGATTAGAAATATTTCTAAAGATATTGCTACATCATTGACAGACGAGCTTCATGATACACCAGATATGGCTCCTGCATATGGTTCATGCGGATGGATGAAAGATGACGCTGCCTTTTTTATCAAAGACAGGTATGACGTGTGGAAACTCGATCCTAAAGGTGAAAAATCTTCCGTCAACTTTACCGACGGAATTGGAAGAACAGAAAAGAAAAGTTTCGACATTGTAGATTTAAGCGAAATGCTTCTTCCTCCTGGAACCCCTGGTATTGTAAACGACCCTGTTAAACCTGGTTCCACAGTATATTTTTCCGTATTTGATGAAATAACTAAAGATAATGGATATTATTATAAGGATTTGAAAAAGAAAAAACCTGTAATGACTAAATGGGTTCTTGAGCCTTATACATTTATGTATCTTACAAAAGCAAAAAAAGGACCTGTTATAACATATGTTAAACACAACTTTACAGAGTCGCCTAATCTTTGGATAACAAAAGATAACTTCAAAACAGAGACAAAAATTACAGATATAAACCCTCAGCAGAAAGATTATAACTGGGGAACAGTTGAACTGATAAAATGGAAGTCAAAAACAGGAATTGATCTTGAAGGACTGTTATACAAACCAGAAGATTTTGACCCTGCTAAAAAATATCCAATGGTTGTCTACTTCTACGAGAGAAACTCACAAAATCTTAATGTATACCGCGCCCCTGCCCCAAGCCGCTCTACAATCAATGTCACATATTTTGTCAGTAACGGATACCTCGTATTTATTCCGGATATAACTTACGAAATTGGTCATCCTGGTAAAAGTGCCTTAAACTGTATTGTTCCGGGTGTTGAAAAAATCTGCGAAAATTCATGGGCTGATAGAGATAATGTTGCCATTCAGGGTCAAAGTTGGGGCGGATACCAAGTTGCATATATGGTTACACAACCTCAAGTATTCAAATGGAAAGCTGCCGGTGCAGGCGCACCTGTTTCCAACATGACTAGCGCATATGGCGGAATTCGCTGGGGTACAGGTGTTGTACGGCAGTTCCAATATGAGCATACCCAAAGCCGAATTGGCAAAAATTTATGGGATGGTCTGGATCTTTACCTCGAAAACTCTCCAATCTTCTTTGCCGATAAGATAGAAACACCTCTGTTGATAATGTCAAACGACAATGATGAGGCAGTCCCATGGACACAAGGCATTGAATATTTTACTGCCCTGAAGAGACTTGGCAAACCGGCATGGATGCTCCAATATAACAAAGAAACTCATAATCTGTCGGACAGGGTTAATGCAAAAGATCTCTCTGTGAGACTGTCACAATTTTTCGACCACTTCCTTAAAGGAGCTCCTATGCCTGTATGGATGAGTAAAGGCGTACCCGCAACCCTGAAGGGAATAGACTGGGGGTTGGAGTTGGAGAAATAATTTACTATGATTGTTTACCAACTCACTGAACTACTGCAGTTTTTTCAAACGCTTTTTATCAATATTCATTATATAAAATAAATTTCTGATTTAAATTACACATAAGAGGCGAGCTGTTAAGCTGGCCTCTTATTCTTTTAATATGTCCCGTTCTGAAATATACAACCAAACTGTGAAAAAATTAGAACACTGTTTCTGTTCCTCTATTTGTTTTTCTAAAAAGGCATAGATTGTTCCTCTTGCTACAGAATAATCTTTGGCAATTACCTACAATCTTCTTAACTTGCAGCAGTCTCTCAATCAGAATAGTATGACAGTGGCATCCTACACATGGCTCTCAGACGGCACAAAGTGTGCTGTTGTTGACAACACCACCAACGGGTACGATTACCTCGGTTCTTTGATATACAGCAGGAGCGGCTCTGTAAGGACTCTTGAGAGTGCTGCATTTGGTGGGGGAAGGTTCGTTAACACCAACAACACCATCCTTCCTTACTACTACATCAGTGGAATTGCAAACTTTTTTTGGACAAAGAGTTAAGAAACATTTAATAAATTAGTTTTTGTTTTATAAAAATTGTCCCAGAATTCATCTATTGTGATGTATTCAAAGATTGCAATTCTTGTCTGTTCCTTGTTTAATCTTTTACTTCCGTAAATCAGTTCAGTCTTTAATGTTTTAAAGGTCTTTGCATTTTTTCCTGCGTTTTAATGCCATATTCAAGGCAGGTATCACAGTTTCCTGACAGCTCAGTCCATTACTCATTGACCAACCGATAGCATTCCTGTCAAAAAGATCCAACACACTTGTAAGATAGAGAAAACCTTCGGTTGTGCCTCTTTTAAATCAACGGTCGCTCTTGGAGATGGAATTTATATTTATCTGGACTCGTTTAAAGTCAATTTCATAAGTTGGTTAAAATGTGATACTTTATTTCTCTATAAGAGAGACTTATTTCATACTCTTTATTTTATGCAATTTATAAATAAACCTTACAGACATGT